>MDSX01017630.1_pt1 | contig 20210 bp, 44 predicted proteins | sample 811141 | NCBI WGS metagenome assembly MDSX01 (sample SAMN05326642, study PRJNA326480) | marine metagenome | isolation source: seawater | place: Atlantic Ocean: South East | collected 2010 | reverse complement strand
AAGGTTGTAAAGGTTATCACGAACACAAAGAGGGTGAAAAAACTTGGTATATGCCTTGTAAGACACATAGCGAGTCCCTAAGAGACTTAGGAGAAGAAATGAACGACAACCCTATAAATGAAGAGATATGAGCTTAAAAGCGTTATTTATAAGTGTTACTGATTTAAAGAAGAAATCTATTATCGATGGAAACGTTGATAGTGACAAGATAGTACAATATATTGAGATTGCACAGGACATTCACATACAGAACTATCTAGGTGGTAGTTTATACAAGAAGTTACAAGAATTAATTATAGCTGGAACTATAACTGATGCTGCTAATTCTGACTACAAGACATTGTTAGATGATTATGTAAAGCCTATGCTTATTTGGTATACACAGGCTACTTACATACCTTACAGTATGTTTCAAGTAAACAATGGTGGTTTATTTAAGCACAGGAGTGAAAACTCTGACACAGCTTCTAAGGATGAGATGGATTACTTAGTACAAAGAACTAGGGATACTGCTGAGTTTTATACTAAGAGGTTCTTAGATTATATTTGTAACTACTCTAACTTATATCCTGAATATACTAGTGGTGCTAATGAAGACATGGAACCTGATAGAGATGTAAATTACACAGGAGGCTGGTTCGTATAATGAATAAAAAGGATGTAAACATATACAAGCCTAAAGAGGCTAATATCATTAAACTGAAAGAGTATTTACAGAAAGTAAGTAAAACAGAAAACAATAAAAATATTACAGATGGGATACGGAGAAATATATAACACAACTTGGTGGGGTGTCGCTTTAGATACTGCAAGAACTGCTGGTACTGAGCCAGACTTTTTTGGTAGTCAGATAAAACTGCTTACAAGTGAGCAAGATGAATTAGTTACTAATGGAGATTTTAGTGATGGCTCAAATAATTGGGTTCATAGTGATGGTGCAACTATTACAGATAATGGCGCTCGTATTGTTTCAGACGGAGCATATCAAAGAATTACACAAGATAATATTTTAACTGTTGGTAAACAATATAAACTACAATATGAAATAGTAGAAAACAATAGTGGTAATTTAAAGGCACAAACATCTTTTGGTATAAGTCCAATACCTTCTACTGTTGGTGTTCATACAGTTTATGGTGAAGCAGCACAAACCTATTTAACTATTGAAAGAAACGGAGTTTGTGATATAACAATAGACAACATATCAGTACAATTAGTAAGATGTGATTTAGAAGATATAGAAGCAAAAAAATGTTTAGCAGATTGGATTCATACAACTGCATTAAAAGACTTAAATAATTAAACAATGGCAAAACCAAAATTAGCATTAATACCAGCAGCACAAGGCACTAAGTTATACTCTGTATTACCGAGTGATGGAACTGGAGACTTTGATTTCACGAGAGGAAGCACTACTAACCCAGATGCCACACGAGTAAACGCACAAGGACTGATAGAGTCAGTACCTAACACTTCGTCACGATTAAACTATCCTTTGATTGATGGTAAGGTAGTAGGCTGTCCACATCATCTTTTAGAGCCTCAGAGGACTAATTTATTACCTTATAGTGAAGATTTTAGTCAATGGACTGCATCTGATTTAACTGTAACCGACAATAATGCAATAAGTCCAGATGGAACTTTAAACGCTTCTAAATTAACAGCTATTTCTGGTAATAATACTAAAAGAATACAAGAAGCTGGTTTTTCTACAACATCAACTGATAGATGTTTTTCAATTTTTGTCAAAACAGATGATATTAAAGCAATACAACTTTTGCATAGTGGAGATTTACAAGGTTTTGCAAGATTTGATTTAGTAGATTATACAGTTGGTAGTGTTGGAAGTAAAACAACTGCAACAATTGAAAATTATGGCAATGGTTGGTATAAGTGTACTGCTATTTTTGATTCTACTAATGCATTTGGCTCAAGTTTGTATGTGTATATTAGTGATAGTGCAATAGGTATTTATGGAGGAACATCTTCTGAAGTTGGAGATTTATTAATATATGGCGCACAATATGAAGAAAGTTCTTATCCAACAAGCTATATCAAATCCAATATCGGAAGTCCTACAACTCGTTTAGCAGATACTGCTTCTGGCTCTGGAAATGCAGCTACCTTTAACGATTCAGAAGGTGTTTTGATGGCAGAGATTAGTGCTTTGGATAATGATAGTACAAGTAGACAAATTTCTTTAAGTAGTGGCTCAAGTGCAACAAACAAAGTGTCTTTAAATTACACGTCAACATCTAATCAAGTTCAAGCATTTATAAGGTCTGGTGGTTCAATCGCATTTAATGTTAGTGAAATTGTATCTGATACAACTAACAATAATAAAATAGCATTAAAGTACAAACAAAATGATTTTGCCTTATGGGTAAATGGTATTGAACTTGCAACTAATACAATTGATGGAAATACACCAACTGGATTAAATGTTTTAGATTTTGATGATGCTGATGGTACAAGTAATTTCTACGGAAAAGCAAAACAACTACAATACTTTGATTCAGCATTAACAGATACACAATTAGAAGAACTAACATCTTGGGACAGCTTCTCAGATATGGCTAACGGACAATTATACACAATAGAATAAAAATAATATGGCACAAGCATTAAAATTTGGTAAAGGAGTATGGGCTACGAAAACTGGCTCGTCTATGGCTTATTCAGATACTAACGATAGATACAAGCCTCTACCTTTCAACGTAGAAAGAGATTCAATAGCTACAAGAGTAAATAAAGAGGGTTTAATAGAAGTAGTAGGACACGATAAACTAAGAATAGACTATACAGATACTGATAAAGGAGTAGCGTTGTTAGAGCCGAGTTCTACTAACCTTATTCATCATTCAGAAGCGTTTGATAATACTTATTGGACTAAAAGTGGGGCAAGTGTAACAAGTGGTTTCACATCGCCAAGTGGAGATACAAGTGCTTTTAAATTGGTTGAAGATACGAGTAATGGACAACATTATATAGAAGTGAGTTCTTTATCAATTTTAAACACAACAAAACACACATTAAGTTTTTATGTTAAATATAATGGTGTTCAATTTATTAGAATTTTTTCAAGTGCTTTAAATTCATTTACTTATTTTGATGTTTTAAATGGCTCTATTGGTTCAACAACAGCAGAATCAAACAATATCGAACTTTTATCTAATGGATGGTATCGTTGCGAAATGACTGATGAATCAATATCTACATCTACAAATTTTAAAATTAGTTTAGCAGAGTCAGATGGTGTTGTTGTCTACATAGGAGATGGCACAAATGGTGTTGAAATATTCGGTGCAATGCTCGAAGCCAATTCATTTAGCACATCCTACATCCCCACCTCTGGCTCATCAGTCCAACGTGCTGCCGACGTAGCTAACGGAAGTGGTAATAGCGAGGTGTTCTCTGATAGTCAAGGAGTATTGTTTGCTGATATAAAAGGATTGGTTAATGGTAGTACCGATAGATGGATTGGGATAAACAACGGTTCAACATCTAATAGAATAATTATTGCGTTAACTGGTGTAAATAATAAATTAAGATTTTACTCACAAGGTTCTACTACGTTATCGTATAATGATATAAATATATTAGACCATACTATGGATAATAAAATTGCATTAGTTTATAGTGATTCACAAGATTCTGTAAAAATTTATGCAAATGGTTTTTTATCGTATAACCAAACAAGCATACCTAATTTTTCTGGATTTAAACAGTTAAATTTTGATAATGGTGGAGGTGCTGGTAGTTTTCACGGAAAGACAAAAGAAATTGGCTACTACGATGCAGTTTTAACGGATTCAGAACTGGAGTATCTCACAAGTTATAGGTCATTAAGCGAATTAGTAAAAGAATTAAATTTAAACACATTATAAAATGGCGAATACATTAAAATTTGGCAATAGTGAATGGTATGGCTCAGAAGGGAATATACTTGCGTACAATGATTTAGGTGGAAACTATAAGCCGTTGCCCTTCTCTTTCAGCAGAGGCAGTTCAGCGACACGAGTTAACCAACAAGGATTAATTGAAACAGTACAAGCTAACGATGCAAGGGTTGACTATAAAGATAATGCTAATGGTGCTTTGCTTCTTGAACCGAGTCGGACTAATAAACTTACAACATCGCAAGATTTTTCTTCTTTTCTTAAATCTGGAACTATAACGACAACTGCAAATTACGGAATAAGTCCAAATGGTAAACAAGATAGTACAAGAGTTGTTTTTTCTTCTTCTAGTAGTTCTTTTTATAAATTAAGTGTACATAGTGGCAACACAGAAACTAATAGTATATATATAAAAGGAACAAATGGAGAAACAATTAAATTTGGAAAAGGTGTGACTGTGAATTTGGGTGATACTTTTACTTTAAATGGCGAATGGCAAAGATTGGAATATGTTTCAACAACTGGAAATCAATTTATTATTAACACTTATGGAGGAACAACGGCAAGAGATATAGAAATCTTCGGTGCACAAATTGAGGAAGGAAGCTACGCTACATCTTACATACCAACACAAGGTACTGCCCAAACGAGGTTGAAAGATAGTTGTAGTCAAACTACTCCAGATGGTGTTATAGGACAAACAGAGGGGACAGTATTTGTTGAAATAGATTACACACCTCATTCAGTTAATTATGAATCTGTTGCATCTTTACAAGGGACATCAACTCAACAATATTTGGAGTGTTATTTTAATTCAGCTAATAAAATAAATGTCGGAATTTACAACGGTGGTGCTGTACAAGTGAGTTTTGCAAGTGCTTCACAAACTAAAGGGATTAAAAAAATAGCAATCGCATATAAATCTAATGACTTTGCTGTCTATCTTAACGGAACGCAAATACATACCGATAATAGTGGTAGCGTTCCACTTTTAAGTAGTTTAGGTTTGGGTATTAATTATTCTGGAAGTACTTTTCAATTGTCGCAACCAATAAAACAATTCCAACTTTACAACACAAGATTATCAAATGGCGAATTAGCAGCATTAACACAAGTGTAACAATTACACCTATAATAACAACGAGAGTAACAATATAATAACCAATAGTTATAACTAAAAGTAAATTTAATATGAAAGTAAGTAAATACGAATTCGATTCACAAGCACAGTTTAAAAGTAAATTTGATGCTTTACACACAGAAGACTCAGAAGGTAACTTAATACCAGACTTTAGATTCGCTGCTGTTGAGCTTGGACACATAGTCTTAGAGCAAGGAGAGTATGACGAAGAAGGAGAAGAAATTACTGCTCCAGTATTGTCAGAAAACTATCACGTTGATATGGCTTGGTGGGAAGATGGAATAACTACCATAGAAGAAGAAGCTATCTTAGACGAGGATGGAATGGTAATAACTCCAGCAGTTACATCAATAGACCACCCTTACGGATGGAAGTCTTATGCTATAAACTTTGATGAAGGACAAGGTATGCATTCATTTGCTGGTGTAGACTATCAATCACACAAAATGTAATGGTAAGAGCATTAAGATATTTAGCGGACAAATTAGAATCATTTCAATTTATGTGTATCGTAATTTGGAATAGGTTCTTAGACAGAATCAAGTTATGAGTATGGAAGATTTGAAATTAGCAACATTTAATACCATCTCTTTGATGGTTAGCTTTACGCACGTAGAAAACAGTTTAAAGATTATACTATTATTAGCTTCTATAATTTATACAGTACAAAAGATTTATAGTACACACAAAAAGAATGACAAAGAACTTTAGTATAAAAGAGTTTCAATGTAAGTGTGGATGTACAATGCCACAAGAAGTAGAGTACAATATAGTTAAACTTTCTAATCAATTACAAGCGATTAGAGACTATGTAAAGACACCTATAACTATTAATAGTGCATACAGGTGTAAGTCTCACAATAAGGCTGTAAATGGCTCAGATAGGTCACAGCACCTACTTGGTAAGGCAGCAGACATCGTTATTAGAGGATATGACCCATCATTAGAGACATATCCTTTAGTAGAAGCATTAATAAACGAAGGAGATATACTTCAAGGTGGCTTAGGAAAATACGACACCTTTACACACTATGATATAAGAAAGACTAAAGCTCGTTGGTAATGAAAAAGATATTAGATTTTTTAAGTGGTAATGTAATCAAAGAAATAGGTGGTATAATAGACAACTTATTTACTAATGATGAAGAACGCTTAGAAGCTAAGAACAAGATAATTCAAGTATTAAAAGAGAAAGAACTTGAGTTACAAAAAATGCAAACCGATATAATTATTGCAGAAGCTAAAGGTAACTGGCTACAAAGAAGCTGGAGACCTATTCTTATGTTAGCTTTTGGATTTATAGTTATTTATGTAAAGTTTATAGCACCTTTGTTTGGCTTTACTATTCCACCTTTAGAGAATGAGTTTTGGAATTTACTACAACTAGGTATTGGTGGATATGTAGTTGGTAGAAGTGCTGAGAAGATATCCAAGAATATTACAATCAATAAAAACTAAGCTATTCGTTTAACATGATGGGGGTGGTATCTCAAAATACCACACACAGAATGTTTAACATAATGGGGTAATAAATGTTTGTTTTACCTATAAAACACACCTATCCTGTATTCATAAGTTCGACAAGTCGGCTTTGGGGAGCCTCCCTTGTCTGACCCAAAAGAGATGAAGCGAAGTTACACCTTTTTTTTTACAATGTCAAGTAAAGTTATTAACATTGTTTATAACTATATTTGCGTACAACAGTAATTATACTTATATTTGTGTAAAGTTTTTAGAATTAATGTCACTATTACATACCCCCACTTACGAGGTAGGATATAATGAAGAGGATGACAGGCAAGAACTAAAAAAGTTATTGTGGTCACAGTTTATGTGTAAGTGTGGGAGGTGTAGTGTGAAGACAGGAAAGAACTTTATGGAAAGGCTGCCTGTCTTTATATTAGATGAGATAGCGTTAGAGGAAAGAATGAGGTTTGATATTGATTTAGGCTACGTTTGTAAACCAAAAGCTGATAAGTTGTTATTAGTTAGTAAGAATCCTCATAGAGCAGGTTTAGCTATAAAGATAAGAATACTCAACACTTCAAAGAGACTTAGAGTCGTAAGAGGTTTAATAGTAAGAGGAGTTACTAGGATTGCTTTGGCAAATGAGTATGTATATTTTGATACTGATGATTTAAAGTCTATGGCTTTATACTTAAGATAATGTTTTGTTTTTTTGTTTTATTTAAGAAGAGGGTTGCAGAAATGTAGCTCTTTTCTTGTTTTATCCAAAAATGTTTTTTATGTTTGCATAGAACAATAAAACTAATAATATGGCATACAAGAAATTACCCTTTTGGGAAAGAAATGTAAATCCAATCACAGGTTGGAGAACAGAGAGAACAGATAGGTCAATAGGCAAGAAAAAGTTGTCTGAAGAAGTAAGAATATCAAAATCACTAAAAAGTTATGGAAGAAATAGTTAGTCACGAAATAGAATTAGATGGGGTAAAGTTAAATGTCCATGGATGTTATCTTGAAGGTGTTAAAAGAAGTTTCTTTCCATCTTATTATCCAAATGTGTTTGAGATAGAATATATTTTTATCTCTGGTAAAAAGATAGATGTAGATATTACTGACTTAATATACTATAGAACACAAGAAATAGAAGACCTAATAATAGAGCAATACTATAAATAATGAAGCTAGTAGAACAACAAGAGTATAGTGCTTGGTATAAATCAGTAGGCAACAAGATATACGATTGGCACGAACTAAAGCCAGACAACTTAGATATAAAGAACTTGCTTAAGGGTGTTGAAGTGATAGGAGTTTACAACAATAAACTACAGAACGAAAACAACATACTTAAAAGAGAACTTGATGAACTTAAACAAGAATTACTAATAACATTAAACAATTTAAATAAACTATTATGAACGATTTAATATCATTTAAGAATGCACAGATAGAAGCACTGCAAAGAGAAGTTGCTTCACTAAGAAAGTCAAATATACAACTAGAAACCTATGTGTTTGAGTTGACTGACGAGAATGTTGTAGAAGAATATAAATGTATAGTCAGAAAGGAGATATTGAAAAGATAAACAAAAATTAGGAAATATCAAATATATTTCGTACATTTGTTAAATATTAATTATAAAACAATAAACATTATGAATTTTCATGACAAAGTACTAAGAGTACAGTCCGAGTTAAAAGCTCCAAAGAATCAAAGAAACAATTTCGGTAAGTACAACTATCGTTCTTGTGAAGACATTTTAGAGGCTGTAAAGCCATTACTAAAAGCAAATGCACTAACACTTATGATTACTGATGAAATCAAAGAGGTAGCAGGTTTAGTGTATGTAGATGCAAGAGCAGTCTTGTTTGATACAGAAGGTAGAATAGAGGTTACTGCACAAGCAGGTATTGACCCTAATAGAAAAGGTATGGATATAGCACAGTCATTTGGTAGTAGCTCCTCATACGCTCGTAAGTACGCTTTAAATGGCTTATTCCTTATAGATGACACAAAGGATGCTGATGCTACAAACGACCATAAGGACATACGCAAATGGCTTAATAAGGACACACCAGAGTTTAAGAAAGCACAAGGTTTCGTAAGTGGTGGTGGAACTATAGCACAAATAGAAGAGAAGTACAAATTATCAAAGGAAGTTAAACTATTATTAAAAAAGTAATTATTATGGAAAACGACAAAGTATTCGCAGATGGATTTATTTTCAAGAGAAATGAAAACGCACCAGAGTTTGTTATTGGTGGGATTAGCGTAAAAGTAGATGAAGCTACAAAGTTCTTAGCTTCTAATGCTAATAACGGATGGGTTAACCTAGATGTTAAGCAGAGTAAGAGTGGTAAGTATTACATGGAGTTAAATACCTTTAGACCTAAAGCAAATGGTGGTAATGCTCCTGCTGTTGCTAAGAAGGACAACTTCAAGGTAGCTGCTGGTGATGGATTACCATTCTAATGAATTGGGGAGGGTAATGCCTCCCCTTTTTATTTAACAAAACAAACAAACAAAACAAACAAATTTATGAATACACAAGATAAAGAAGTAGAGAGAATGTTTATGCAAAAGGTCGATGAAGACTGTTTTGTAGACATATCTCAAGTTATAGAACACCCACCTGTTGCATTGTCATTTGGTAATTATTCATTGAATACTCCAAATGGAATCAGGAGGTATCCAATCCCTATTGGAACTTATGGCAACTTCAGTTTTGTGTCAGCCCCACCAAAAACCAAGAAGACCTTTTTTGTTTCCTTACTTACTTCTGTGTATCTCTCATCTACAGGAAAGAATAAATATGGTGGCAAATTAAGGGCTAAGAGAGACGATAAGTGTGTTATACACTTTGATACAGAGCAAGGAAAGTTTCATGCACAGAGAGTGTTTAGAAGGGTTGTAGAGATGAATGGCAATGAGAATGCAGGTTGCTATCACACCTATGGATTGCGTTCAATAGGGTACAAGACAAGGATTGATTTTATAGATTATAAGCTAAGGACTATATCAGAGGAAAACGAAATAGGTTTAGTTGTTATTGATGGAATTGCTGATTTGGTCAGTGATGTAAATTCAATAGAGGAATCAAATGAGTGCATACAAAGACTTATGACTTGGAGTGAAAAGTATAATTGTCATATCATACTATGTATTCACACAAACAATGGTTCAGAAAAGCCCACAGGACATCTTGGTAGTTTCGCCCAGAAAAAATGTGAGACAGGCATAATATTAGAAAAGAATGAACAGGATGATGGAATAGTAACAGTAAAATGTAAACAGAGTAGAGGATTTTCTTTTGAGCCATTTAGTTTTAAGGTAACAGAGTTTGGTTACCCTGAGATAATTAGTAATTTAGATGAGGACTTAGGAGAAGCCATACTACCTAAAAAAGAACCAAGCGAATGGCAACAAAAAATGAATATCGTATAGTAACACCTATGTATATTGAACTTGAGAGAAAGACAAAGAAGAACAGAAGAGTATCAATTAATATGAACTCCTATGGACATTCAAATCATTTCACGAACAATGAAGTGAAGATTAAGTTTAAGCAAGTGGTTGGAGAGCAGTTAAAGGGCATAACGATAGAAACACCTGTAAACATAACGTATCAAGTGTTTAAGCCAAGTAAGAGGAGGTTAGATAAGATGAATGTGATAGCAGTGACCTCAAAGTATTTATTAGATGCTATTACGGAGTTAGGTTGTTGGGAAGATGACAATGATGACTATGTAAAGATTGAGAAGTTACTGCCTACTGAATATGATAAAGGCAACGGAAGAGTTGAGATTTTAATAAAAACTATAGATGATTGAAGAACAATTAAATAAACTAGCAGCCAAGCATGAGACTTGGGTTGGTTTAGTGAAGGGGATGGGATGTAATCCAGCTTATGTGGATGATGTTGTTCAAGATGCTTACATAAGAGTCTATGAGTACCTAAGCAAAGGTGTTGACATTTCTTATGGTGAGGATGATGTAAATGACTTTTATATGTATATGACTTTAAGAAGCATATACTTAAATGGATTGAAGAAGAAGTCTGTTTATAATGAGATGCTAGATGTACAGGAAGAGAAACTTGAGTATGTATTGGGTAACATAAAGAATGAGTATTCTGATGTAGAGCAAGAGAGAGGATTTAACAAGTTAATAAGCAAAATATTTACAGAGGTAAATAGTTGGGATTTTTACTCTCGTAATGTCTTTATAGCTTATTTCACAACAGGTTTATCACTAGATAAGTTGTCTAATGAGACAGGTATAGGCAGAAGTAGTCTTTACAATTCTATAAGAAGATATAGAGATATTATAAGACAGAACTTTTCAGAGGATGCAGAGGATTATTATAACGGAGATTACGATAAAATTTAATTAATTATGGAGGAGTTTAAAGGAGACAAAAGAACTAAGGCTTACAGAGAATGGAAGGCTAAGTTCGAATTAGAGAACGATAGCAAGTCAAAAGGACTTGGTGATACTGTAGAAAAGATAACTAAGGCTACAGGCATCAAGAAGGTTGTTAAAGCTGTTTTCGGAGACGATTGCGGTTGTGATGAAAGAAAGGATAGATTGAAATCTATAATGAGTTACAAGGTCGTTAATTGCCTTGAGGAGGATGAATACGATTACATAACTGAGTTTGTTTCATTAACTAGAAACAGAGTCACTATGGCTGAACAAAGAAAACTATTAGACATCTACAACAGAGTGTTTAATCAAAGAAAGCAAATGAGCAACTGCCCTAGCTGTGTAAGAAGCATTGTTAGTGAGTTAAATAGATTAATTGTAAACTATAAATAAAATGAAAAAACTAATGTTATTATTGGCTTGGTTTGTTCTCACTAGTTGTGAACCTTCGCTTTGCCAAGACTGTTACACTATTTATCGTAGTGATGGAACTTCTGAGTGGATTTGTGTTGAATATAGATGTGATGAATATTATGAAAGACTTTAGACCAAGATTAAAAGGTAAGGTGTTAAAAGCCTATGAAAACCTAACCAAAGTGGAGAACAGAGTTCTCGTTATAGGTGACCTGCACGAACCATTTTGTTTAAATGGTTATCTAAACTTCTGTAAAGAACAGTATGCTATTCATAATTGTAACAGAGTAGTGTTTATAGGAGATGTTATTGACAATCATTATAGCTCATATCACGAGTCATCTGCTGATGGATTAGGTGGTAAGTTTGAATTAGAACAAGCTGTAAAGAAGTTATCTAAATGGTACAAGGCATTCCCAGATGCCGATGTAACTTTAGGTAATCACGATAGGATTATTATCCGTAAGGCACAATCATCCAATATCCCTAGTAAGTGGATTAAGGAGTTTAAAGAGGTGCTAGAGACTCCTAATTGGAACTTTGTAACAGAAGTCTATATTGATGGAGTTAGGTACGTACATGGAGACAAGAGTGGCAAGGCTAGGATGGCAGCAAAGAGAGATATGGTTTCTACTGTCTCTGGACACTTTCACACAGATTTCTATTGTGAATGGATGTTTGGAAAGACAAGAGCTATATTCGGAATGTCCGTTGGATGCGGTATAGATAGCAAGTCTTACGCAATGGCGTATATGCAGGGCGGTAAGAAGGAGGCTATTGGTCTTGGTGTTGTAATAGGTGGTCATACTGCCTTTAATGTTAAGATGGAACTGTAATGAATTACAATAACGACTTCAAATACGACCTTAAGATTGGTCAGGTTAAAGAGGAGGAACTCGGTAAGATATTCAACTCTAAGACTATAGAAGTCAAGTATGACTTACAAGCTATGAAGACAGGCAATGTTTACATAGAGTATTACAGTAGAGGCAAAGCTAGTGGCATAAGCACTAGCGAAGCCGACTACTATTGCTTTTGTATTGGTGATACATTTCATTTGATACAGTCAGTTGTATTGAAGGAAAGATGTAGACAATACTTAGGCACAGATAGAGACAAGTTAGGTGGTGACAACAATACCTCCAAAGGTATTTTGTTGCCTATAAAAGAATTATTTTAATATGTGGACAATGACTATAACACACGATATAATAAGTGGAACTGAGGCAGCTTACTTACAGGATGACCCTCCATTTGGACAACAAGATTATGCTAAGGACAGAAAAGAGATGCCTGTATTCAGTGGGGTACTAAAGTACTTCCCAGATGCTGTTAGGGAGGTCTCTAAGACATCTTGGGCAGGAAACCAACAACATCACCCAGACAAGCCCTTGCATTGGGATAGAAGCAAGTCAGGAGACGAATTAGATGCTTTAGCGAGACATTTGATGGAAGCTGGTACTACAGACTCAGATGGCATCAAACACAGTGCTAAGGTAGCTTGGAGAGCCTTAGCGAACCTACAGAAGGAATTAGAGCGTGAAGGCGAAGCACCTCTAAGTGAATATAACAAAAAATACTAGGATATGTTAAATATATTCCCTATATTTGCATAAGAAATAATTAACTATGGATATAAAAGCTATTGTAGATGCTGATAGTATGATTTATGCTTCAGCAGTCACTTCTGATAACATATCAGATGCCAAAAACAAGTTAGATGCTAAGATTAACGCATCTCTTAATGACTTACAGGACTTGGGATATGATATAATGAGTCTTGTAGTGTGTTCTGGTTCAAAAGGCAACTTCAGAAAGTTTATTACGAGTAGCTACAAGGCTAATCGTAAAGATACAGAGCTTCCACCTCTTTTAAATGAGTTAGATGAGTATTGTAAGTCAGATTGGTATGCTAAGTGGGGTTATGGAATAGAAACTGATGACTTAGTTGCTAAAATATGGCATGAAAGCAATCAAAACAACGAATCACCTGTCATAGTGTCTATAGATAAGGATTATTTACAGTTTCCTGCAATGATATTCAATTATCAGAACAAAAAGTTAGTTAAGCTAACAGAATTAGAGGCTTTGAAGAACTTTTATACACAAATGATAGTTGGAGACAATGCAGACAACATAAAAGTCTGTAAAAACAAGGGAAAGGCTTATGCTAGTAAGTTATTTAAGGATTTGACTTCTAAATATCAAATTGTAAAGGCTGTTTACGCTGTTTACAGGGAACATTACAAGTCTAAGGCTAAATTAAAGTACATTGAGTCCTATAACTTGTTAAAGTTAAGGATAGATGTATAATGAAGACCAGAAAGACATTGTTTATTCATATTATCTTCTTACTTTGTATAGTATTAGTCAGGGTGAGTCTTTTGAAGAGCTTCAGTACATTATTTCTGAGTTTGAAGAAGAAGGTATGTATGAACAGTGTGATGGCATGATACAGGCTGTTGAGTTTGCTAAGTCAAACACTATGGAGAGAGTATTATTAGAATTAGATGAAGAAATAAATTAATATAAACAATAAATTATGTATGTGAACATTGAGGTAAAAGAATCAGAGCAAAAAGACCATTTTTATTTTAGTATTAATGGTTTGAAATTAGGAGAATGGGAGCGTTCAGACCTAAGACATTTAATAGAAACAATAGACAATAAAATATAACAAAATGACATTAGAACAATTAAAACAAGAAGTAGAGAGGAGGTATGGCTTTGAGATTTCTGGTCAAACCAGAAAGCGAAATGTTGTTTATGCTAGAAAGGTATTCTGTAAACTTGGTAGGCTTATGGAGTATACTTTTCAAGATATAGGTAATACTATAGGTGTGAATCATTGCTCGGCTTTATACCACAACAATACATTTTATTCCGTTGAAAGTTTAGATGTTAAGATGTATAATAAGATAAAGACTTATTGTACTATTAAAAAGAAAAAAAATACTAAAGATATAATTCTTATTTTAGAGGAAAAAGAAGAGTTCTACAAATCTAAAATAAAGAAGTTGAACAAGAAAATATCTGAATTAGAATCTGAGCCTTCTTCAGAATCACAATTCATTTCTAAAAGAATTGATGATTGGGACTTTGAGACTAAGTCTGAGTTCATAAATACTAGGCTAGTTCCATTTGAAAGACTTGTTAAGTCAAGAGTTATGAGAAAAAAACCTCTAGCTGTTGAAGGAGCAAAGATAGAGAGAAGAGTTGCTAATCCATTTTTAATGTAATTATTATGAGACAGAAGAAGTTAACACAACAACAAAGAATAGGTAGATTAGAGAAAGTTGTTTCTCAACTATTCATACTTACTAAGAAGATTGAAGGTGAGATTAAAGTTATACAAGATAAGACAGGTTATCATATAGATGAAGAAGAATAGCCTAATATCACAAGAAGCTATAAAGTGGTGCTTTAAAGAAGGCTATAAGATATATCCTATTACTAAGGATAATGTAGTCTACCAGATTGAGGTATGCAAGGCTCATCAAAAAGCCTTGCTTACTGAAACTCACACTAAGAAATCTATACATCAAGCAGTTGCAGATGTTTACTTAATGCTCTACAATAAACGAAAAGACAATTAAATTGTTATAATATTATGAGTAGACATAAGAAATCACAAGAGACTTCTAAAAATGATGGGAGGAAATACAACAAGAGATTAGCTCCCAAACCAATATCCACTAAAGACAAGATGATTAAACCTGCTAGGACTACTAAAGCCAAGAAGGACAGGGTAGCATCTTATGCTATATCAGCAATGAAAGATGTCTTTGGAAGCGAGAAAGAAGCATTTAAACATATGGCAGAACTTGGTAAGACTAACTTCAACAATATGAAGTTGCTTATGGAGTATGCTTATGGAAAGCCATCTGAAAGTATTAATGCAGACAGTAGTAGAAAGGCTAAGGCTGCACCAACTATTAACTTTGTTATGAATGCTGGTCAGACACCTCAGATAGAAGATACTATTGATATATCAGACGAAGAAGAATGAAGAACTCAATACAATTAAACGATAAGTATGTACCTATTTTTACTGATAAATCTAGGTACTTTGTCGTTACAGGGGGTCGTGGTTCTGGTAAGTCATTTGGCATAACAGTCTTCTTACTTAACCTAACTTATGAAGCAGGACACAAGGTATTGTTTACTCGTTTTACATTAACCTCAGCAGCAGCATCTATTATCCCAGAGTTTATTGAGAAGATTGAACTCATGGGGGTAGAGACTGATTTCAGAATCACAAAGGATGAAATCATAAATCTAACCACAGGGAGTTCTATTATGTTTAAAGGTATCAGAACATCATCAGGTAATCAAACCGCAGCCCTGAAGTCTCTTAGTGGTGTTACAACATTTGTATTAGATGAGGCAGAAGAGCTTACGGATGAAGATACATTCAGTAAGATTGATTTCTCTATCAGGTCAAATGTTAAGCAGAACAGAGTTGTTCTTATATTAAATCCAACTACCAAAGAGCATTGGATATATCAAAGGTTCTTTATGTATCCTAACGTAAAGGCAGGTACTAATGGCACCAAGGGTGATACAACTTATGTACACACTACCTTTGAGGACAACAGGTCTAATCTATCTAAGAGTTACTTAGAACAGCTCTACGACCTCAAGAGAAGAGATGTAGTTAAGTTTGAGCATCAGATACTAGGAGGGTGGTTAAACAAAGCAGAGGGTACTATAATCACTAATTGGAAGGTAGGACACTTTGTTCAGACTGACCTTATGTGCTATGGTCAGGATTTTGGATTCTCTACAGACATAACTAGTTTAGTAAAAGTTTCAGTTGACAAGGACAGTAGGAGTGTTTATGTGAAGCAAATCTATGGTAAGACAAACCTGTCTACATCAGACATTGCTTACAGGAATAAGACTGAGTGTGGCACAGATTTAATTATCTGTGACTCAGCAGAGCCAAGACTTATATCAGAGTTAAAGAACTTAGGTTTAAATATAAAGCCTACTATAAAAAAGAAGGGGTCAATCCTATCTGGGATTGCCCTGATGCAGGACTATCAAATAATAGTTGACAGAGAATCTGATGGTATTATCAGAGAGATAAACAACTATGTCTGGCACGAAAGAAACCAAAGACCTGTGGATAAATTCAATCACTACATTGATGCAATCCGTTACTCGCTTATGTATTTACTACAAGGAGTCAACTCAGGAAAGTATGTAATCAGATAGAGTGTTTAACATGATGGGGGGCGTTTAATATGATACCCCTAAGATGTTTAATATAATACCCCCACTATGTTTAATATAATGGGGGCATTGGTGTTTTAGTTAGTTAATAGTCAAAAACTCCGTTGTTCAAAGATACATCAGAAATTCATTTAAAAAAAGATAAAAAAGGGCAAAAAAGTCTTGCATATGTCAATAATACATTTAGTCGAATAAATATGTAGTTAGTCTAATAAGTTTGTGTAATCGAATTATGTTACTTATGTTTGTACTAACAATAACAATAAAACAAAAACAATATTATGGAAACAGAAACATTTAACGAAATTAAAGAAATCACAAGTAAGGTTCTTAAAAAATTTAATTGTTCAGAAGATTTATTAGACGATTTAATAAAAATAAATTTAGATACAATAAATAACAAGTAAAATATAAATCATGAAAGACAATAAACTAATAGCAGAATTTATGGGATACCACACCTACGAATCGAATGGTTACGATATGGTTAAATACTCTGATTGTAACGAAAGAACATTACAAGATACACATTACCACACCTCTTGGGATTGGCTTATGCCTGTAGTTGAAAAATGCTTAACCACAGATGAAAAAACAGATGGTCAGCATTACTTCATAAATGATGCACTACTTACTTGTAATATAGAAGTGATTTATGATAGAGTAGTGGAATTTATTAAGGATTGTGAAAAAAAAAGCCTAATCGATTCGTTAGATTCCTCAGAGATTATTAATAAGTAAAATATAAATTATGATAGCACAAGCACAAGAATTAATCGACTCAGGTAACTCAACAGAGAAAGCCGAAGGTCTTGGTATGATGAGAGTCATTGAAGCAGTTGATAAACTTATAGAGGTTGAGACTGCAAACGGAACTAGCGACACAACTATTGTCGACTTTATTTATGAACTAATAATTAATAACAGATAGAAATTATGTCAAAAGAATTTGAACAAGTATTAGAGTTTTACAAAAACAGTACACCAAGACAACACCAAATGTTTCTTGATTTAATATCCGACAAGATGACATTCTTTAATATTGACACAAAAGAATGTTTTGTTTCTGATGAAGAATATGTCATTAACTTTAACGGAATATTTCACCAAATAAATATAAAATAATATGTATAACGTAACCATGCTTGATGCTATACGCATTTACAACAGTCGTAAGGACTTTATTCTGTTCAATACAGATAAAGACTACAATATAACAGATTTCCGTCTTACAAACGATATATTAACGTTTAGAAACCACTATCAACACTTTAGATTGATGGATGTAATAAAGAAAGAGATTAATAGAGGTATAAATATAAATTAATATGGAACAGATAAAACAAGCGGTATTAGAAGGTAAGACAGTTTATTGGATGAATGAGAACTATCATGTCATACATGATAAGCTACTCAATAAGTTCTTGGTTCATTCAAAGGGCAACAATGTTTATGTAGGTCTTAATAGTTATTACAAAGAATATGAATTTAAAATAATATAGATATGTATAGTAATTGTTGTGGCTCAAAGCCAAGTTATTTAAGTGATGAATTTTGTGGGCAATGCCTTGAGTGGGCAGAGTTTTATGAAGATGAAGATTAAAAAAATAATCTGTTTAATATAATGGGGGGGATATGTTTAACATAATCCCCCTTGTCTGTTTAATATGATACCCCTTGTCTGTTTAATATGATGGGGGTTGTTTAATATAATGGGGGTGCAGTCTGTTATCTAGAATGAGTCTAAATAGTCTTATTTGTAATGAATATAAATAATAAAATTTAACACTTTTTATTTGTATATTCTTTTTGACTTTCATAAGGCAATGATACAACAAAGAAATTGCAAGGAAAAAAAAAGTTTTGTTAGGTTTATTGAAAAAAATGTTGTATACACGTGCGCACGTACCTTTATTAATATAAGTATCTTATTTAGAATAAATATAAATAAACATATTTTACAAAATAATTTATATTTTTGCTTGTATGTTAATATAAAGTGTATCTTTGTAGTGTAGCAATAATGCAACAAAACAAAACAAAAAACAAAATGAGAACATTTAGAAAATTAGATTTACAAATTAAAGCGTTTATAATTGCAACATTAACACTTTCGACACTTATTGCAGTTATGATATTAACTAACGGTTTAAACACTATTTAAAATGATAAATTATAAAGCACCTAAAAACCTTTTAAGTAAAGGAACGACCAACGCAAAAACCGCTAAAAATAACTTTGATACCTATATTTTGTATTTAGCACCTCATAAGCAAAATAGTTTAAAAATTAATATCTGTCCTAAAGCCTCAAAAGGTTGTGCAGCTTCATGTTTGTTTAGTGCTGGACGTGGTAAATTTTCAAACGTTGTTAAGGCTAGGATAAACAAAACAGAGTATTTCCTACAGGACAAAAACGGCTTTATTAATCAATTAGCAAACGAGTTAATTAAGATAAACTCTAAAGCCTCAAAAAATGTTAATCAAACATTGATACGCTTAAACGGGACGAGCGATTTAGATTTTGTTTACTTGCTTAAAAAATATGCAAACTTTGATATTGATAACTATACTAATTTACATTTTTATGATTATACAAAGATTTTAGGCAAAGTAAAAAAGTACTCTAATAATAAAAATTATACTCTTACATTTTCTAGAGCGGAGGATAACGAAAAAGATATATTTAAAGCTATCCAATACGGTGCGAATGTGTCCGCCGTTTTTAGCGGGGACTTACCTAAAGAATATAAAAACATCCCTGTTGTTGATGGTGATAAAACAGATAATGAAATGCTAAAACATAAGGGTTATATTTTAGGACTAAAGGCAAAAGGGGACGCTAAAAAAGATACAAGCGGTTTTGTAATTAATAACAACTAATAAATAAATATCATGGTATTAACATTATCACAGAAATTAAATATAATTAGAAGTACTAAAAAAGATTTTATATCTTATAATATAGGACCAGATAACAAGCTTCAAAGCTTTGTATTAAATAATAATTTTAGACGATATTCTAACAAGTATCAAAACTTTATGTTATTAGATATATTTAAGAAACAAAATATATTAGAGTCTAAACAAAACTACACACTTAAACAAATATTAAAAACATTAAACATTAATTAACTATGGAAACTTTTATCATTGAATTGTACAAAGATTATCTCAACAATGGACTAAGCAAAAAAGATTTAATTGCCCTTATTGGCTTAGACACTTACAACAACATCAACCCATCAAACTATTTTTAACACTTAATACACTAATTTAAGTAATTAATGAGCCTATTTTTTAGGCTCTTTTTTTGTGCTATTATTTTATATGTATATTGATAATCAATATAAGTAGTATTAATAATTGTAGCGAAATTTTAAGCTATAAAACAAGCATTATCTCATTTATTATAACCTCAACTATCAGATTTAGTAAAACCTTCTTAAAACAGCCTTAAAATGCCTTACAAAGGCATGACAAATTTGCAGTGATTTTATTTGTTTTTGTCATTTTGACGTAAATTGAGCAGGTGGGTTGTGTAGTAGCCCATTCTAATGATTTCAAACTCTTTTTGATTGGAATTGATTTATGCATTCCAGAAATATATTTGGAAACAAGTCAATGTTT
>MDSX01066682.1_pt1 | contig 20219 bp, 18 predicted proteins | sample 811141 | NCBI WGS metagenome assembly MDSX01 (sample SAMN05326642, study PRJNA326480) | marine metagenome | isolation source: seawater | place: Atlantic Ocean: South East | collected 2010 | reverse complement strand
TTCAGTTGTTAAGCTATTATATTGCAGTTATGCGCGGATGCGATGTAGATAGACCAAGAAATTTAGCTAAGTCAGTTACGGTGGAGTAAAATTTTGGGTTGATAAATCTTACTCCTGCAGGTTACAGAAAAATTTCTAAAACATTGAAAGATGAGACCAATCTTTTACGCCATATTCTTAGTCTCTTCCTTGGTTCAATGTGTATCCTTAAATCAGAATGACGATAATACTATTTATAAAGTCGGGGACATATCTTTTTATTCCGTGACATTTTTAGATTCTTTGGGTTTAGTTGAGAAAATTGATACCCTTAGGATGGAAGTTACGAATGGATTTTATCCTGAAAGAAAACAAACGCGTATTGACTACTATTATCGTCAACACAATTATAAAGAGGTAATTGAATATAATTCATGGACAGGTGTAATAGACAGTGAAGATTACTTCTTTATTCATCCCCCTCGTGTTGGTGATCTTAATGTGTTAAGTTTTTCAGAGTTCCCAAGAATAAATAACACATTCCTTGATTCACTAAATCAGTACTCATATGAAGGAGAAATGATTATGAGTAAGCATTTTAATGGGAAATTGATTAAAAAAGTAAACACCTCACAAAAGTACCTAGGAAAAACAGCAATTGAATTAAAAAATTATGGAAGGATACGGGTCCACCGCTCGTATTCAATTGCAAAAAGTAATCTGGGTGTTATTGTCGGGGATTATTTCTTTTCAGAAAAATTAGGGTTCGTCCAATTAGATTATACACTGCCAAGAGGAAAGAAAATTTTAATTGAAAGAATTAAAGTCTTTCAGAATCAGCTTTAATTGATTTCTAAGGGTGCTCCAAATAGCTATAGAATTCGCCTTTAGTGGGGGTCTAAATGGCGTATGTTATTGTTAGGAGGTTGCTTTGATTGAAAAGGCTGAAACTCGTTGTTGTATATAATGACCCATTAGAATCAGTTGCCCAATTTTGCTCTAAGGAAATAGGAGTTTCAATACTAAAGTTTAATTTTTCGTTTGCCTTGTAGAGAAGTCCAAACCTGTAGTGAGCTGCGTAAGTCTGGCTACTATAATTGGTTCCTCCATAATAATTTAAACCAATTTCAGGCGCGTGTACAAAATAGAGTTTATCGGAAATTAAATTGCGCCATTCGTGTCCAAAAAAAAGACCTGTGTTAATACTGAGGTAGGTTTGGTCTTCATAGTTTGTTAAATTAATGGATGCCTGCTCCAGTCTTAATCTGTGCAAACTTTTGAAATCTTTTCCCCATTTAATAACGGGACGGATATTATAAAATGTGCCAAAACCCAATCCAATTGTAGCTTCTGAGGAGGCTCCTAATTCTAATATTCTAGTCTTGTTTTGAGCGGATATCTGCACGCTAAATGCAATTACGATAAAAAAGAAGTACTGTTTCATTCATTAAAATTACAGTATTTATAGTTCTATCGTCTGATTATTGATTCTTCATAAGAACTTTCTATCTCAAGTCTTTTGAATTACACGAATGTGGTGGCTACCTTGTGGAAACATACGTTAAACATTTAGAATCCTCATCGGTTTCTATTTTGTAGTATAAACTGCATTGAACAATTTTTCGATTTAAAGCTAATTACTAAGAAAATGAAGATATTCAAGCTTGTAGCCTTAACAATTTTGGTAACGTTTGCCACAGCTTCTTTCGCACAGGAGCAGGGTAAGAGCACCCTCGAACAGGTAATGGAGAACATGCAACCAAGAAACATTGGTCCAGCTGGTATGAGCGGACGAATCACATCTATAGCAGTGCATCCAGATCGACCATCAACTATCTATGCAGGTGCTGCCAGCGGAGGCCTTTGGCTAAGTGAAAACAATGGTCAGACGTGGTCTCCAATTTTCGAAAATGAAGCTGTTGCTTCTGTAGGAGCGATTGCAATTGATCCAAAACATCCAGATATCATTTATGTGGGAACAGGAGAAGGAAATCCAAGAAACTCACAAACGAGCGGATACGGGCTCTATAAAAGTTATGATGGTGGCACTAACTGGGAGTTGCTTGGTCTGGAAGAAACTCGTACCATTCATAGAATCATCATTAATCCAGAGAACACGGATGAGATTTTTGTTGGTGCAACAGGCGTTGCATGGGGAGAAGGTCCAAGAGGCGTTTTCAAATCTGTAGACGGAGGAATGACATGGAACAAATCGTTATTCATTGATGCTAAGACTGGAGCAGGAGATCTAGTAATGGATCCAAGTAATCCTAAGAAATTGATTGCCTCCATGTGGGAGTATAGGAGGTGGCCATGGTTCTTTAAAAGTGGCGGTTCATCAAGTGGCCTCTACATCACCTACGACGGAGGTTTGAATTGGAAAAAAATGTCGGACAAAGAAGGGTTGCCAAAAGGAGACTTAGGCAGGATTGGCCTTGCAATAGCGCCCTCAAATCCAGATAAGGTGTATGCTCTTATTGAAACCGGTAAGAAAAACGGGTTGTACGCGAGTTCAAACGGTGGAAAGAAATGGTACAAGGTGAGTGAGGATGAACAATCGGGAAATCGCCCTTTTTATTACGCAGACATTCGAGTTGACCCACAGAATGAAGATCGTATTTATTCGCTATGGACTTATATAACCCGGAGTGATGATGGAGGTAAAAGTTGGAAAACAATAACTCCTTACAGTCGAGTACATCCCGACCATCATGCTATGTGGATTAATCCAGAAAACCCTGCCCACGTTATTGAAGGGAACGATGGCGGTATGAACATTTCGTATGATTATGGTACTACTTGGTATTTTGTGGAAAACCTCCCTCTTGCGCAATTCTATCATATAAATGTAGACGATCATTTACCGTATAATGTTTATGGCGGTATGCAGGATAATGGATCATGGATGGGCCCTTCCTACAGCTTGACAGTTGATGGAATTCGAAATGAAGAATGGAATGAGCTTTTCTTTGGCGACGGTTTTGATGTGGTTCCGATTCCAGGACGAACTGATGCAGTGTATGCACAGAGTCAAGAAGGAAATGTGGGTCTGGTACACACAAAAACAGGATATAGTGAGTTAATAAAACCAGTGCATCCCAAAGGGGAAAAGCTACGCTTTCATTGGAATGCACCAATTGCACTTGATCCATTTGATTCGGAAACAACATTATACTTTGGTTCTCAATACATTCACAAGAGTTCTGATAATGGTAAGAACTGGACCATAATTAGTCCAGATTTGACTACCAATGACCCGGAAAAACAAAAGCAGCTTGAAAGCGGTGGTTTGACATTTGACGTTACAGGTGCAGAGAATCATACTTGTCTAATTGCTATTGCACCAAGTGCTTTAAACCAAGATGTTATTTGGAGTGGTTCGGATGACGGTAAACTCTATTTAACGAGAGATGGCGGAGCAAATTGGATAGACCTTAGCAAGAAACTGAAGGGACTACCTGAAGGATCTTGGATTCCTCAGATTCGTGCTTCAGATTATAAAGAAGGTACGGCTTGGGTTGTTGCGAATGATTACCGGAGGAATAACTGGAGCGCCTATGTATATAAGGTGGAAGATTTTGGCAAAAAAGTCACACGAATAGTGGACGACTCTGATGTTTTTGGTCCGGTATTGAGTGTTTTACAGGACCCTGTAGAACCAAATTTACTTTGGGTAGGGGGTGAATATGGACTTTATGTGAGTTTGAATGGAGGTACTAGCTTTCAGAAGTGGACAAAAAATATGCCCACCGTTCAGGTAATGGATCTTGCTTTCCAAAAAAGAGAAAAAGATTTGGTTCTTGGTACCTTCGGAAGAGGCGCTTGGGTTTTAGATGATATTGAACCTTTGAGAATGTTAGCGTCGTCTAATGATTTTGAGGAATTAACCTTTTTCAATCCTCCCGTAGCATATCAATGGGAACGTAAGCAGAGCCCTGGTGTTCGGTTTGCGGCTAGCGCAACATTCCGTGGAGAAAACAGATCCTTTGGTGCACGCTTTAAAGCATATTTACCACAAGTAACAGAGGACAACAAGAAGAAAATGCGAGTAGATTACCAAGGTTCAGAAGGAGATACAATCTACACGCAATATGTGAGGGTTAAAGAAGGTTTAAACAGCTGGCGTTGGGCAATGTGGCAGAGCGGTGAGCGTTATCCAGAATTTAAAATTAGGAAAGAGAAGAAAGAACAAACCGATCCACGCGGTGCATCTGTTCTTCCGGGAATATATAGGGTTACTATCAGCTTTAGCGACGAGGTGGCGTCTCAAAGGGTTGAGGTACGTCAAGATCCTAGAATGAAGGAATGGGTAAATATAGAGGATCTTGCCTCAAGACAAGAAGCATATAAGGGTATCCAATTCATTCAGTCAGAATTAGATGAGGCTGTACAGAAGTTGGCGCGGGCTCATCAGAATATTGAAAGTTTACAAAAGGTTTTGAAAACAGAATCGTATAAGAACGATTCAACGCTCTCTGACACTGTCAAGGCCACTGCTAAAGCCCTAGAACAGGTGCGTCATGGTATTTTTGGGAAGAAAGAGACCAAAGGTTACTTTGAGCAGCCAGAAACTTGGTCCAATCAATGGGGAGGATCATTGTGGCAGTTGGCAAGTTCCAAGCGTGCTTGGGAAAGCAATGAGCAAAATCTTTTCAATCATTTGAAGAACCGAACGGAAGAGGCAACAAAAAGTGTAAATGACTTCTTGGACAAGGATTACAATGCATTAATTGAATATCTTGAAGCCAATCCTGTTAATTACCTTCTCCCGCTAGAGTAGATTTTGTCAAAATAAATGAAATAAAGATCCCCGCGGGCTTCGCTCGCGGGGATCTTTTATAATCTATAAAAACCCTAAAGGATTACTGAATAATGATAGGCTTTCGAAAATCGCCCGATTGGAATATGTAGTATCCTGGGTTTGATTCTATTTGTATAGAACGTTCAAAGTTTAATTGTCCTTGCTGAACTTTACGTCCATCAATTGCATAAATAACGTATTCTGAACCTGAGGGTAAACCTCGTACTTCGAAGATACCATTCGAAGGATTCGGTACAAGTTGAACATCCTGGATTGAGATTTCTTCATTGTTGAGTACGGTAACCAATTGAAAGTCGTCTAAGAAAGCGTTATTTCCTCCGCCAGAAATGAAGTCAATTTTCAGCATAATTGGATCCGGCCCTACATAATCGCTCAAGTTAATATTGATGCTTCTCCAATTATTTAGCGATGTGGGGTTCCATGGATTTGCTTTATTCGTAGTTGCATATAACAACGGCCCAAGCAAAGTACGCACGCTTTGCCAAGATGCACCACAATCTTGACTAACGCTCACGACTATGCGGTCTCCGGCATATCCAGGTTTACTGGCGACAGCATATTTAAAGCTAAAGTTCATTGTTTTTGCGCCTCCAACATAAATTTTATCTGTTATCAGGGCGTCAGAATTGTCTACTTGATTATTGTAATTATCTAGTTTGACACAATAGGCACCTTCGTAGAAATTGAAGCTGTTACGTTGCCATTTGATATTGTCTCCATCTGTATTTTCTACATGCCAAGTGCCGCTTGGAATACTGCTGAATTCGAAACCAGATTGGAAGCCGTTTACCCATAGGCCAGGAGCATTCTTTCTTACCGAGATAAATCCGTTTTGAAGAAGAGTGTTTGATCCATTGCCGTTAGTCACCTTCAAGGAGACATTGAAATTACCTTTGTAATGATAGGTAACGGTAGGGTTTTCATCCGTAGATGAATTCGGAGATCCGCCGGGAAAATTCCACTGCCAGCTAGATGGATTTCCAAAGACGCTTCTGTCTTCGAATTGAACTGTTGTACCCACACAGATTACTGACTGATTAACGCTGTAATTGGCTTGAGGCGCACAAGGCAAAGTTGCGTTTGCTGCAATGCCTGTTATTGATGCATTGTTAGGGGTTACTAAATATCCTCTGCGATTAGAAATATTCAAGTTACTGCGCATGATAGCCCGCTGGTCTTGAGTGAACATGTTCATACAGTTGTCATCTGAATAATCCATATAATTCTCAATCTGGTCAAGCTTATCTGGATTATCATTTGAACAGGTATTTGCAGTTAAATTACAACCAAAACTTGCTTCGGTTACAGGAGGGGTGTCCGCACAATTGTCTCCCGAAAAACACCCTCCTTTAAATGGATGGTCAAGACCTAAATAATGACCTACTTCATGAGTGAGTGTTCTCCCGGCACTGTTGCCAGTTCCTATTCTGCCCATTCGATCGTGCCTTACTACCAGGCCATCAAAGGTTGTTCCTTGCCCCGGAATGGGTTTATATGCATATCCTAGTACGGTCCCCGATCCTGAACTACCAAGGTCAATACTATTTACCACCCAGATGTTCATGTATTTGTTGTTCGGCCAGCTAATCAAGTTTTTAACGATATTATTTGCATTCGTGCTCAAGGCACTTTGAGTTCGGGTAATCCCAGAGGTGCAATTTCCTTGAGGATTTAACTGCGCTAGCTCGAATTCTATTTCACAATCTGTGGCTACACCGGCAAAAATGGAGCGTGTATTCGTGGTATCAGCATTTAATCGTCTAAAATCCTCGTTAAGAACGGCGATTGCATCTCGCACTTGCTTATCAGAAATGTTATCAGAATTGTCGTCCCAAATAATGTGAACCACCACCGGGATTTTATAAACTGTGGCTTCGGTTTTTTGGATTTCATCGAAATCGATATCTTGGATAAACTCATTTTCAGCGCTTTCAAAGGCTGGAAAGAGACGTTTTACTTCTGCTTCTAGTTGGTCATGTCCACATTTTTGTCCAAATACAGCGCTAGAAACTAGGGATAAAGCAATAATTAAGGGTAATCTGATGTATTTTTGCATGGTCTGCAATTTCGCATTTATTCTTCTTGTTAACAACACAATATCTTTACTTAGTTCATCGCACTGATTTTTTGTGCATAGATTTTTGGTTGTTAGGTAAATAAAGATGTATTTTCGCAGCCCTTTTAAAGGTCGTGTAGAGCGGCCACTTTTAAATTTAAAACGCATTAGCGGTGAATACATTAAGTTATAAAACAGTTTCAGCCAACGCGGCAACAGTAGACAAAAACTGGTTAATAGTTGATGCAGAAGGCCAAACTCTGGGTCGTTTAGCATCTAAAGTTGCGTTGCTTCTTAGAGGAAAACGCAAGCCTAACTACACCCCGCACGTAGACTGTGGAGATAACGTCATTATTCTTAATGCAGATAAAGTGGTGTTAAGTGGAAACAAAATGACGGAGAAAACTTACATATGGCACACGGGTTATCCTGGCGGTCAGCGTACGACTAACCCTGAAAACATTATGGCAAAGTTTCCCGAACGAGTTCTAGAAAAAGCGGTTAAGGGAATGTTACCTAAAAATCGTTTGGGCGCTCAGTTGTTTCGTAACCTACATGTTTATGTTGGTGGCGAGCACAAGCATGAGGCCCAAAAGCCGGTGGCAATCAACATTAATGAAATCAAATAAGTAATAATAAATGGCAAAGTTTCACGCAATTGGAAGACGTAAAACTTCTGTAGCTCGTGTTTACATGGACGAAGGTGCTGGAAGCATCACTGTCAATGGTAAGGACTACAAGGACTACTTCAACACTGCGCCGTTGCACTACAAGTTAGAGCAGCCTTTTTCTTTGACTGAGACTACTGGATCATATGACGTTAAAGTAAACGTTTTTGGTGGTGGTATCACTGGTCAAGCTGAGGCAATTCGCTTGGGTGTTTCTCGTATTCTCTCTGAGATTGATAACGAGAACCGCACAGAATTGAAGCCCGCTGGACTTCTTACTCGTGACCCTCGTATGGTTGAGCGTAAGAAATTCGGACAGAAGAAAGCACGTAAGAAATTCCAATTCTCTAAACGTTAATCGAGATTTAGTATCCAAATGTGTCAGACTCTTACAAGGCTACTGACGCATTGCTTACTAGGAAAGTAAACTCAAAAAAATGGCAGTAACAGACAACATTAAAAAACTCATGGATGCGGGTGTTCACTTTGGACACTTGACCCGTAAGTGGAATCCAAATATGGCGCCTTACATCTTTATGGAGCGCAATGGAATTCACGTAATTGACCTACACAAAACGGATGCTAAGATCAATGAAGCAACAGAAGCTTTAACCAAAATAGCAGCCTCAGGTCGTAAAATTCTTTTCGTAGCAACGAAAAAACAAGCAAAAGAAATCGTCTCTAAGTATGCAGGAGATGCAAACATGCCTTATGTAACTGAGCGTTGGCCAGGAGGTATGTTGACAAACTTTGTAACCATCCGTAAAGCCATCAAAAAAATGCAGAGCATTGACAAGATGAAAGAAAACGGTACGTTTGAGACTTTGTCAAAGAGAGAACGTTTGCAAGTAGATCGTCAGCGTGCAAAGCTTGAAAAAGACTTGGGTTCTGTTGCTGATATGAATCGCCTGCCTGCTGCTCTTTTCATTGTAGATATAAAGCGTGAAAATATTGCTGTGGATGAAGCTATCAAGTTGGGAATTCCAACTTTTGCTATGGTTGACACAAATTCAGATCCACGCCGTGTAGATTATGCTATTCCATCAAATGACGACGCTTCTAAATCGATTGCAGTCATTTTGGAAAGAATTACAGAAGGTGTTAAATCTGGTTTGTCTCAGCGCAAAAGCGACAAGGCTGCTGCAGAGCAAGCAAAAATTGATAAGAAAGCTGCGAAAGCATAAGCAAAGGCGGCTTTTTAGATAAATACTTTTAAGAGTCGTGGAGAACACTTTACGGCTCTTTTTTCAATTAAAAACAATAAATTAAATCTCAATATCATGGCAAAGATTACTGCTGCTGAAGTAAATAAACTCAGAAAGCAAACTGGTGCTGGTATGATGGACTGCAAGAAAGCTTTGGTTGAAGCGGAAGGTGATTTCGAGGCGGCAGTTGACATCTTAAGAAAGAAAGGTCAAAAAGTAGCAGCAAAGCGTGCAGATCGCGATGCTACGGAAGGAGCTGTTATTGCAAAAACAAACGGGGCAGATAAAGGTGTGATCGTAAAATTGTCTTGTGAGACGGACTTTGTGGCTAAGAATGAAGATTTTGTTGGCTTAGCAAATAGGTTGGCGGATTTAGCACTTTCCTCTGGTGTTTCTAGTGCAGAAGAATTTAGTGCAATAGCCTTTGAGGGTGGATTAACTGTTGCAGATAAATTACAAGAACAAACAGGTGTCATTGGTGAAAAAATAGAAGTTGCAGAATTAGCCACGGTACAAGCGGCTTATGTTGCTTCTTACATTCACATGGGCAACAAGATTGGAACTTTAGTTGGTTTAACTGCTGAATCTGCTGAAGCAGGTCGCGATATTGCGATGCAGGCTGCAGCCATGAATCCTGTCGCTTTAAATCGTGATGCCGTAACACAGGATGTTATTGATCGTGAACTAGAAGTAGGTAAAGAATTAGCTCGTCAAGAAGGCAAGCCTGAAGAGATGTTAGAGAAGATCGCTGCTGGTAGATTAAACAAATTCTTCAAAGAGAATACATTAGTAGATCAGGCCTTTATTAAAGATAACAAGATGAGTGTTTCCAAATACTTAACTAGTGTACAATCCGGATTAGAGGTAGTTGATTTCAAACGAGTATCCTTGTAATCACATACCGCATGTAAACAAAGCCTTCATTGTAAAGTGAGGGCTTTTTTTTGCGCTAATATTTCCTTTCTCCTTTCGGTGTAAAAGTAACTAAGGCCAACTATACATTCATTTACAGTTGACTTATATTTGTGTTCAAACCTTTGAAAGATGAAATACAATAGAGTCCTACTGAAATTGAGTGGCGAGGCGCTAATGGGCCAGAATGACTTTGGTATAGACCCAAATCGAATATCCGAATACGCTGAAGAAATTAAGGCTGTTTCAGAAAAAGGTGTTCAAGTAGGTATCGTTATTGGCGGCGGCAACATCTTTAGAGGTATTAGTGGTGCATCTCAAGGAATGGATCGAGTACAGGCTGATCATATGGGGATGTTGGCCACGGTCATCAACGGTCTGGCTTTGCAAGGCGCACTGGAAAATGCGGGAGTAAAAACGCGATTACAAAGCGCTATTGAGATGAATAAAGTGGCAGAGCCATTTATTCGCCGCCGTGCAATTCGACACCTGGAGAAAGGTCGCGTAGTTATCTTTTCAGCGGGAACGGGAAATCCATACTTTACCACGGATACAGGCGCTACGCTACGTGCTGTGGAAATTCAGGCAGATGTGATATTGAAAGGAACTAGGGTAGATGGAATTTATAGTGCTGATCCAGAAAAGGATGATTCAGCCATTAAATTTAAAGAGCTCAGCTTCAAGGAAGTTTATGATCGCGGATTGAATGTGATGGATATGACTGCGTTTACATTGAGCCAGGAAAATGACCTTCCTATTATTGTTTTTGATATGAATGCCAAAGGCAACTTAATGAAAGTAGTTGAAGGTTCAGAAGGAATAGGAACATTGGTAAAGAACTAAGCGTATAGAATTCATGGAAGAGGAATTAGAATTAGTATTAGAGTCAACAAAGGACGATATGGATAGAGCAATCGTTCATATGGAAAAGTCATTGCTAAAAATTCGTGCAGGTCGTGCAAGTCCGTCTATGCTTGATAGCGTAATGGTAGAATATTACGGTTCACCTACTCCGCTTGCCCAGGTGAGTAATGTCAATACGCCGGATGCAAGGACCATTAGTATTCAACCTTGGGAAAAGAACATAATACCAGATATTGAGCGTTCCATCATTAATGCTGGATTAGGATTTAATCCAATGAATAACGGTGAAAGCGTAATAATTTCAGTGCCACCCCTTACCGAAGAGCGTCGCCGTGATTTGGCTAAAATGGCCAAAGCTGAAAGTGAGAATGCCAAAGTTGGAGTTCGTGCTGCTCGAAAAAGTGCAATGGATGAACTCAAGAGAATGGGGAATGACGGTTTGAGCGAAGATCTTCGCAAAGACAATGAAAATAACATTCAAAAGATGACCGATGATTACATTACAAAATGTGATACAATGTTTGCCAAAAAGGAAAATGATATTATGACGGTTTAAGTCATTTTCAGCTCTATTTAATTACCTGTGTGCGTTACACAGGTTTTTATTTTCTCAATATTTGTTTGAACAATTAACATGGTTATTCCTTAGAGTGTTATGAGCTTAGAAGAAGAAATCAAACAAAGGTCGTTTAAAACTGAACAGTCAAAATTGATTGTAAATCTTATCTATACCTCCAATAGATTAAAAGAGCGTATCAGCGCTAGATTGAAGGCAAATGGCATCACAATGCAACAGTATAATGTTTTGCGTATTGTCCGCGGTTCAGGCGAATCGGGTTCTACCACATCAGAAATACGCGAGCGCCTATTGGATAAGATGAGTGATGCATCCCGTATGGTTGACCGTCTTGTAAGTATGGGCTTCTTGGAAAAAGTACGGGACAAACAGGATAGAAGAATAGTTTTCATCTTTTTAACCCACCAAGGCAAAACACTTGTTAACCTTCTAATTCGAAGAGAAGAGGTAGAGTCACTAGCTGCTGGTATGGATAAAAAAAAAGCCCAACAACTCAATGAGCTATTGGACTGTTTTAGATCGGATCTAAAGAGTTAAATTAACTTTTCAAGTAATCTATTAAGGCACTTGTAGAGCTATCATGGTCATGCGAAGGACCGCCGTTTAATTCATTTAAAACGGCTTTTGCCAGCACCTTCCCAAGTTCAACGCCCCACTGATCATATGAATAGATGTTCCATATATAGCCTTGAATGAAGATTTTATGTTCGTAGGCGGCAACAAGTTGACCTAAATGATAAGGGTTCAACTCATCTAAGACTATACTATTAGTTGGTCTATTGCCTTCAAATACTCGGTAGGGAGCAATTTTATCTATGTTCTCACTACTAATTCCTGATTGCCGCATTTCAATTTCCACATCCATCCTTGACTTTCCTGCCATCAAAGCTTCCGTCTGTGCAATAAAGTTTGCTAATAGAATGGGGTGATGTTCGGGTAAATCGTGTTGGCATCTCTTAGCGGCAATAAAATCTGCTGGGATGATGTCTGTTCCCTGATGTATAAGTTGATAAAAAGCATGTTGCCCGTTTGTTCCGGGCTCCCCCCAAATGATAGGTCCTGTTGGATAGTTTGCTCTATTTCCTCCGCGGTCAACGTACTTTCCGTTACTTTCCATATCACCTTGCTGAAAGTAGGCAGCAAAGCGGTCTAAATATTGGTCGTAGGGAAGTATGGCGTGCGAAGGTGCGTTGTGGAAGTTTCTATACCAAATACCCAAGATGGCCATTTGAGCAGGAATATTTTCTGACCAATCAGCTTTGGCGACGTGATTGTCCATAGCATGTGCCCCACTCAAAAACTCTTGAAAACCTTGAAAACCAATAGCAATGACAACAGGCAAGCCTATTGCAGACCAAACGCTATAACGGCCTCCAACCCAATCCCAAAAACCAAACATATTTTTGGTATCAATTCCAAATTGAGCAACCCCCTCTGCATTCGTACTAACAGCAACAAAGTGTTTTGCTACACTACCCTCGTTACCGCCATTTTTAAGAAACCAAGCTTTTGCGCTATTCGCATTCTGCATTGTCTCCTGTGTGGTAAATGTTTTAGAAGCAATTATGAATAGCGTTGTTTCAGTATCTACTTTTTTCAATACCTCATGAAGGTCTGCACCGTCTACATTGGCTACGAAATGAAAATCAATCTCATCAGAAGCAAAAGGGCGTAATGCATTGATAACCATTCTTGGGCCAAGATCAGAACCGCCAATTCCTATATTGACAACATGTTTGATTCTTTTACCCGAATGGCCTTTCCAATTCCCTGATCGGATTTCACTAGAAAAAGTAGCAAGTTGCGCCCAAGAGTCTTTCACTCCTGGCATGATGTCCTTGCCATCTACGAATATGGGATTTTCACTAACATTGCGCAGTGCGGTGTGCAAGACCGCGCGATCTTCGGTAACATTTATTTTTTCCCCACGCTGTTGTTGCTCAATAGCAGTGCGAACATCTGCTTCTTCTAACAATTCTTGAAAGAGAGCAAATGTTTCGCTCCCAATATGGTTCTTAGAAAAGTCAAAGAGTATGCCGTCCCACTTGATGTGGTATTTATTGAAACGCTCGCTATCCTCGTAAAATCGAGTCTTTAGCGTACGTTTATCATAGATAGAGTTCTTTTGAAGCTTGTGCCATGCTTTTAATTCTGTTGGCTTTTGATTTTTAAGCATCTTAGATTTTCTTGAATTCTCGACAAAACTAAACTATAAGGGGCTACTTAGCGTTGTGTTTACTAATTTCACTAATTATTTATAAAACCTTCATGTTAAGATTTAGAAATACTAGCGATTTTCAGAAAGAAGTGCGCACCCGAGTTAGGTCGTATTTAAACGAACAAGGTAAATCAGGTTTAGCAGACTACCGTTACTACCTGAAAGCAGGCATGAATATGGCCCTGTATCTTGTTCCATTTATAATATTCCTTGCTGTTGATTCGTCATTTTTAATGACAACGTTACTTTGGGGCATTACCGGTTTAGGTATGGCAGGTGTAGGTATGAACGTTATGCATGATGCAATTCACAACACTGTTACCAGAAGTGAATGGGTGAACCGCAGAATAGGTGCCGTAATTTATATGCTCGCTGGTAATTCATACACATGGAAGGTGCAGCATAACATCAAGCATCACACCCACACAAATTTAGACGGACATGATGACGATATTGATATGGGAGGTATGTTTAGATTTCACCCCACTCAAGACCTGAAACCTCAACATAAATACCAGCATATTTATGCTCCATTCGCGTATGCTTTTATGACTTGGAAGTGGCTGTTAGAAAAAGATTTTACTCAGATAGTTCAGTATAATAAATCTGAACTGTTTAAGGCAAGAAATCAGTCTTTGAGCCTCTTGTGGACCAAACTCATAGTTGGTAAAGGGTTTCATTTTTCAGTTTTTTATGTTTTACCGCTTGCCTTAGGTTTACCCTGGTATATGATACTATGGGGAAACATGGTCATGCACACTGTGGCTGGTCTTATTTTGTCTTTCACATTCCAATTAGCACATGTGGTTGATAAAGCTAAATTCCCAACCAATGAGGAAGCTAAACAAGACAGCTTGCTGGAGCATCAGCTGAAGACCACAGCAAATTTTAGCACTAAAAGCAAATTAATTACTTGGTATACAGGAGGGCTTAACTTTCAAGTGGAGCACCATTTGTTTCCAACTATTAATCATGTTCACTATCCAAAGATTGCAGAGATAGTTCGTAAGACGGCGGAGGATTTCAAGTTGCCTTATAACGAGTATAGATCAACACTTTTGGCACTTAAAGGGCACTTTGCTCACTTAAAGAATATGGGGCGAATAGTAGCGTAATTCTAAAATTGAATTAAACCTTTCTGGTTAGGCCGGGTCTACTTAAATATTTCTAATACAAATGTGATAGATGATTTATGAGAATATTCTTTGGTTTCGCTTTGTTATTTTTTAGTTCATTCTTGAGTGCCCAAAGCACTTTTAACGACATAGCTCCTATTCTGTACAAAAATTGCACGAACTGCCACCGTCCAGGAGGAGGCGCCCCTTTCTCTATGCTTTCATACGCTTCCACCTCTCCTTGGACTACCAGTATGGTACATGTCCTACAACACAGTGAAATGCCGCCTTGGGCAATAGATACTTCATACTTACACTTTGTTAATGAAAGACAGATTACCAAGGAAGACAAGGATTCGTTATTAACGTGGATTTTTGACGGTGCGGCACAAGGTGACCCAGCACTCCAACCTCCAACACCCCTGTATCCGCTGCGTCAATTGGGAGGAACCCCAGATACAGTAGTTCAAATGCTAAAGTTCAAGAGCAACGCGAACAATACTGATTCCTACAACACAATTGCAGTTCCTTTAAATCTTGGGCAGAATAGATTTCTTCGCGCTGTTGAGTTAGTTCCTAGCGACCCGCAATTGATCCATCATTCATTGATAGTTGCTGCTTCGTCCGGAGGAATTAACATTGATACTAGCGGTAACTCATATGCTGTTCCTGGAAATATAGCAATTGGAACTTGGGCACCGGGTTCAATGCCCATAGTATACCCTAATTCTCCTGAAATAAAAATGGGAATAGAGCTTCCTGCGAACGGTGAAATAGGAATGAATATCCATACCCCAAAGGGTACGGCAGGTCAATTGATTGATATTCAAGTTCGACTTTATTTCTATCCAGTCAATGAGACAGGAATACGACAAGTATTAGATTTTGTACCACTTCAATATTGGGACAATGATTTTTTTATTCCTGGCGGTCAAATAAAGAGTTTTTCTGTTGAGGAACCTGCACCTTCACAGGCAATTTCGATTTTTTCCGCGTTCCCTCATTCACATCAGGTTTGTACCGAGATTCTTAATTACGCCTACGATCCTTTGACAAATGATACGATTCCTCTCATGAAAATAGATAGATGGGACTTTGAACATCAAGAGTACTACTATTATAAAAACTTAGTGAAGTTATCGCCTTCTTACATTCTGCATTCTGATCATACCTACGACAATACGAGTCTTAATCATCATAATCCGCACAATCCGCCTCAATTGATTACAGCAGGCTTTAATACTGATGATGAGATGCTATATGATGGTTTTCAGTTTATCATGTATCAGCAAGGAGACGAGAACATCAATATTGATAGCATTCTTAGTCATGATCCATTAATTGTACTTGGAATATCAGAGGAAACAAATGTTCCAAGAGCAACTTCAGTTGTATTTCCAAACCCTGTTCAGAATGTTGGAACGATTTTAATAAATTCTAATGACATTGATATTGAAAAAGCTAGCTTTCATGTTTACAATCAACAGGGCCAACGTGTGGATTTGAACTATAGATTTCAAGAAGGAAATATTCAATTTTCAAAAGTAAATCTCGCGGCGGGCATGTACTTCTTTGAAGTGGTTGATAAGGGACATAGAATTACCTCAGGGAGAATTATCTTTGAATAAGATTATCCGTTTACGGCAACTACATCATCTACGAGTGTAGGCAGCATTTTTTGTAGAATGCTTAAGATGCCATTTTTCAAAGTCATTGTAGAAGAGGGACAACCAGAACAGGCTCCTTGGAGTTGTACCTCAACAATTTTATCCTTGTAAGCCATAAAGGCAATATTACCGCCGTCTTGAGCCACAGCAGGTTTAATGTATTCTTCTAGGATGTCTACAATACGCGCTTCAACCTCTCCAAGGTCTTCAGGATTGAGCGCCGGACCAGAACCTTGTACAGCTTTTTCTTCTTGTATGGGTGTTAGCTGCTCCTCATCAACTGCAATACCACCATCTTGTAAAAATTCTGTTATGAAAACACGAACCTCTTGTGCAACGTCGTCCCATTCAACAATGTCGAATTTCGCTAGAGCAATGTAGTTACCGGAGATAAACACTTCTTTTACAAAAGGGAAATGAAAGAGTTTAGTAGCTAATGGCGAAGGCTTGGCTTCGTCAATGTTTCTGAATTCAGCTGAATCGGACTGAAGTAGTAGTTTATTACTTACAAACTTCATAACCTTCGGGTTTGGAGTCATTTCTGCGTAAATACTCACGGGCACTCTTTTAATTTCCATATTTAGGGTATTTTCAGGGTACAAATTTACACCACAAAAACAAGACCCTATGTCTATTGTTCGCTCAGTTCTTGGATATACTCCCGAAATTGGAAAAGATTCTTTTATAGCGGAAAACGCTACCATAATTGGAAACTTCACTTGTGGTGAAGGATGCAGTTTTTGGTACGGCAGTGTCATTCGTGCAGATGTGAACTCAATTACCTTAGGAGAAAAAGTAAACATTCAGGATAATGCAACAGTACATTGCACCTATAAGAAATTCCCAACCGCCATAGGAAACAATGTTAGCGTGGGACATAATGCCATTATTCACGGGTGTACCATAGAAGATAATGTCCTCATTGGAATGGGAGCTATAATTATGGACAACTGTGTTGTGGGAGAAGGTTGTATAGTAGCTGCGGGTTCAGTGATAACTCAAGGTAAAAAACTAGCTCCCGGAACGCTATGGGCTGGAGTGCCTGCAAAGGAAATTGGGCCTGTCCCTCCGCGTCTAAGAACGGGAGAAATAGAAAGAATAGCTATCAATTATCTGAAGTACAGCTCTTGGTATAAAAAAGAGGGATAACTTTTATGAAAGTTGAAGCTTTGCACGCAGATTAGTCAGCATATCAACGGTCATGGAGTCCAGGTCAAATTTAGAGGTCCAATTCCAGTCCATTCTTGCTTGAGAGTCGTCAATGCTTTCAGGCCAAGAAGCTGCGATTTCTTCTCGATAGTCTGGTTTAAAATTCAATTCAAAGCCAGGCACTATTTTTTTAATACTGGCGCCAATGGAAGCAGGATCAAAACTGATTCCTGCAAGGTTGTAAGACGAACGAATTTTCACATTTTCCAAAGGAGCCTCAGTAAGCTCCATAGTCGCACGAATAGCATCCGCCATATACATCATGGGCAAGGTGCGATGCTCACTTAAGAATGAAGTGTATTTGCCTTCTTCAAGAGCTTTGTAATAAATCTCCACTGCATAGTCTGTTGTGCCGCCGCCTGGTTGCGATTTCCATGAGATGAGCCCTGGATAACGTATGGAACGTACGTCTACATTATATTTATTGTGGTAATATTCACACCAACGTTCTCCAGCCAATTTAGAAATACCGTAAACCGTAGATGGTTCCATGATGCCCTGTTGAGGTGTGTTTTGCTTTGGTGTTGTAGGTCCAAAAACAGCAATAGAGGAGGGCCAGAATATCTTCTTAATCACTTTTTCTTTGGCCAATTCAAGTGCGTGGAGTAAACTCTGCATATTCAAATCCCAAGCTTTCATGGGGAACTTCTCTCCTGTTGCGCTTAGCATTGCAACAAGGTGATAAACAGTATCCACATTGTATTTTTCGCAGATTGCCCGCATGCCTCTGGCATCGCTTGCATCAAGAATTTCAAAGGGACCTTCTTTCAATTCAATTAAATCGGGTTCTTTAATATCTGTAGCTATGACCTTATTGTTGCCGTATTTCGCTCGAAGACTTAAAGTCAGCTCAGTGCCTATCTGGCCGCAGGCGCCTAGGACTAATGTGGTTCTGTTCATATTCTGAGTGTGATAAATCAGATTTAGATAGCTCAAAGATAACTTATCTTTGTTGCAATAAATTGCTTTTATGGATCCTAACGCGGGAAAAGGAGGTTTAGTCAATAAGCTAGATAAAGAGGGGTTAATCGCAAAGCTTCAGCAAGAGACCTTCAAGCGTATTACGCTATCTTTTTACAAGTATGTCATTATAGAAAACACTCATGAATTGCGTGATGACTTATTTGCAAAATGGAAGGATTTAAATTGTCTGGGAAGAATTTATATAAGCAGGGAAGGGATTAATGCGCAAATGAGTGTACCGGAACATTTTTGGGACGAATTTCAGCAGCATGTGCACTCCCTTGAGTATTTCAAAGATGTACCTTTTAAGATCGCCGTCACGGATAAAACGGAGGGTAAATCGTTTTTAAAGTTAAAAGTCAAGGTTCGCGAGCAGATTGTGGCCGATGGGTTGAAGCCCGAAGATTACGATGTTACCAATGTTGGAGCTCATCTTAACGCAAAAGATTGGAATGAAGCCATTGAAAAGGAAAATCCTATTGTTGTAGATATGCGCAACCATTATGAGAGCGAGATTGGTCATTTTGAGGGTGCAATTCTTCCCGAAGCAGAAACTTTTAAGGAGGAATTACCCATGGTGCTTGAAAAGCTCAAAGGCAAGGAGGACCGGAAGATCTTACTTTATTGTACTGGGGGAATTCGATGCGAGAAGACATCAGCCTACCTAAAGCACCATGGTTTTGGCGACGTCAATCAATTGCATGGTGGCATTATTGATTATGCACGTCAAATCAGTGAAGAAGAGTTAGAAAATAAATTTCAAGGAATTAATTTTGTTTTTGACGAACGCTTAAGTGAAGACATTTCTCCGGAGTTGATTTCTCAGTGTCATCAGTGCGGTGAGAAATCGGCTCGTCATACCAATTGCGTGAATAAGGCTTGTAATCTTCTTTTCATTCAATGTGAGAAATGTGAAGAGAAAAATGAGGGATGTTGCACGCCGCAATGTGTAGAGGTTATAAACCTTCCTGAGGAAGAACAAGAACAAATTCGCAGAAAAGCGAAAGAAACAAAGCGGTTTCACAGACATTCTAAAGTAAATTTACGCAACGCGTTTAAAAAATAATCGCGTTACATACGCACGGATTTAAATAGAACCACCATGTTAGAAAAGCGACTGCAACTGGATGACCTTAAGAAAAAAAGTCATGAAGGTGGAGGTAAAGCAAGAATAGAAGCTCAACATGCAAAGGGCAAGCTCACTGCAAGGGAGCGAATTCACTTTTTGTTAGACGAAGGGAGTTTTCAAGAGATGGGTGCACTTGTGCAGCATAGAAGCGATTTATTCGGTTTAGATAAGCAGAAAATATTGGGTGACGGCGTAGTCACCGGATATGGAACTGTTAATGGACGGATAGTCTATGTATTCGCTCAAGATTTTACTGTATTAGGTGGCTCATTAGCTGAAGCCCATGCTGAAAAGATTGTTAAACTTTTGGATTTAGCAATGAAGACAGGTGCTCCTGTGATAGGGTTAAATGATAGCGGCGGCGCACGCATCCAAGAAGGAGTGGTTTCGTTAGGAGGGTATTCAGATATATTTTATCGAAACGTCCAGGCTTCCGGTGTTATTCCACAACTCTCCGCGATGATGGGACCTTGCGCAGGAGGTGCAGTTTATTCTCCTGCATTAACAGACTTTATCATGATGGTAGAGGATACTTCTTACATGTTTGTGACTGGACCAAACGTGGTTAAGACGGTTACTCATGAAGACGTTACTTCAGAAGAATTAGGAGGTGCAAGCGCGCATTCAACAAAAAGCGGTGTCACACATTTCACCTATCCAAATGAAATCTCCTTAATAAATGGATTAAAAAAACTATTGAGTTTTATCCCTCAAAATTGTGAAGAGGAACCGCCTGCCTTACCCTATGAGTCGGATGATGAAACGCGAATGGAACTTAAGGATATTGTTCCTGAAAACCCCAATCAACCGTATGACATGAGAGAGGTTATTGAAG
>MDSX01062179.1_pt1 | contig 20241 bp, 18 predicted proteins | sample 811141 | NCBI WGS metagenome assembly MDSX01 (sample SAMN05326642, study PRJNA326480) | marine metagenome | isolation source: seawater | place: Atlantic Ocean: South East | collected 2010 | reverse complement strand
TTTTCGGGAGGCGCAATCGGACGAATGGCGATTTTTGCGCTGGGGATTATGCCGTACATTTCAGCGTCCATTATTGTTCAGTTGATGACAGCGATGGTACCTTCGTTGGAACAGTTGAAAAAAGAGGGTGAGCAGGGCCGCAAAAAGATTAACCAATACACCCGATATGGTACGGTAGCACTAGCGATTTTCCAGTCTTACGGCATGAGCCGTGGTTTGGAAGCAAGCGATTTGGCCACAAACCCTGGGTTCTTATCGTTCCAACTGCCAGCAATGATTACACTGGTCGGTGGGACCATGTTCCTGATGTGGATAGGTGAACAGATTACTGCACGGGGTATCGGTAACGGTATATCCTTGATTATCTTTGTTGGTATCATTGCCGAACTTCCTGCGGCACTGGCACAGTTCTTTGCTTCTGGTCGTTCTGGTGCTTTGTCTCCTGCGGTTATCGTGGGTGTTATGGTTATGGTTGTCGCTGTAATTGCGTTCATTGTTTACATGGAGCGCGCTTTACGGAAAGTGCATATCCAATACCCAAAACGCCAAGTGGGAATGAAAGTGTATGGCGGTGAGAGCAGCCATTTACCAATTAAGCTGAACCCAGCGGGTGTTATACCACCTATCTTTGCTTCTGCATTATTATTATTGCCAACAACGATCTCCACGTTTTCCGGTACGCAAACTAGCCCTTTCATGAACATGCTTCTGGCGTATATGGGCCCTGGTCAGCCACTTTACTTGTTGTTTTTCGTAACGATGATTGTGTTTTTTAGTTATTTCTATACCGCAAACGTATCTTTTAAGACGGACGATGTTGCCGATAATCTGAAAAAGCAAAATGGTTTCGTTCCAGGCATTCGCCCGGGTAAAAAGACAGAAGAGTATCTTGACTATGTGGTTACTCGTTTGTTGGTCCTTGGCTCTGCTTATCTATGTGCTGTTTGTTTGCTGCCAGAAATTCTGCGCGCTCAGTTAGCGATACCTTTCTATTTCGGTGGAACATCGTTGTTGATTGTTGTGTCTGTTACCATGGACACAATCACTCAGGTTCAGTCGCACTTGTTGGCACACCAGTATGAAAGCCTGATCGAGAAATCAAAACTGCGTGGTAAGAATCGTAGTAAGGCACGAGGTGGACGTCGCGGCCGCTAGTGCCAGATATACTAGGAACTTTAGGGGCCGCACGAACAATTGTGTGGCCTTTTTCGTTGCCGTGTTTCGCTCATTCTGCAGCGTGTATTTGCAAGTATACGTTTCTTGTTTTCGCTATCCTCTAAAAGACGTTATGATCGTGAGTGAATCACGAAGGGAATTTACAATGAACATTATTCTGCTTGGACCCCCAGGCGCTGGGAAGGGCACGCAGGCAGCTATGTTGGTTGAGGAACGCAATATGGTTCAGCTGTCAACAGGCGATATGTTGCGGGCTGCGCGGACTTCTGGCACCGATATGGGCAAGATGGTTGCGGGCGTGATGGATCGTGGTGAGTTGGTCACAGACGAGATCGTGATTGGTTTAATTCAAGAACAGCTTGATACCCATGGGCCTGACACAGGTTTTATTTTTGATGGATTTCCGCGGACGTTGGCTCAGGCGGATGCTCTGGGGTCCTTGCTGTCCGCAGCAGGGCGATCGTTGGATGCGGTGATTGAATTGCGCGTCAATGACGATGTATTAGTCAATCGTATCGTTAACCGCGCAAAAGAGGCTGTTGCTGCGGGCGGAGTAGCGCGGGCGGATGACAACGAAGAGAGTTTGAAGACGCGATTAATGGCGTATTACAAAGATACTTCGCCGCTGATCGGTTATTACTATGCCATCAAAAAGCTACAGAGCATTGATGGTTTGGCGGAGATTGATGATGTGAAATTTTCCGTCAATGACGTTTTAAACAATATCTAATTGAGCACGGATGTTGTGCGCCACACTCATGAGCCGCGTACAAAGCGGTTCTAGATATTTGAGAGACAGAAAATTAGATCTGTTCGAATAATTAGGTTGTTATCTTTGTCTCAAGACACAGAAGTGAAATCGACTTGGTCAAGTTGTGTTTCAAAACTTGTAGAAATCCGTTGGGCTTTACAATTAATAAAGGTTGGAAAATTATATCATTAAAGGGGGAGCGCTGTGAATCAGCCATGGACTAAGTATTTTTCAGAAGAAGCCAAAAATTTTGATCTGAACAACATGGGAGCGCAAACGTTTTCAGAATTATGTGACTACGCAGCAGTGCAGTACGGTGACAAACCAGCGTTAACGACGATCTTGCCCACGGGGGCAGAGGCGACGATCTCTTTTGCGAAGCTTAAAGAAGAGGCAGAGGCCTTTGCAATATACTTGCGGGAAATCTTAAAGCTTAACCTTGAGGATACTGTTGCGGTAATGACGGCGAACTGTATTGGCTTTGGCGTAGCCTGCATGGGGATAGCAAAGGCTGGCTGTGTCAGCACTAATGTGAACCCACTTTATACGGCACCTGAGTTGGAGCATCAGTTGAACGATAGTGGTGCAAAGGTTTTAGTAATCATTGATTTGTTCGGGGATAAAATTGACCAGGTAGTTCACAAAACGGGCGTGGAAACAGTTATTACGCTGTCCTTGTTAGAGTATTTTCCAGGCCTAAAACGCACAATCCTGGGCTTTGTGCTGAAGAAGATTAAAAAGGTTATTCCTGACATGCGCACATCCCACGTGACGTTAAAATCGGCGTTGGCGGCGGGCAAAGCGAAGACTGGAGATGTAACGAGTTACACTGAAAGTGTGTTACCCGATGATGTTGCGTTATATCAGTACACAAGTGGTACGACAGGGCGAAGCAAGGGTGCTGAGCTATCACATCGGTCAGTTTTGGCGAATGCTTATCAAGCTGAGTTGATGACCAATGATTTAATGGGAAGCGAAGAGGAAACTGTTTTAGTGATATTGCCGCTCTATCATATCACGGCATTTGCGCTGATTTTTGTCGCTGGTTTGCGGACGGGTGCGCACAGCATTTTGGTTCCAAGCCCGCGTCCACTAGCAAACCTGAAGTTAGCTTTTGAAAAACACAAGGTTACGTGGTTTACAGGGATAAATACACTTTTTGCGGCGCTATTAGTGGAGCCTTGGGCAAAGAAAGAACTTTTTGAAAATGTACGATTTTGTGGGTCTGGGGGTGCGGCACAAACCACAGGTGTAGCGCAGAAATGGCAGAATAAAGTGGACGTGCCAATCCGTCAGGGCTGGGGTATGACAGAATGTTGTGGCGTGATGACGCTCAATCCATCAAGTGACAATCGGCTTGGATCCGTTGGCATTCCTGTGCCGGGTATGGATGTTCGCATTGTGGATGATGCTGGCAATGATGTACCGCTGGGTGAGGTCGGTGAGGTGATTGGGCGGGGGCCAACTCTTATGAAGGGGTACATCAATCGGCCTGAAGCTTCTGCTGAAGCGCTGGTTGATGGGTGGTTGTATTCTGGTGATATCGGTGTGATGGATTCTGATGGCTATATCGAGATAGTGGATCGGAAGAAGGATATGATTCTTGTGTCTGGTTTTAACGTGGCTCCCAACGAGATTGAGGAAACGATTTCTACTATGGCTGGCGTCGTTCAGGTGGGTGTGGTGGGCTATTCCGATAAAAAAACAGGCGAGGCTGTAGCCGCGTTTATTGTGAGGGCAGATCATAGCGTGACCGAAGAAAGCGTACGCGAGGTATGTAAAGCCGGGCTGACGAATTACAAAGTGCCTAAACGGATTGAGTTTGTGGAGGAAGTGCCTGTCACGTTGTCTGGTAAAGTGCTGCGGCGCGAGCTGCGGGAAACGCATTTAGGGTGACTTTTGCTGTCTTCACACGTCTGAAATAACTGCGCTGTCATCTTTTGCTTTTTTAGATTGGTCTGTTAAAATTCTAAGTCAGGCCTGATGGGAGGCCTTAGGTCGATAGGTTTGTTTTATTTCGATCGGACTTACTAGATGTCTACTAAATAGTATTGCTTCAAATGCCTAGACTATTGAAATCTTCCTGTAATATTTTTGGCAGGCATGCCGAAGGTGCCGATAAGTGCGCATTTATCACCATTTTGTCAGATGTGTCGTCTTGCGTGACGTAAGGCTGAGATAAGATAGACATTGGTAATGGGATTTGCCACCTTCATGGCATGGACTAAAAAAAGTAAGTGGAACGATATGTGTTGTTATTTGTAGAGCTGTCTGACTATTGCTATTTTCGGTTCTTTTTTACACTGTTGGTGTGAGTGGCTACGAATAAAAGAAACAGGGCGTGTTTCGCTATTTCCATACTCTACCTACTTGACGAAACAGATGATCCCGCTTAAGCCACCATTTCCGTTATGTTGCGAGCAATTCTCGATTAACAGGTGATTCTAAATAATTTAGATCTACGGAGTGGCCCAATGCCGAGGTGGTGTTGGGCTTTTGTTGTGAAAAAAGGTTCCGGGAATACGGAACCGCAACCGTAAAGGAAGATGCACTTTGGCACGTATTGCTGGCGTGAACTTGCCGACCCACAAACGGGTCCCAATAGCCCTCACTTATATTCACGGTATCGGACATACATCCGCTGCTAAGGTTTGCGAAGAAACTGGTATCGATATGACTCGCCGTATCAACGAGTTGTCTGACGCAGATGTTCTCAAAATTCGTGAATTTATTGATGCAAACTTTGATGTAGAAGGTGACCTCCGCCGCGAAGTTTCTATGAATATTAAACGGTTGATGGATCTTGGCTGCTATCGCGGCCTCCGTCATCGTCGCGGTCTGCCAGTGCGTGGTCAGCGCACTCACACAAATGCGCGCACTCGTAAGGGCCCAGCCCGCGCGATTGCTGGTAAGAAGAAATAGGGGGCTGATCGATGGCACGCGAAAAATTACGCGCAAAGAAGAAGATCAAAAAGAACATCACGACTGGTGTTGCTCATGTGAATTCCTCTTTCAACAATACAAAAATACTTATTGCTGACGCTCAAGGTAACGCAATCAGCTGGTCCTCTGCTGGGACAATGGGCTTCAAAGGCTCACGGAAGTCGACACCTTACGCAGCGCAGATGGCTGCTGAAGATGCTGGTAAAAAAGCGCAAGAGCACGGCGTGAGAACACTGGAAGTTGAAGTGCAGGGTCCAGGTTCTGGTCGCGAAAGTGCGCTTCGTGCATTGGCCGCGGTTGGTTTTAATATAACATCGATTCGTGACGTCACACCGATCGCGCACAACGGCTGTCGTCCACCAAAGCGTCGTCGGGTTTGATTTTAACAGAAATTTTATGGGATCGCGCATTCTCGCGGTACCAAACTTCTAATACCCTCGGGTGTTCCCGATCAACCGGATCCGGTCGGCGAACGAGAATGGAGGCACCATGATCCATAAGAATTGGCAAGAGCTTATCCGTCCAAACCAATTGGACATTCAACCAGGCGGCGATCCGCTGCGGCAGGCAACATGTATTGCTGAACCGCTCGAGCGCGGTTTTGGTCTTACCCTCGGTAATGCGCTTCGTCGCGTATTGTTGTCATCTCTACAAGGCGCAGCAATTACGTCTGTTCAGATTGATAATGTCTTGCACGAGTTTTCATCGGTTGCAGGTGTGCGCGAAGATGTGACGGACATTGTGCTGAACCTCAAAGGTGTTGCTGTGGCGATGGAGGTAGAGGGTACCAAACGAGTGTCTATCGCTGCTAAGGGGCCAGGCGTCGTCACTGCAGGCGATATTTCTGAGACTGCTGACATCCAAGTCCTGAATAAAGAACACGTAATCTGTCATCTTGACGATGGTGCGTCTCTTTTCATGGAGATGACTGTTGAAACTGGTAAAGGATATGTGGCCGCAGACAAAAACCGTCCGGAAGATGCACCGATTGGTCTAATTCCAATCGATGCGCTTTTCTCGCCCGTCGTCAAAGTGTCGTACGATGTCCAGCCAACGCGCGAAGGGCAAGTACTAGATTACGACAAACTGACATTGAAACTGGAAACTGATGGCTCCATCACTCCAGAGGATGCCGTAGCTTTTGCAGCGCGTATTCTGCAGGATCAACTATCGGTCTTTGTTAATTTTGACGAGCCGGAGTCGGCATCCCGCCAAGAAGAGGACGATGATCTTGAATTCAATCCACTACTATTGAAAAAGGTAGATGAGTTGGAATTGTCAGTGCGGTCTGCAAATTGCCTTAAGAATGATAACATTGTCTACATCGGTGATTTGATTCAAAAGACGGAAGCTGAAATGCTGCGCACGCCAAACTTTGGTCGCAAGTCCTTGAACGAAATCAAAGAAGTGCTGACCGGAATGGGTCTGCACCTTGGTATGGATATTGCAGATTGGCCACCTGACAACATAGAGGACCTGGCCAAGAAGTATGAAGACCAGTTTTAGAGTTGTTCGGGTAACGCTCTAACTCATTAAAAATTGCGTATGGCAGGGGTTCCCAGCCCTACGCAGAAATGCCCGACTAGTTTGGGGAAAAAATGGGCAATTATGCCCCAAGGAGTGTGAGACCCAACGCAGGCTCACCAGACAAAGTATAAAGATTAAAAAGGAATATGACATGCGTCACGCACGTGGATACCGCCGCCTGAACCGGACACACGAACACCGGAAAGCGTTGTTCTCTAATATGGCTGGCTCGCTCATTGAACATGAACAAATAAAAACAACTTTGCCAAAAGCTAAGGAACTACGCCCGATTGTGGAAAAACTGGTCACCTTAGCAAAACGAGGTGACCTTCATGCACGCCGCCAGGCTGCCGCAAAATTGAAAGAAGATAAGTACGTTTCGAAGCTATTCGATGTACTTGGCCCGCGCTATGCTGAACGTCAGGGTGGTTATATACGTGTTATGAAGGCCGGCTTCCGTTATGGCGACATGGCGCCGATGGCGATTATTGAGTTTGTTGATCGGGATGTGGATGCCAAGGGTGCGGCAGACAAAGCTCGCGTCGCAAACGAGATCGATGCAATCGAATAAAAGCATTCAAAATATTTTGGTTATAGGACCCTGCAACGATTTGTTCGCTGCAGGGTTTTTCTTTGCGTATTCAGGGAACGTCAAATAGTGGGTGCTTCACTTTTTTGAGTTTTGAGGACAGAATATAGTTAGATTGTGAGATTTGATGGCTGATTTGTTTGATAGTGCAGAACCAAGCGTTTTGGGAGTGGGAACAACCCCACTGGCAGATCGCCTGCGACCACAAACGTTTTTAGATGTGATTGGCCAACAAACTTTGCTTGGTGAGCAAGGTGCGTTACGGGTTATGCTGGAAAGTGGCAACTTGTCGTCGATTATTTTCTGGGGACCTCCTGGCGTAGGGAAGACCACGCTGGCAAAATTGCTAGCAGATGAGACTGAGATGGTTTTTGTGCAAATCAGTGCGATATTTTCCGGTGTTGCGGATTTAAAAAAGGTGTTTGAGACCGCAAAGCTAAACCGGAAAACAGGGCTAGGCACACTGTTGTTTGTCGATGAAATTCATCGGTTCAACAAAGCTCAGCAGGATGGATTTTTGCCCCACATGGAGGATGGGACCATTATTCTGGTTGGGGCTACTACCGAGAACCCCTCGTTTGAATTGAATGCAGCATTGATGAGCCGTTCTCAGGTAATGTTGCTGGACCGTCTAACGCTGACGGATTTGGAATTGATGGCACAACGGGCGGAGAAAATGGAGCAATGTGCACTGCCTTTGACGGCAGAAGCCCGCGAGGCAATTTTGGAAATGGCTGACGGTGATGGCCGCGCATTGATCAATATGCTTGAGCAGGTGTTTGCATGGAATGTAACGAGTAATGTGAAATTAAAAGACCTAGAAAAACGTTTATCACGGCGTGTACCGAAATATGATAAGTCTGGTGAGGAGCATTACAATTTAATTTCCGCCTTACATAAATCTGTGCGTGGTTCTGATCCTGATGCGGCAATCTATTGGTTGTGCCGGATGTTAGAAGGGGGAGAGGATCCGCGGTTTTTAGCACGCCGCATCGCGCGCATGGCGTTGGAAGATATAGGCTTAGCTGATCCGCAAGCACAGGGCTTGTGTTTGCAAGCATGGGAAACTTATGAGCGTCTGGGTTCTCCAGAGGGTGAATTGGCACTGGGACAGGCGGTAATTTATTTGTCACTTGCGCCAAAATCAAACGCGGCTTACGAGGCGTACAAAGCAGCTCGCAGTGCCGCTAAGACCACCGGGTCAAATCCACCACCAAAAATCATTAGGAATGCACCCACACAATTTATGAAGGAAGAAGGCTACGGTGCAGGATATGAGTATGACCATGATGCAAAGGATGGGTTTTCGGGTCAGAACTACTTTCCAGATGGTATGAAACGGGGGGTTTATTATTTGCCTGTGAGTCGTGGCTTTGAACGAGAGTTAAAGAAACGATCAGAATATTTTGTGAAGCTACGTCAAATGCATCGGCGTAGATAGATTACTTAGGCTATTGTTCTCTACGTACTGCGTTCGAAAAAACCAGCCTCAAACGTTTTTGATGTAACCTTAGTTGGGTAAAAAACGACATAAGCGTAAAAGTGTATTCACTAAATAAAGTGTACTTTTTCTCAAAGAACATAAAAAGACATTTGGTGTTGTCGTCACCAAGAGGCAATTTGTGCAAATCTAATACTTCAACTTGAGAGCCTAACTTGGTTTGGAGAATAATGAAAAGTGATTGTTGAAAAAATTTTTAAAAAAGGACAGTGAGCCATTTGTTTACGTATTACAGGACATTTCTATCGAGCGGCATAATTGAGCTACATGGCATTCTAGTAAGAGGTGTTTGAGGTCGTTTCAGAGACAGATTTACGCACTTTTGTGGGTCTTGTGCAGCATGTCTTGAATGAGGTAGGTGCATTGCAAAATCTTACCTTTTTTGTGTAAAAACTGTGTGATATTCTGATGACTATAATTTTACAAATAGCTTTGGGTGGAGCGCTCGGAGCTGTACTTCGTTTTGCTGCAGTGCAAGCAATGGTTCGGGTATTTTCCGTTGGGTCGCCTTTAGGTACAATATTTGTCAACTTGCTTGGGTCCTTCTTGATGGGCTGTGTGGCTGTCTGGATGCTAGAACGCATCGGTGATGCAAAGGCTGCACCGTTTATGATGGTGGGGGTTTTGGGTGGATTTACAACGTTTTCAACGTTTTCGCTGGATGCAATTTCGTTGTGGGAGCAGGGGCGGCAGACTTTTGCAATGGTCTATGTTACTGGGTCCGTGATCGGTGCAATCTTTGCTTTAATGGCAGGAGTTATGATAATGCGAGCTATATTGGCATGAGTGGTACAGGTGTTCAGCACATTGCAGTGGCCGCAGATGCGGCAGAACAGCGTGTGGATCGTTGGCTCAGGAGCATGTTTCCGCACTTGAGCCAAGGGCGAGTGGAAAAGATGTGTCGCAAGGGTGATTTGCGAGTGGACAAGGGCCGTGTCAAAGCTAGTACGCGTTTGCAATCAGGGCAGATCGTACGTGTGCCCCCGTTACCTGATGCTGATAGTCCCAGACCAAAGCCAGAAGCGATTATTTCGAGTGCTGACACACAGATGATGCGCAATTTGGTTATGTATAAAGACGATGATGTAATCGTTTTAAATAAACCTGCTGGTTTGGCGGTGCAAGGTGGGTCAGGCCAGACACGCCACCTTGATGGGCTAGCTGATGCTTTGCGGTTTGACTTTGATGCAAAGCCGAAGTTAGTACATCGGTTGGATAAGGATACTAGTGGCGTTTTTGTGATGGCGCGGACAGGTCGGGCCGCGGCTGGATTGGCTAAAAGCTTTCATCAGCGTACGACGCGCAAGATTTATTGGGCGGTGGTTGCGGGAAATCCAATGCCGAAGGTAGGAACTATTCGATACGGTTTGGTTAAAGCGTTAGGGCATGGGCCAAATGGCGCAGGGGAGCGGATGCAGTGCATTCATCCGGATGAAGTTGAGCATACGAACGGAGCTAAGCGTGCCACAACGGATTTTGCGGTCATTGAAAGCATGGGACAACGTGCAGCGTGGGTTGGACTATCACCAATAACGGGACGTACGCATCAGTTACGCGCGCACATGGCCGAGATGGGGCATCCGATTGTGGGTGATGGTAAATACGGAACTAATTCGCAAACTAATGAAGGCGAGGGTTGGGGCGCACAGCTTGGTGGAGCTATTAGCCGCAAGTTGCATTTGCACGCGCGAACGTTGATGATTACCCATCCTGTGAGTGGTAAATCCATGAGTTTCACCGCTTTGCCCCCAGAGCATATGGCGAATACCTTAGAATTGTTTGGGTTTAATCTGGCTTATGCGCCTGAAGATCCGTTTGAGTATTACGAGAGTTGACCCATGAGCTTTTTGAAAAAGAAACGGTTTTGGACCGATGTTGCGGTTGTGGGCAGCAAAGGTGGTTACGTTATTCATTTGGATGGTCGCGTTGTTAAAACTCCCGAAAAGCATGATTTGAATGTGCCCACACGGGCCGCTGCAGAATTGATTGCCATGGAATGGGCGGTAGTAAAAGATACGATTGACCCATCGACGATGCCTGCAACTCAATGGGCAAACGTGGCGATTGATCGTGTTAATGAAAAACACGACGATGTGGTGGAAATGTTGGCAGCCTACGGTGAAACGGACTTGTTGTGTTATCGCGCAACACATCCTGATGAATTAATTATTAAGCAGGCGGCGGCTTGGGATTTGCCCTTGGAGTGGGCAAAGGTGGCATTGGGTGCGCCACTGAAAATAACACAAGGCGTGGTCCCTGTAGATCAACCGAATCAATCAATAGCGAATCTGCGGGCCGAGGTGGCTAAAATGGAGCCGTTTAGCCTCTCTGCCTTCTATGATCTAGTCCATATATCTGGGTCGTTGGTTCTGCCACTTGCGGTTATTCACCGTGAAATGAGCGCCGAATCTGCTTGGAGTGCGGCGCAGGTGGACGAAATTTGGCAAAAAGAGATTTGGGGGGAAGATGAGGAAGCTATAGTTGCGACTGAGCAAAGACGTCAGAGTTTTATCTTTTCGGCTAATCTTCTCGATTCCTTGATAAAATCCAAGTGATGTACTAAAAATAGGACAGCAATCCTTCTCTAAAAGGGCAAAGCATTTTTCAAAAACAATGAGGGTGTAGTGAGAGATTGAGATTGGGGTGAAGATTGAGCTCTAATAGGTCAATATTTGTGACTAATCATGGTTCCCTTAGGTTAAGCAGGCTCATTAATAAAAGACGAAAACTCCTTGACCTCAGTGGGTTGGAATAAGATGATGGACCCTACCTTTTTGGTTATTGCTGAAAAGGTGGGAGAAAGCCGTTCAAACGCGCGGCACACCGTTCCCAATGAACGGTTCATCAGGAAGAGGTAAAAATGAAAAATTCAACTTTCGTCGGCACATTGGCCGCTGCGACTTTCGCAGCAGGTTTTGCTGCTGCTGGCACACTCGACGATGTCAAAGCAAAAGGTTTCGTGCAATGTGGTGTTTCCACAGGTCTCGTAGGCTTCGCTGCTGCTGACGCAAACGGTAACTGGGATGGTTTTGACGTATCCATATGTCGCGCTGTTGCTGCTGCTACTTTGGGCGATGCTCAAGCTGTTAAGTTCACACCGACAACAGGTAAAACACGCTTTACTGCGTTGGCATCAGGTGAAGTTGATCTGCTGGCTCGGAATACAACATGGACGTTCTCTCGTGACGTTGACCTCAAGTTCACTTTTGTGGGCGTTAACTACTACGATGGCCAAGGCTTTATGGTTCCCAAAGAGCTCGGCGTTGCATCTGCAAAAGACTTAGATGGCGCGACAGTATGTATTCAAACTGGTACAACCACAGAGTTAAATTTGGCGGACTTTTTCCGTGTAAATAATATTTCTTACGAGCCCGTTCCAATTGAAACAAACGCTGAAGCACAACAACAATACCTAGCGGGTGCTTGTGATGTGTATACGACAGACGCTTCTGGTCTGGCTGCCACGCGTGCAACATTTGAAGATCCTTCTGCACATGTTCTGCTGCCGGAAATTATCTCCAAAGAGCCGCTCGGCCCGCTGGTACGTCACGGAGACGATCAATGGGGTGATATAGTTCGTTGGACTTTGAACGCATTGGTCACGGCTGAAGAGCTGGGTGTGACATCTGCGAATATCAAAGAGATGGGCGCAGCAGCTGGAAATAACCCAGAAATTAATCGTCTTTTGGGTACCGAGGGTAACCTGGGTGAGCAGTTGGGTCTGTCTGCAGACTGGGCAATGAAAGCAATTGTAGCTGGTGGCAACTACGGCGAGATTTTTGCGCGTAACATCGGCGAATCAACACCAATCGGTTTGGCTCGTGGCCTGAACGCTCAGTGGACTGATGGCGGCTTAATCTATTCCCCACCATTCCGGTAAATTTACCGAAAGGGCGCGGTTATTGCCGCGCCTTTTTTTTACGAACTACGAACAGGTGCAATTAATCCACGGCGGTTCATAACCGGTATTGGAAATTGGCACTAAGACAGTAGACAAAGGGAGCGTAGACACATGTCTGCAACTACCGATCCTAAAAGGGGCGGCTTCCAACTTAGTCAGCTAATTTACGACACTCGCTACCGTTCGATGACGATCCAGATCGTGGCGCTGGTGTTTTTTCTTCTTGGCTTGGGTTGGTTGCTCAACAATGCGGCACAAAACCTAGCTGCCTTGGACAAAGGCCTAAGCTTTGGCTTTCTAGGGGAAGCTGCAGGTTATGATGTGAACCAAAAGTTAGTCGAATATCATAATCAGATGTCCCACGGCCGTGCAGCGCTTGTGGGCGTATTGAACACTCTGCTGGTGGCGGTGCTGGGCTGTATCTTGGCAACCTTTTTAGGTGTAATTATTGGTGTACTGCGCCTGTCCAACAACTGGGTTGTGGCACGGATTATGACATTTTACATCGAAATGTTCCGAAATGTGCCCGTGTTGTTGTGGATCGTACTGGCCATGGCGATCTTTATTGAAAATCTACCTGCGCCGAAATCTTTCCGCGGTGATGATGCTTCTATGTGGTTTTCAGAAACTGTTGCTGTTACTAACCAAGGCATCTTTATCCCGCGCATAATGGGAACAGATTATTGGTGGCTTTTCGGTGTTGCGATCGTTGTGTCCGTTTTTTTCTGGCGCGGCATCAACAAATGGGCCAACGATAAACAGGACCGCTCGGGTTTACGCCCAAGCACATGGTTGATCCGTCTTGTCGCGCTTCTTTTGCCTGTGTTAGTTGTGTACTTTGCAACAACTGCCTTTACGAGTGGCCATCAAAGAGACTTTCTTGTCCGGTCAACAACCGCAGTAGCGTCGTTGGATGAAATTAAAGCAGGCAAGCGCCCTGATCTATGCTTTGTCGGAGGATCAACGTCATCCTTGAACGCTTCGCGCGTGTTGGAGAAATTTGATATTAAGTACCGACGCAAAAAATACGTCACACATGGTGGGGCTTTAGAGGGTTTTATCAGCGGTAAATGTTCGATGCTTAGCATCGCAGACGCTGACATGGACCAGGTTATGGCAGACGTAAAAGAGAACATAAACGGGGATGGCGTTTTATCTGCTGTGTCCGTTGATTTCACGACAGGTCGGGCTTTACAGATTGATTATCCTGCCTTGCCTGCAAAAGGCATTCCGAGATTTGAAGGTGGCACGCATATTCGCGGTTCGTTGATTGCGCTAACCTTGGCGCTGGCGCTATACACAGCCGCTTTTATCGCAGAGATTGTACGTGCAGGGATTATGGCGATTAACAAGGGCCAATCAGAGGCGGCTTTTGCGCTAGGGTTGCGGCCTAACCGGACGATGAACCTTGTGGTCTTGCCTCAGGCATTGAGGGTGATTATTCCGCCGCTGATTTCTAATTATCTAAACCTTACCAAAAACTCGTCATTAGCGATTGCGGTGGGGTATATGGATATTACAGGCACGCTGGGGGGTATTACGCTTAATCAGACAGGCCGCGAGATAGAATCCCTGTTGATTCTGATGGCGATTTACCTAGCGATTAGTTTGACGATTTCTTCGATCATGAACTGGTATAATGAATCTGTTAAATTGAGGGAGCGTTGATATGAGCAATATTGGTTACGTACGCACCAAAATGCTGCCTGAGCAGGTTCCTCCTAGCTCGGCGGTGGGACCTATCAAATGGATTCGCGAAAATTTATTTTCTAGTGTTCTTAATACCATATTGACGGTTTTGTCGGTCTTTTTCCTTTACTATGTATTGGCAATTGTACTGCCCTGGGTTTGGAATGGATCTTGGACAGCAGGATCGCTGAAAGAATGCCGCGAAGTGATTGCGGCAGCTGCTGGTGAATATGCAAGTGAACATGGGCATGGTGCTGCCTGTTGGTCTGTGATCCGCGAACGTTACTTACAATTGATTTACGGGTTTTATCCAGCCGAAGAATATTGGAGGCCAAATCTCACCTTTGCTCTGATGCTGGTGGCTTTGTTGCCCATCTTGTTTAGCAATCTACCGCGGAAAATGCTTTGGTTTTCTGCGTTTTATCCTTTTGTGGCATTTTGGTTATTGTGGGGCGGTTCGATCTTTACTCCTTTGGGTGTAATGATCGGATTTGTTCTGGGCTATGCTTTGATGCTTTTGATGGGTAAGCGGTTTGGGTCGATTGTGGGCACAATCTGTGCTATCGTGGCCCCAATTTTGTGGTGGTCGTTGGCTGTTGGTCCAATTGACACCGCCATTTCGGGTGTCGTGGCTGATATGCGGGTTGAAAGTTATCCCGCAAAATTGGAGCGATCGGTATCAGAACTGGCGGCCATCAACGATGTCGACGGATCGATGCGATTCAAGTTGACTGCTAAACGGACGTTATTGAGTGCTTTCGCACAAATCGACCCTGCACGTGCAAACGTCGTAGAGGCAAAACAATCGTTGGTGTCGGCTAAGGCGCAAGGTGCGACGGCTGACCAAATAGACGTGGCTGAGACAGCGGTTGAGCGGGCTGTATCATCTTTGCATAGGTTCAAAAATGAAGCGGGGCGCGTTGGACTTGATCCTGTGGAGTCTGCGAAATTTGGTGGCTTTATGTTATCTATTATCATTGGTGTATCGGGCATAGTTTTGTCGCTGCCTTTGGGAGTTCTGTTGGCATTGGGTCGACAGACTAACTTGTTCATAGTCAAAACACTGTGTGTGGGTTTTATCGAATTTATTCGTGGTGTACCCCTGATTACCTTGTTGTTTGTGGCTTCAACATTATTGAATTACTTTCTGCCGCCAGGCACGACGTTTGATATTATCTTGCGTGTAGTCATTATGGTGACGTTGTTTGCTGCAGCTTATATGGCTGAAGTTATTCGTGGTGGGTTGGCGGCCTTGCCGACAGGCCAGTACGAAGCAGCGGACGCGTTGGGGTTGGATTATTGGAAAGCAACGCGGCTGATTATCATGCCACAGGCGTTAAAAATTTCTATTCCAGGGATCGTGTCTACCTTTATCGGTTTGTTTAAAGATACAACACTGGTATCGATCATAGGTTTGTTGGACCCCATTGGGCTAACTGCTAACATTCGTGCGGATGCAAACTGGAACGGGATTGTGTGGGAGCTATATGGCTTTATCGCGCTGATGTTCTTTATATTTTGCTTCGGCATGTCCCGTTATTCCATGTATCTTGAGCGTAAGCTTAAGACTGGCCACTAAGGAGCCATAGTATGTCACAAATTGCTACTGATCGTGAAATTGATCGATCCAGCATGGGTGTGTCCGACGAGGTCGCTATCCAGATCACCAAAATGAACAAGTGGTATGGGGCTTTCCACGTATTGCGCGACATCGATATGACCGTGCAGCGTGGCGAGCGTATTGTGATCGCGGGGCCGTCCGGGTCGGGTAAATCCACTTTGATTCGTTGCATCAACCGTCTGGAAGAACACCAACAGGGTGATATCGTCGTTGATGGTATCGAGCTCACTTCTGATCTGAAAAACATTGACAAAGTTCGGCGTGAGGTTGGCATGTGCTTCCAGCACTTTAACTTATTCCCCCATTTGTCAGTGCTCGATAATTTAACGTTGGCGCCGATGTGGGTGCGTAATATTCCCAAGAAGAAAGCTGAAGAGACGGCGATGTATTACCTTGAAAAGGTAAAGATCCCGGAGCAGGCGGATAAGTTCCCAGGACAGCTTTCTGGTGGTCAGCAACAGCGTGTGGCTATTGCTCGTTCGTTGTGTATGAAGCCACGGATTATGTTATTTGATGAGCCAACTTCAGCACTTGATCCTGAGATGATTAAAGAAGTTCTGGATACAATGGTGGAACTGGCCGAAGAAGGCATGACAATGTTGTGTGTCACGCACGAGATGGGTTTTGCCAAACAGGTCGCAAACCGTGTAATCTTTATGGATCAAGGTCAGATTATTGAACAGAACGAACCAGAAGAGTTCTTTAATAATCCACAGTCAGATCGCACAAAATTGTTCCTGAGCCAGATTATGGGTCACTAAAGACTCATATTTTACCTAATTGAAAACCTCTCCAGTGAGTGGGGTATTTGCCGGGTGTCTGAACGTTGAGTGCCCTAACGCCGCCAAAAAATAGCTGCTTAAAATAAGTCAGGGTGCTTTTTTATGGGTGGTTTAATATCGTTTGGAATAGGACTTTCATAAGGTGTTTTGATGAGTTGCGCTTGATGCACCAATTTTGCAGCAGAAATAACGTCAGGGTTTTGGATCAAAGTGCGGCCGGTGGCCGCGATTACTTTTGCAGCATGAATGAGTCCCTTGTGAGCCACAGGGGTTTTACCGTGGGCCACTACTTGCCACGTGTGAAATGGCGTACCGAAGGTCCATGTTGTATCCCAAAGCTGCACAGTCGGAACGGCCCAACTCACATCGCCTACATCAGTTGAGCCAGCCCGTACATCCCCGCCTCGATCCAGTGGGTTGATCCAATCGCAAAGGGTTATGTCTTGGTCTGGTTGGGGCGTGTAATTTAGGGCCTTGAGGTTGCTTTCTACTGCACCTTTGGGAAGGGTCGCTTGGATTTTCGCTGCAAAGGCACGGTCTTCTGTATCAAACTGAACGGGGCCAAGCGCCTCTAGTTCGGCCTGCATTGCCTCTTCTAGTGGGCGGTTAGGCAGGAGGTTTGAAACACCAGAAAAGACTTTGCGCTCCAACTTGGTTTCTGTCATCAAAGCTGCGCCTTGGGCAATCTTGTCCACACGAGCGATCAGTTCTTGGCACCCTGGTAGGTCAGGATGTCGGATCAGTTGCCGCACAGTCGCTCTGGCCTGCACAACGTTTGGGGCTGCGCCTCCCGCATTCATATATGCGTAGTGCACGCGAGCTGCATCGGGCATGTGTTCGCGCAGGTAGTTGACACCGATGTTCATCAGCTCAACGGCATCGAGGCCACTGCGACCCATTTCTGGCTCAAATGCAGCGTGGGAGGCGATGCCGTGGAAAGTATAATCGATCCGAGCATTTGCAAGGCTTGGTTCTTGGTTTATGGCAGTGAAGGGTGCCGGATGCCAACTGATTGCGACGTCTACATCATCAAATAAGCCTTCGCGCACCATATAAGTTTTAGCGCCACCGCCTTCTTCGGCAGGGCACCCATAGTAACGGACGGTGGCTTGCACGTTGTTGGCTTCGACCCATTCTTTAAGTGCTGTTGCTGCGAGCATTGCAGCTGCGCCAAACATGTTATGGCCACAACCATGACCTTGTGCACTACTTTTGATTGCCTTTTGTTTTGTTTTACCAGAGTACTGTGACAATCCTGGAAGTGCGTCGTATTCACCAAGAATAGCAATAACGGGTCCGCCACTACCTGCTTCTCCAACAACGGCTGTGGGCAGGCCCGCAGCGTTGTCATTGATGCGAAAACCTTGTTCAATCAGAGCTGCGCGGTGAGCAGCGCAGGAGCGGAATTCGGCAAACAGGGTTTCGGGTGTGTCGAAGACATCATCAGAAAGTTTGATAAAACGGCTCGCGTGATTGTCGATAAGTTGCCAGATAGAGTTTTCGTTTAGCATCGACTTAATCCGTTAAATCACTTGGAACAATAAAATCGGTGATTGTGCCCTGGCCCATAAATGGGGTTGACCAATCTGGGATGTCAAAGGTCAATATAGTCGTGGCTGTTGTTGGGTATTGCAGAAATTTTGGATGATCTGGTATTTGTGATGGCAATTCAGAGGCGAGTTCACTGATACCTGGATTGTGGCCCACCATGAGCACTATGTCTTCTCTGGCTTGTTTGATCGCCTCGTACAACGTGACACTTGACGCTAAATACAGACGCTGGTGGAATGAAAATTTTTTAATTTCTGGCAGTTCCTCGTTGAGTAGATTCCACGTTTCGATGCAGCGCGTTGCATCTGAGGAAATCGCTTGTTGTGGGTGGTAACCATTTGTATTCAGCCATTTACCGATGGCTATGGCTGAGGCATGTCCTTGCACGTTTAAAGTGCGTTCGTGGTCTCTCATAGTTAGGTTGCCCCAATCCGATTTTGCATGGCGTGTAAGAATAAGAGTTTTCATGAATGCATTGCCTTATGGAAATAGGACATGTGATGGGCTGATTGTTCTGGCGTGCGATTAGCGCCTGCAGAAACGGGGCATTTGCGGCGGGCGAGACAGCCCTCAGAAATGCAAGTTTGGCCTTCTGGTGTGGAAAGGTGTGTTTGGCATGCATCAGTGTTGTAGCCTAGCTTTATAGACAGGGCGTCGACGGGACACGCTGTTAGGCACGGTTTTCTGCAAGTATCGCAAGGTTTGTCTTGCGTGGTAGGCAAGGCGATGTGGTCGCGAAAGGCAAGTGCGCCGCGAAAGCTGACCATCAGGCCTGTGGTGTCGTGTACGAGCATCCCAACGGGGGAGGACCAAGTACGGCATGTTTTTGTGGCCCATGTGAGGAAAGGGGCGTAAGGAGGTCCGCCATATGGCAGGAAGAGCATCGCGTTTAGCTTAGTGGCAAGGGTGGTTAGGATGCGCGTGGACCAGCGGTCAATTGGGTCTGGTGCGCTGTCTTGGTATTCTGGTGTAGTTTTGAAATAGGGCCAGAACGCGGGACTTGGGCCGAGTAACAGCAGAGTTTTATAGTATTTGGGTAGGCCGTCAGATGTATCGCCATGAAATCCACCGTAGATGCTTAGGCCGTTTTGTTCAACTGCAGCTGCAACGCTAGCATAAGTCATTTGCGAAAGAACGGCGACGCGAGAGACCAGCCGAGTTTGATGGGGCGTTCGTCTTGCCACTCCAGGCCAATTGTCATATCTTCATGACTGTCGGCGGGTTGCGCGATGTATGTTTTGAACAGCCGATCCCATAGTGAGATTGAAAAGCCATAATTGCTATTACGTTCCGACCGTTTGTTTGAATGATGAACGCGGTGCATGTCAGGTGTGACAAGAAAAAAGCGAAGTACTGTATCCACAGTTTTGGATAAACGCAGGTTTGCATGGTTGAACAGAGCGCAGCCGCTAAGTATGATTTCAAACATAATAACTGTGATGGCGGCTGGACCAAGCGCGTAGACCGCACCAATTTTCAACAACATAGAGAGGCAAATTTCTATAGGGTGAAACCGGATTGCAGTGCTGACATCGATGTCCGTGTCTGCGTGATGGACACGGTGTAAACGCCACAGAAGCGGGATCTTGTGTGTAATCAGGTGTTGTGTCCAGATGAGAAAATCGAGGATCAACATGGCCGAAAGAAATTCGATCCAGAATGGCCAATCTGTATGATTGAATAGTCCATAATCTCGTGCGCCGGCATCCCATGCTGCCCCTACTGCCAGCGCGGGCAGTACGATGGCGAGCAACCGTAGAGTGAGAAAATCAAAGATGTTGATAGCGCAGTTAGTGAACCAGCGGTTAAGTTTCGTCGCGCTCAATCTGCGGCGTGGCAGCAGGCGCTCTGCAAGGGCCAGTATCAGAAATAGAGAGATAAAGATCCCAAGACGATATGTTACTTCGTTTTCCATATTCTAGAGATAGCACGTTAGGCGCGGATCATCGACCCTGCTCCATAAGTTGTGAATAGTTCCAATAGACAGGCATTTTCTTGCTGGCCGTTCATAATGACCACTGCTTTGACACCACTGACGACGGCCTTGAGTGCAGTTTCAGTTTTGGGGATCATACCGCCTGCGATGATACCGTTTTCTATCAAGTCAGTAACCTGATCTGAGGTGAGGGATGTAATGACATCGCCGTCTGCGTCTTTTACGCCTTGGACATCGGTGAGCAGCAGGAGACGATCGGCCTTCAAACCAGCTG
>MDSX01024784.1_pt1 | contig 20250 bp, 18 predicted proteins | sample 811141 | NCBI WGS metagenome assembly MDSX01 (sample SAMN05326642, study PRJNA326480) | marine metagenome | isolation source: seawater | place: Atlantic Ocean: South East | collected 2010 | reverse complement strand
TTTATTTGGGTCGTTTATAGTATCGAATAGGTTTTCAACATTATAAAATGCTATTGTATTAATTTTATATTTTTTCTTTTCTTGAGCTTGAGTTATTGACACTGCCAGTAAAGTAAAAATAAAAATTGTAGTTGCGATAATTTTTTGAATCATTGATGTAATTTAAGCTGGATTATCAAAGTAACAAGCAAAAATAAAGAATTTTAACAAGAACCATATCATTGTTTTATTCGTTTAGTTTTTTTAAACCTATAAAATAATCACAAGTTTTTTTTATACTATTGTATATGAATTATTTTAACCAATTATATCTTACGGTTTTTAACCGTTTTAAAGCTCGTTTAAAACAAAAAGCTAATACTGTAGCTCTGTTTTATGTTTCATTTGTAGAAATAGCGGTTATGTTATTAATGGGAATATTTTTTATTAAGTTTTTAGATCAAATGAACGTTGTCATTATGAACGGATCTAACGCCTGGTTACTTTTTATAATAGCATCACTTTTCATTCACTTTAAGAACTGGCTAAATTATAGCGGTCGCAAGCGACTTATACTTAATGCAAAATTATCTAAAAGAAAAGACTTAGACTACTCTTTGTTTACTCTCATATCTCTCCCTTTTGGCCTTTTAGGGTTGTCGTTAATGATGTTAAAAGTGCTCTAAATTAAAAAAGCCTTAGTAATTACTAAGGCTTTTATGTATTAAACTTCTTACTTCTTAGTCGTCATTTGGGTTTCCTGACAAAATTAAGAACTCAGAGCGTCTATTTAGTTGGTGCTCTTCCTCATTACAACTTCCGCCACAGTCAGTACTTGGCATTGTTTCTCCTTTACCAGTACCGGTAATTCTTGATGCATCAACCCCTTTAGAAATAACGTACTGCGCTGTACTCAACGCACGTCTCTCTGAAAGTGACAAATTGTATGAATTTGAACCACGTGAATCTGTATGGGATTCAGCACTTATTTTAATGGATTTATATTTAGTCATTAGCTGAACTAATTTGTCTAATTCAAATGCAGCTTGAGCCGTGATATTTGATTTGTCAAAGTCAAAATATATAGGATTCAAGATAACTTTGTTTGCCAATATTATCTCATCGATTGGAGATATTAGAAGTTCAGCAGATACTTCTTCTTCACTTGTACCTGCTAACAAAGTAGCTCCACTTTCATAATCTATTTTAGAACCAACCAGTTTAGTGTCTATATCACATTCGATTATATATTCTACTATCCCTTCAGCATTTGATGTTTTTGTTCCAAATATATTGCCTTCTGAATCTTGAATGCTCACAACCGCACCTTCTAAGATCTCCCCTGATTTACTATCTCTTACAGTGACAGTCACAAGAACATCACAAATAGGTTGAAGTCGTTTAATAGCATAAATATCATCACTCATGTCTTCTCCGTCTACCAATCTATTTGAGGAAACAAATCCTTCTTCTTTTTCGTCATTAAAACTAAAAGCAAAATCATCAGCATTCCCATTAACAGGGATACCTATATTTCTTACAGGACCTATTTTTCCGTCTATAATTTTAGCGAAAAACACGTCTAATCCACCTAGGCCCAAGTGACCATTTGATGAAAAATATAGAGTATTATTGGAGCTAATAAATGGAAACATCTCCTGTCCTTCAGTATTTAGCTTTTGACCCATATTAGTAGCTTCTCCAACAGAACCATTTTGATCTATTGGTGCAGAGTAAATATCAAAGTTACCAAATCCTCCAGATTTGTCAGAGGCAAAATATAATGTCTTTCCGTCTGGACTTACAGAAGGATTTTTAACGGAGTAATTATCTCCATTTAATGATAATGCTTCAGCTTCCGACCATTGACCTTCCTGGTTGATACTTTTGTAAAGGTTTAAAACACTAATTTTATATTTAGTTAAAGAATCTCTTTCATATTTTTTTTCATAATAACTTTCACGAGAAAAGTACATTGTGTTTCCGTCAGGTGAAAAACTAACTATTCCTTCATGGTATTTAGTATTTATATTCTCTTCAATAATGGATGGCGTTTGAAGTTCTCCGTCAGCAGTAACATTAGCTGTATAAATATCTAGAAAGGGCTCCTCATTCCATCCGTATGTCTTACGATTGTTATTTCTTGCTGAAGTAATGTATAGTTTACCATTTTTAAGTGTTCCACCAAAATCAGAAACCTCTGAGTTAATTGATAGGTTCTGTATATTAAATTTCTTTCCCTTTTCTAGTATTTTAGGTAAATAGTTAGGGTTTTCTCTAAAAGCTATTGCTCTGTGGTCAGCTGGTCGCATGGTGGCAAAAACATCTAGCTGAGCATTAGATTCATCATACTTTCCGTTAGCCTTAAGCATTTGCGAGTAGTTATAGACCATTTCGGGATCTGTAGAAGTTTCTAAAGCTTTAGCATACCATTTTTCAGCTTCAACAGTATTAAATACGTTATAATAGCACTCTGCAAGTTGACCATATACGTAAGTATCTGCCTTATCGTCATTGACTATCTTCAAGTAGTCAACTGCAGCCTCCACAAATTCATACTTATTGAAATGTTTGTCTGCTCTTTTCGTTTCGTTACTTTGGGCAGTTAAAATAGAACTACTTAGTAATGTGATAATAAAAATTGATATAATTTTCTTCATAATATAATTACTTAACTTAGATTAGAAATAACGTGGAGATCGTGAAACTTTCGTTGAAAAATTTAGATCAAAATTAATAAATATTTCGTGTGATGAGTTGGTCACTATGTCCAAATCAGAACGAATAGCGTCATATGCATAACCAATTCTCAAATTGTCATATACTTGAAAATTAATCATACCACTAAACGAATCCTCTAGTCGGTATCCAACACCAACTTCTACTAGGTCGTACATAAATACATTGGCATTTATATCATAACTGACAGGCGCATCCATTGCATATTTTAAGAGTGCATGTGGCTTAAGTTTGAAGTTTTCAGAAAGATCAATTACATAACCAGCAGCTGCAAACAAGTGCTCTGACTCTGAGCCAATATTTCTTCCATTAGCATCTAAATGGACACCATTTAGGATATTAGGCATCGACACTGAAACATAGTATTTGTTAGGTTTATAAAAATAAACACCAGCTCCAATATTTGGAGTAGTTTCATTAATAGCATTTGCGAAAAATGGATCTCCTGTGTCAATCAAGTCAATTTGACTTTCAGCAATCCCAATATCATGAAATGTAAAGCCTCCTTTAAGTCCAAATGCTAATTTGGTCGTATTTCCAACAGGAATTGTATAAGAAAAATCAACATAAGCATTTGTTTCATTAACCGGTCCAATTTGGTCAGAGATCACTGAGAGCCCTAATCCTACTTGTTTCCCTACTGGTGAATGAATATTAAAAGTAAAAGTCTCGGGACCACCATCTAGTCCTACCCACTGACTACGATATAATGCACCAACCGCTAGGCCTTCTGTTGTTCCCGTGTAAGCAGGGTTTATAATATTCATATTGTACATATACTGTGTGTACTGAGGATCCTGTTGTGCGTTAAGTTGCACAGAAAACAGGGTTATTAATAAAATTATTACTAAATTTTTCATTATAGTTAGTTATTATTTTGGTTAGTAGTTTAGGTATATCCAACTGATATTTGGTTCTTTTCCTGAAGCAAATTGAACTACATAGAAGTAAGTTCCAACAGGGAGTAATTCATTTGAACTGTCATCTCCATTACTTGCATTTTGCCCACACCATTGATCCATGTAGTCGTTCATCTCAAATATTTTAACTCCGTATCGATTGAAAATTTCGATTTTAACGATGTCTTCTCTATCTTCTAAGTGATCAAGTTCAAGACAGTCATTCATCCCATCTCCGTTTGGTGAGAGTGCTTGTGGCATATCGACACAGTTGCTATTCATGTAATATCCAACATCGATACTTGTAGCTGATTCACAGGAAGATAGGGTGTCAGTTACTACTACTGTAACTGTACCATTTTCTTGGCCAGCTTGGTGAATGTAATATGCACTTGAACCGGACTGAACCTCGTTGTTATTTAAATACCATGTATATTCTAAATCATCACCAAGAAGGTCTAAGTTTAAAACATTGACATCTAATTCAATATCTTCATTCATACATTTAGTAAAGCTCGTTCCGTCTTCTAGTGTTGGAACTGTAGCTTCATTTACAGAGATTGTTGTTTCTCCAAAACAACCTCTTTCATCCAATGCTGTAACTAAATAACTCCCAAATTGACCTGCAGGAACTGAGTAGGTGTTATCTGAACCAGATTGTACATCAACTCCATTGTATGTCCAGTAATAAGTCATAGTGTCGATAACATCAGAATCTACAGAAACTTCTAAAATACTTTCGTCACCAGGGCACTGATATACTATATCGTTAGTTGCAACTGGTTGAGGATTTGGGTTTATTTCAACTACAACAGTATCAGTTACTGTCGCGGTCCCTCCAGTACATAGATTATAAGTAATCGAAGCGGTATAAGTTGTCGTTTCTGACGGAGATACAGTTACAGTATCTTCAGTTCCAACCAATGTTGATCCATCATACCATTCAAATACGTAGTTATCAGTCCCAATTGATGGAGTAAACCTCCAGAACTCATCGGCAGTAGCCCATACTCCAGTATTTCTCTCCGGTGGTGTGAAAGCTATAGTGTCTTCAATATTTTGAACACCAACAACTGCTAGCCCTTCGTTCCAATCTTCACAAACAGGTTTGTCATATATATTAATATCAATCGTATTAGATGATTCGTAGAGAATGATTTGTGATGTAGTTGTATTTTCGTTACAAGTAAATCCAAAATGACAAACTTCAGTGTAGTTAACAACAAATTGTCTAGATGGAGATGATCCTAAAATCATATAGGTAATTTCTCCACAGGCACTAGGATCTATATCATGAGCAACTCCGTATATATTTGCATCTGACAACGAAGTATTAGTCGCATTTGGTAGGGCGTCATCTGCATCTAAATTCCATCCATTAAACCCACCTGCATTGTCTATTTCAAATGAAAGCACTCCGTTTGAACCTATCAGAACTTGGTTGTAAACACCTCCGAAGAAACAAAATTCAAATCCCAGGTCAATAGCTTCTGACCAGCGATCATCAATGTCTAAACTTGTAGGGATGCCACCTTCTAAAGGTGGAGTTGGACACCCTTCTTGAGTTGATACATCGTAAGATGTAGGATCTTGTCCTAACGGGTGATAAACAGCCGTAAGCTCAGTACTTGTCCCTTCACAAACAGTGGTGTCCTCACCTGCATATATTATAGAACAATCATTTGGAGCTGGTGGACATAAGAATGTTAATCCACCACTGTCAATTGAACAGCTTGCATCGTCTGCATTAGTAACTTCAATCACCACATTTGAATTAGCTTCATAAGGACCAAAAGTATACACGCCGGTTGTCTGAGTTGTTTGCGTAGAAGCGCCATCAGTCATAAATATATTGACTGCTGATCCTAGGTCAGTTAAATCTACATCTACATAAAATTCTTGAGCTGGCTCACAAACTCCTACAACTTCAAAGCTTGCAGATTGTGTTACACATGTTTTACATGCTACCACAAAATCCCATGGGGTATAAAAGGTTGACGAATCACAACTTCCAAATCCATCAGAGGTTACCTCAATGAATACAGATGTTAATGTTGATTCAATTACAAGTCCAGCAAAATCAGTAATACCAGCAGTATTATTGTTAAATAAAACAGTTCCAGTATTATCAACTCCGTCATAGATTGTGAGATTATCCCAGAAATTTTCGATTGTTCCAGCATTAAAAGTGATTTCGATTGGGAAACCACTATCTGTTGTAAATAACCATGAAGTAGTTTCATTATTTGTATAACAATAGTTAATATTTATATTTTCAGTACCACATTCTAATATGTAATCAGTTTGGATAGTAGTAGTGAATGTTAGAGGGCCTGACCATGTACTCATTTCGCCATCTCCACAATCACTAATTACATATACATCGTATGTAGTATCATAATCAAGGTCTGTAAATTGAACTGATGTTGTAGATGTAGTAGTTCCAGAGGTTGGCGCAGTAGAGCCTGTTGGTAAAATAGCATATTCCCATGAAGTATTTCCGGTTGCACCAGTCCAGCTAAAATCTGCAGTAGTCCCTGTGATATTTTCAATAGTTAAGGCTGAAGGAGGGATACATCCTGGCGGTTCTGTTACATTAACAATCATATCCATAGTAACACCCCACGATCCACTATAACATGGGTTTGGTGTAGCTTGGCCAGAGTCAGCAGACCCTATTCTCATGTAGTAAGTTCCTAGCGCAACGTCTGCAGGGACCAAGAAAGAGGCATCTAAAGTAGTTGGATTTGCATTAGTTGATTCTCCTTGGAATACTAGCTCTGTGTCATTATCAAAAACTAGATCTCCGTTAAAATCAATCCATACGTTTGTTCCGTAAGTGTAGCCAGTAGCAAAAGTAATTTGTAAATTAGCTGTAATTGCTTGGCTAATATTCACAATTGGGTCAGTAAAATCTTCATAAGTAACATCTCCAGCTGAAGTAAATGTTGTTGATTCTAGGACAACATTAAGGACTCCTTGTCCATCATTTGAAGAAGGAACATCATTACAATAGCCAGTGTAAAACTCAAATGGACCTGACCATACGCTAAACCCATTTGTATCACAATCGGCTCTAACATAGAATTCATATGTTGTGTTTTCAGTTAATTCACTTGCATCGTAAGTTGTATCTGAAACTACAGTTCCAGCTGTTGTTGGTTCACCTGTACCAGCTAATTGAACAACAAGTTCATATGAGCTAGCCGTATCATCGCCTGTCCAAGACAGCGTTGCATCATTGAAGGAAGATGCAGTTGCTGCTAAGTCAGTTGGAGCAATACAGCTTGGTATTGTTTCAACTATAAAATTATCAATATAAAGTCTCCAACCATCAAGTCCACCATCAGGTACATGAAATGCAATATAAGTATCTCCAGAGTAATCAGATAAATCTATCACATATTCAATATAAGTTGTATTATCATATGATTCATTAGGTAGTAGAACGGTTGTAAAACTATCAACAGAGACTCCTGTTGTTGAAAGTAATACTTCAAAATCATTTGGCTCAAAACTAGATTGAACCCTTTGGTGGAATTTTAATCGCTCGTTTCCAGTTAACGCAAGTCCTGGTGAAATTAAATAGTCATCATTAGCACCTCCATTAAAGTCAGTATACATCATAGCTACCTCATCTCCCTCAAACTCATTAAAGGTGTAACTAGTACTCCAAGAGTCTGTATCTCCATTTGCATTTAAAATAGTCCAACAGTTTTCTGTTGTTGAGTCAGAGTTGAATCCTTCGTAAAAAGGGATAGTTGTTATGACATCACACAAGGTTGTGAAGCTCACCATTGACCAAGTACTGTAAGTTCCTCCACAATCAGTTCTCACGTACAAATCATATGACGTATTTGCATAGCAACCTGTAATAGTTAAAGGGTTTTCAGATGTAGCAGTGCCAGACTCTGCAGGAGTTTCACCTGTAAGAACTAATTGATATTCCCATGTTGTAATTCCTTCATCAGCCGTCCATGAAATGACAGCCCCTGTTGTAGACGTATTATCAACTATTAAATCAGCTGGAGCAGCACAACTTGGGCAAGTCGCTGTTATTGTTCCAGCTGCAATATCACTTTGTGCTCCAGAACCTGCAACGGTTCCTGCTGTGTCAAGAATTTCATAGCTAGTCTCAGCTCCCCACGAGCCACCGGCGTTCCAAATAGCCGTAACATCTGAACCATCGATTACACTAAACCCTAAAATTTCTTCCGAACCACTAGCTAAAGTGACATCATCAAGAACAACATTACCGTCGACCAGTATATCAATTGTGTTACCGTTCCATCCATCTCCATAAGAGTCTATCATTCTTAGTGAATAATTACACTCCACGACTGGACAAACAGCACTTATAGTTCCAGTCACTATATCAGATTGAGCTCCTGAGCCAGCAATAGCTCCATCGTTATCTAAAATGTTGTAACTGGTTTCAGCTCCCCATGAGCCACCTGCATTCCATGTAGTAGTAACATCAGCATCTGTTGTAACATTAAACACTAATGATTCAGTTGAACCAGAAGCCAAAGTAACGTTATCAAGAACAACAACGCCGTCTACTAAAACATCTATAGTATTTCCATTCCATCCATCTCCATATGAGTCATTCATTTCTAGAGTATATTCACATTGGCTGTAGGAAAATAGCGTGAAGCAAAATAACGCTATTAAAGTCGTAATATTTTTCATAAAATTGTGTTAGTTAGTTTAACAGAGATTGAAGGTAATTTAATTTTAAAACTTAATAACAATTAACATAGTATTAATAGTTTAAGTGCATATTTCATCGTTAAAGTGTTTTTGTTTTATGTATTTTTTCATAAGTAATAAATTAAATTATACTCGTTTTAATCTGATTTTTAATTTTTATCTTTGAACAAACATTAGTATGTTAGAAAAGAAGGAGTTTAATTTAGAAAAAGCGGTTTTAGTTGGTGTAATTACTAAAACTCAGGATGAAGTTAAATCTAAAGAGTATCTAGAAGAACTTGAGTTTTTAACCTATACAGCTGGAGGTGAGGTTATTAAACGCTTTACGCAGAAGATGGACATGCCAAACTCTAAAACTTTCATTGGGACTGGTAAAATGGAAGAGATACGTATTTTTATCGCTGATAATAATATAGGTACTGCTATTTTTGATGATGAATTATCTTCTGCTCAGGAGAGAAATATTAGTAAAATATTAAATTGTAAGGTACTTGATAGAACCAATCTTATTCTAGACATTTTTGCCCAACGCGCTAAAACAAGTTATGCAAGAACCCAGGTCGAGCTTGCTCAGTGTGAATATTTATTACCAAGATTAAAAGGAATGTGGACTCACCTTGAACGTCAAAAGGGGGGTATCGGCATGAGAGGTCCTGGTGAAACAGAAATTGAAACTGACCGTAGAATTGTTAGAGAAAAAATAGCATTATTAAAGGCCAAAATTAAGAAAATTGATAAGCAAATGTCAATCCAGAGAGGTAACAGAGGGGCTATGGTACGTGTGGCACTAGTTGGATATACTAATGTTGGCAAGTCTACTTTAATGAACGTGATAAGCAAGTCAGATGTATTTGCTGAAAATAAATTATTTGCAACTCTAGACACAACTGTTCGAAAAGTGGTCGTCAAAAACCTTCCATTTTTGATGAGTGACACAGTTGGTTTTATTCGAAAGCTTCCAACACAATTGGTAGATTCATTTAAGAGTACTTTAGATGAGGTTAGAGAATCCGACCTATTATTACATGTTGTTGATATTTCACATGAAAGTTTTGAAGAGCATATCGAATCAGTAAATCTAATTTTAGGGGAAATAAATGCGTTAGACAAACCCACACTGATGGTTTTTAACAAGATAGACGCTTATGAATCTGAACCTTTTGATGATACTAACTTAACAGCTGTACGCAGCAAGGCTAACTATTCACTTGACGAATGGAAATCAACATGGATGTCTAAAATTGGTAAAAATTCACTGTTTGTTTCAGCATTAAATAAAGATAATTTAGAAGATTTTAAAAAACGTATCTATGATACAGTTCGTGAAATTCACGTTAAGAGATTTCCCTATAATCACTTTTTGTATCCTGATAGTGAAAACATTATTAAATAAAAAGAACAGCTTATAGCTGCTTTTTTTACGGAGTAATAGTTTTAAAAATTATAATTTGTTCCGAGTCCAATCATTTGTCGTGTTTGTAAGCCTTGCAATGCGTTATCATCATAAATAGCTTGAAATGCTAAGTTTGTCGAGAAGTATTTATTTATACCCATTACAATATTAATAGTATAATCAAAATCTATATTTTGTGGATCTTCTAGGTAGTTTGAGTGCATATTCAGGATATTCTCCACAGTTATATTTTCCATCAAATCAAATTTATAATAGGCCCCTATAGAGGCTCCCAGTTCATAACGTACACTTCTTCCATCATTTACCCCAAAGTAAGCATTATCTGGTAGCGTAAGCTCTTTATCTACAATAATTAACTTTGAAGTTGAAACTGCCATATTCACTTTTAAATTATCATTTTTTTTCCAAAGCATTCCAGGACCGAATTGTAAATATCCAGGGGATAAAATACGTGTTGGACCTTTAGTTGCTCTATTTAGATCGTCTGTAAATTGAGTTTTAAAATTCAGAAATAGTGAGTAATTCCAGTTGCCTTTGACATTTTTTCCTAAAACAGAATTCCATTCCAGGCGGTCATCAGATTTTTGTATTTCTTGTGCTTTAATTTTTGTAATACCAAAAGCAATAATTATTTTATTATCCCAAGACCAGTTTGCTTTGAAGTAGTTAAAATCATAGTTAACTCCTACTGCTCCAGAAATATTACTAACACCACCTGCTATCCAGTTATCAAAAGAAGATTGATTGACTAAAAATGAGAAAGTTCCTGCTTTTGTCCAGTGAGATTTTGGAGTCACTTGTTTCGTTTCTTGTGAAAAAACACTTTGAAATTGTATTGTTAATGCAATCAATAAGATTATGTTTTTCATCTATTAATAGTCAGTTGCATTGCTAATAAATAAAGTATTATTTTTTCTTGTAAAGAGGCACTGAAGAGCAAGCTTCTCCGTATAGAATTGATTTTGCAACAGGTTTCAATTTGTCAATCAAAAATAGATAGGCATTTTGTGGAACTGGTTTATTGGAACATCCTTTAATAATTACGGCTTTATTTTCACAATGACTGATATCTAAGTTTTCGATTATTTTATAATAAATATTTGTTTCCAAAGCTTCTAGGTCGCCAATAATGACCTGTTTGGCAATTTCTGAAAGCCGAAGTCTTATAAGCATATACGCCCATCCTGGAATGATTGCTTGCGAAGTACAACAAAGAGCAATGTATTTATTTCGATAGATATCCCAGTCATGCGACTCTACAAAAGTTCTAAACTCTTTTTCGCGGAGAACTAAACTTTTATACAGCCAATCTTTAATATCAAATACTACACGTGTTCCGTTTGGATAATAGTCTTCTAAGTCAATTGTAATTAAAGCACTATTAGCTACACGGTTTATAATCTCAGGCTTATTCATTGTTAGAGCATTCCAAGTTCTAATTTTGCCTCCTCACTCATTAAATCTTGTGTCCAAGGAGGATCAAATGTTATTTCAACTTCTGCATCTTTTACTGAATCAAGAGATTTAACTTTTTCCTCTACTTCTAAAGGAAGTGTTTCAGCTACCGGGCAGTTAGGGGTTGTTAAGGTCATTAATATTTTAACTTCGAAGTCCTCATTCACAAATACATCGTAAATAAGGCCTAGCTCATAAATATCTACAGGAATTTCTGGGTCAAAAATAGTTTTTAACACTCTAACTATTTTTTCACCTAAAGCATTTACATCAATTTCTTCAGCACTCATAATCCTAATTGTGTTTTATATGCTATTGCATACATTTTTATTTTTTTTATCATGCTTAATAAGCCATTAGCTCTAGTAGGAGATAAGTGTTCTTTAAGCCCGATTTCATCTATGAAGTCGGTGTTTGTTTTAAGAATAATATTAGGACTTTGATTTGAAAACACTCTAATTAAAATTGCTACAATTCCTTTAGTTATAATAGCATCACTGTCAGCAGTAAATATTATTTTGCCGTTGTTTAAATTTGCATGAAGCCATACTTTACTTTGACATCCTTTGATAATATTATCGTCTGTTTTAAACTTCGGTTCAATAATAGGTAATGATTTGCCTAGTTCGATCATGTACTCGTATCGCTCCATCCAATCCTCGAACATGGAAAATTCGTCTATCAACTCGCCTTTAATAGTTTCAGTATTCATACTGTAAAAATACAATTCTTAAATTGAAATATTATTTTCTTTAATACATAATATTCTATTTACTAATTGCTTTAGTTCATGAGGTGGATTTTTGTGATCAAAGTAATTAGATTTTATAGTATCCCCATTTTTAATCACAATTAGCTGTGCATAAGGTACACGATCAGTCTTTCTTAAATTTGAAGGAGCAGTAAATTGACTTATTTTGCTAAGGTCAATGCTATTCAATAAATCAATACATATTTTCCAGTCTTTTAAAGAAACTAATCCTTTAACTGGCTTTATCCTTTTACGATTTTTAAGAAAAACAACAGTTTTTTCATTTATAGAAATTTCTTCAAAAAAACCACGCGAGTGAGCCTGGTATATAAAGGTCATCTCTGATGTGTATAGCTTATTAAGTGTATTGGTCTTTTTGAGTGATTTGCCAGAGCTACACGCTAAAGTAATTAAAGAAAAAAAGTAAATTAGTAGCTTCATTCGGATAAGACGAGGGAATAAATATTAGTCAATTCATAAAAATAGTAAAATATAAACTAACGCAACATCATTGAAGCTTTTTTAACCCCTTCTACAAAAATATCAATCTCACTTTTGGTGTTATAAAAAGAAAATGAGGCTCTTGCGGTACCTGATATACCAAAAAAATCCATAATTGGCTGTGCACAATGTTGGCCTGTACGGATAGCTATTCCTAATTTATCAATGATTGTCCCAAGATCATAAGAATGTACCCCTTCAATATTAAATGAGACAACGGAAGTTTTATTCTCTTTAGGTCCATATATTTTCATCCCCAAAATAGTATTCAGTTTCTCTGTAGCATATTCTAAGAGCTCGTGTTCGTATGCTTTTATAGCATCAAAACCAATAGAGTTCATGTATTCAATTGCTGCTCCAAAAGCTATTCCACCACAAATATTTGGCGTTCCAGCTTCAAATTTATGAGGGAGTCCAGCGTAGGTTGTTTTCTCAAAGGTAACATCTGAAATCATTTCTCCGCCTCCATGATATGGAGGTAGTTTATTAAGCCAATTTTCTTTGGCATAAAGCATTCCGACACCAGTTGGTCCACACATTTTATGTCCTGATGTGACATAAAAATCTACATCCAAGTCCTGAACATCCGGTTTGATGTGAGGGCATGCCTGTGCACCATCAATTAATACAGCAGCACCTACTTTATGTGCTTTTTGAATTATTTCCTTGATAGGGTTAATGGTTCCTAAAGCATTAGAAATGTGATTTACAAAAACTAGTTTTGGATTTAAAAGTAACAAGGATTCATAGGTATCCATATCCAAGGCACCGTCATGTGTCATAGGGATCACTTTTAAAGTTGCTTTTGTTTTTTCGCAAAGCATTTGCCAAGGTACAATATTGCTATGATGCTCTAATGCAGATACTAAAACAGTATCAGACTCTGTCAGCAAACTCGCAAATCCGTTTGCCACTAAATTAATACTATGAGTAGTGCCCGAAGTAAATATGATCTCATGTGAATGCAGCGCATTAAAGTGCTTTTGAATTATTTGGCGAGCGCCTTCATATTTATCAGTTGCTTCCTGACTTAGTGTGTGTACTCCTCTGTGAATGTTTGAATTGTATTTTGAATAATAATCTGTAATGACATCAATAACTTGCTGAGGGGTTTGGGAGGTAGCTGCGTTATCAAAGTAAATTAAGGGCTTTCCGTTAACGATTCTTGAAAGTATCGGAAAATCTTTTCGGATACTTTCTACATCAAAAAGTGTATTTGAATCTTGTTTTTTCATCATAAATCAAATCCGATATTAACTCCCAGTTTTTTTGCAATTAATTTATTAATTCTATTTTTAAGTTGAGGAATTTTAACACTTTCTAGAACGTTATTTGCAAACGCATACATTAAAAGGGCTTTAGCTTCTTTTTCAGGAATTCCTCTTGCACGCAAGTAAAACATAGCATTGTCGTCTAGTTGACCAATAGTACAACCATGTGAGCATTTTACGTCATCAGCAAAAATCTCTAACTGAGGCTTAGAGTTTATAGTCGCTTTGTCATTTACAAGTATGTTGTTATTTGATTGAAAAGCATTTGTTTTTTGTGCTTCTTTATTTACAAGAACTTTTCCATTGAACACTCCTACAGAGCTATCGCTAAAAATTCCCTTATAGTCTTGATGACTTTCACAGTTTGGTTGAATATGGTGTACTAGTGTATTGTGGTCTACATGTTGTTTGTTTCCTATTATGGTTACCCCTTTTAGCGTAGAGTCCATATATTCACCGTTTTGGTAGAAATTTAAATTATTACGAGTCAATTTACCTCCAAAACTAAATGTATGAACTGAAACATGACTTTCTCTTCCTTGGTCTATATAAGTGCTGTCAATTAGCGAAGCATTATCTTTGTCATTTTGAACTTTATAGTAATCAATTATTCCTCTTTTGGCAGCAAATATTTCAGTCACACAGTTAGTAAGAGTCGGATTATTTGTAAGACTTTGATGTCGTTCAATGATTTGAACATGTGCATTTTCATCTACCACAATTAGGTTTCTTGGTTGCAGTAAAAGCGCTGATTCATTTCCAGTTGAAAAATGGATAATTTGAATTGGCTTCTCAACTAATTTATTTTTTGTAATATGGATGTAAGCGCCTTCATTTACAAAAGCTGTATTTAATGACGTTAGGCTATTATTATCTACAATTTTATTAAAATAGTTCTCAATTATTGATCTGTATTTTGGTTTTTCTAAGGCAGATGACATTAGGCAAATATCAATACCATCGTGTGTAGTTTGTGATAAGTTAGACGCATATTTACCATCAACAAACACAATCTTGTAGCTATCAATATCGTGTATAAAATAGGGTTGAATATCTTTGTATTCTAGGGCCGGTTCTGTCTTTGAAAATACACTGAAATCTTCTTTTAGAACTTTCTTTAAGCTGGTATATTTCCATGCCTCATCTTTTTTTTCGGGGAATCCTTGAGTTTCAAAATGTTTAAGCGATTCTGTTCTAATCGAATGAACAAAAGTGTTGTCTAATGAAATTTGATTTTCAAAAGCAATAAAAGAGGATACTAATTTTTCTTTAAGTTCCATAAAGGCTTTGAGTTCTTTTTAATTTCCTGCTTCTTGTTTAATCCAGTCATAACCTTTTTCTTCTAGTTCAAATGCTAGTTCCTTAGTTCCAGATTTTACAATTTTACCATTGTAGAGTACGTGTACAAAATCTGGCACGATGTAATCTAGCAGTCTTTGGTAATGTGTGATAATTACTACCGCATTATCTTTTGATTTTAATTTATTAACTCCATTGGCCACAATTCTAAGGGCATCAATATCTAAACCTGAATCTGTTTCATCAAGAATAGCTAATTTTGGTTTTAACATTGCCATTTGAAAAATTTCATTTCGCTTTTTTTCTCCCCCAGAAAAGCCTTGGTTGAGTGATCGAGACAAAAACTTTCGGTCAATCTCTAGTAGTTCTGATTTTTCACGAATCAGTTTTAACATTTCTTTTGCAGGCATATCCTCTAAACCTTTCGCCTTACGCATTTCGTTAAGCGAAGTTTTAATAAAATTAGTTACTGTAACTCCAGGAATTTCGACGGGATACTGAAATGATAAGAATATACCCATGTGAGCCCTTTCTTCTACAGAAAGTTCATCAATGTTTTGGCCCTCTAGTTCGATCTCTCCTTTTTCAACTTCGTATTCCTCCTTTCCTGCGATTACTGAAGCCAAGGTACTCTTACCTGAGCCATTTGGTCCCATTATAGCATGTACTTCTCCAGCTTTAATGTCTAGATTTATTCCTTTAAGAATTGATTTTTCATCAATTTGTGCATGTAAATCTGTTATTTTTAACATAATTATTGTGTACCTAATTTAGTATGTTGTTTGTCTCTTTTGATGTTGTAACGTTAATGATTTCGATAATATCTATTTTATTTTCCCACAAGATTATGGGGTCTTTTTTTGTAGAAATAATCGCGTTGACTTCCACATTGACTACATCGCTATCACTTGTTCTGTACTTTTTTGCTAGATTGTTAAGTTCTCTCGCCTTTTCATTCATAAATACTCCATAAATTTCATTCGTGTTTTGTAAAACAGCAGCATCTTCAAAAAAGATATAGCTACCCTTAATAGTTGAAACTCCATCGCTGTTTGAGTTTTTACACCCTAATAAGATAATTAAAATAAGTAATGATATTTTTTTCATTTTTTTCATTTTTATCCTACCGAACCTTCTAAACTTATTTCTAAAAGCTTCTGTGCTTCTACAGCAAATTCCATGGGCAACTTATTCAGCACATCTTTACTGAATCCATTAACAATTAAAGCTATAGCTTTCTCGGTTTCGATTCCACGCTGATTACAATAAAATATTTGATCTTCACCAATTTTACTAGTCGTAGCTTCGTGCTCAATTTGAGCGGTCTTATTTTTAGCTTCGATATATGGAAAGGTATGGGCACCACACTCATTCCCCATTAATAAACTATCACACTGAGAAAAATTTCTAGCATTGTCTGCTCTAGCACCTATTTGTACTAAACCTCTATAGCTGTTTTGTGATTTCCCTGCTGAAATGCCTTTACTGATAATAGTTGATTTAGTGTTTTTCCCTAAGTGTATCATTTTCGTTCCCGTATCTGCTTGCTGGAAGTTATTTGTAACTGCAATAGAGTAAAATTCCCCAACGGAATTATCTCCCTTCAAAATACATGATGGATATTTCCAAGTTACAGCACTTCCTGTTTCAACTTGTGTCCAAGAAATTTTAGAATTTTTTTCACAAAGGCCCCTTTTAGTTACAAAATTATAAACTCCACCTTTACCGTGTATGTCACCAGGGTACCAATTTTGAACAGTTGAGTATTTAATTTCAGCATCTTCTTGAGCAATAAGCTCAACAACTGCCGCATGTAGTTGGTTTTCGTCTCTACTAGGAGCCGTACAGCCCTCAAGATAGCTTACGTAACTGCCTTTATCTGCTATTAATAAAGTACGTTCAAATTGACCTGTGCCAGCTTGGTTAATTCTAAAATATGTAGAAAGTTCCATTGGACATCTAACTCCCTTGGGAATATAGCAAAAACTACCATCGCTAAATACCGCGCTGTTAAGCGCTGCGTAGTAATTATCGGTTGTAGGAACGACTGTTCCAATATATTTTTTAACGAGTTCAGGATGTTCTTTGATAGCTTCCGAAATACTCATAAAAATGATTCCTTTTTCGCTTAGCGTTTTTTTAAAAGTTGTTGCAACTGATACAGAGTCAACGACAATATCCATCGCAACATTATTCATCTTTTTTTGTTCATCGACAGAAATACCTAGTTTTTTGTACATAGCCAATAAATCAGGATCAACATCATCAAGTGTTTTATTTGGATCTACAGCTTTGGGAGCTGAATAATAAGCAATGGATTGAAAATCAGGTTTTTTATACTTCACATTTGCCCAGTTTGGCTCATCCATCCCCTTCCAAATTCTAAATGCTTCCAACCTCCACTCTGTCATCCAATTAGGCTCTTCTTTTTTCTTTGAAATTGCTCTTACAATGGATTCGTCTAGCCCAATAGGAAACGTTTCGGAATCTAGTTCAGTATAAAAACCGTATTCATACTCCTTTGTTTTAAGTTCTTCTCTTAAATCGTCTTCTGTATATTTGTTCATAGCGATTAGAAATTTTGTTATAAGGAAAAAGATTCTCCGCATCCACATGTGCGGTTTGCGTTGGGGTTCTTGAACACAAACCCCGCTCCATTAAGACCTCCTGAATATTCTAGGGTAGTTCCAATTAAGTAAAGAAAACTTTTAGCATCGACAATTATTTTTACCCCGTTATCTTCAAACAGTTTATCGCTGTCAATTTGAGATTTATCAAATTTAAGATCGTAAGAAAGGCCAGAACAGCCCCCGCTTTTAACACCAACCCTGACATAGTCTTTTGCTGGATTAAAGCCGTCTTCTTGCATTAATTCCAAGACTTTAGTTTTTGCTGTTTCTGAAACTTTTATCATAATATTTATAGCTTCTATATAAATAGTGCACAAATATACAACATAAGGAGGGGATATCCATAAATCCTAACATTAATATAACATATCTTAAGAATGGATGTAACCTATAAATTTGAGAAGTTTGGATTGTTTATAAACTCCTCGTCTGTTAAAGTTAGTAGAAAAGCTTTAAGACTAGCTTTTTCTAGAAGGGTTAACTGTACACCCCCTTGGCTCACTTTTTTCATTAAGGGATCTATGGTGGGTGAGTTTACAAGGCCTTCGCTGTAATGGTTAATAACTTCATCTATTGTTGAGAATCTTCCATCATGCATATACGGCGCCGTAAATATTAAATTTCGTAAAGATGGCGATTTAAATTTACCATCATCAGAAGGGTCTCCACTAATACCACCAAGACCGAGGTCAGTAATATTTGAATCTAAGCCATTATTATGAAATTTGTTATCAGTCCACAAGGGATTGTTTTCACTGCCGTGACAATGAAAGCAATCCCCTTTTGATTCATCCATGAAAATATTATACCCCTCAATCTCTTGTGGAGTCAAGCTGCCTGACCCTAGCAGATATGCATCAAATTTTGAGTTTGAGGAGATAAGAGTTCTTTCAAATTGAGCAATGGCTTTTGAAATTAAAATAGAATCAATTGAGTTGCTTCCAAAAGCAGCGTCAAAAAGTTGTGGGTAATCAGGATCTTGTGACAGCTTATAAGCTACTTCGGGCCATGTTGAATGCATTTCAATATTATTCGTAATAGGCTCAAAAGCTTGGTTTTCAAGTCCATATTCACGACCATCCCAGAAAAATCGATCTTCATAATTCCACGCTAAATTAAATAAAGGCATTGAGTTTCTAGTCCCAATAAACCCATCAATTCCTTCGCTAAATCTATTACTATCAGTAAAAGCATTTGCAGGATTATGGCAGCTGGCGCATGCCTGTGTATTATCTGCTGATAAAAGCGGATCAAAAAACAGTTTTCTGCCCAGTAAAATTCCTTCTTCTGTCTGTGGGTTGCCTGGTGGAATAATTGGATTGATAATCAATGAATCAAATAGTGGTGGTATTTGTAATGGACTGGGCGTTGCAGTGTATGAATAAGAACTAACGGATTCTTTCTCGCATGAGGTTATTAAAAATATTATTAAAAATAAGTATGAATATGATTTCAAGGTCTTCTTTGGGTTTTATTCATTGATTATTAAACTAAATACGTCTTGTCCATTTTCATACATCATTATTTGAGCTTCATAATTTGGCATTAACATTTGATTGAGTTCATTGAGGTCCCAGGTATTTGGATTTTTAAACCATTCGGCAATATTAACGGAAATATTAATTTCAGTGTCTATTGTAGCGTTGAAAGCGCCTAAATCAACTTTAAAAAAGGTGTCTTGACTGACAGTATTGTCTGGGCTGTTAGCAGCTCTTATTGCATGATAATTATACCCCTGTTCTTGATTTTCATTATTTAAAAACTTTCCGTCCATCTGCATAAAATGATATCCACCTCCAAGCATTGAAGGTACATTCCAAGATTTAGAGTTTAGATCAATGTAACTGCCGTCGGTATTATTTTGATTTGTGAACCCAAAGATAAATGAGATATTACTGTAATATCCGTGCTCAACTAGCTCTTCAGGAATGTATGTCAGTGAAGTTTCATTTGAAATATCTGTCAAATTATATCCTTGTATTTCAATAATCCGCCCATCTTCTTTTGTCAATACTATACCGGAAATAAGGTAGCGCAAACGCTCAATACTTAAAAGGTTGCCAAATTCATTTATAAAACTTAAGCTATTTAGGTCTGTATTCGTAATTCCGTATTCGTCCCAATAATGATTAAAGTTTAAAGTTATCTGTGACGCAGGTTCGGTTTCATTTGAGTCTGAAACACAGCCAAAAAGCATTATGAGAGCTATTGTAAAAAAAATAGAGTTTAGTTTCATTTTGTATTAAGTATCAAGAGGTCTTTAAAGCCCTTATTGTCTATAATATCTTCATTATAACTATCAGAGTCCCCAACAGCCACAATTGAACCATCTATCAATTCTTGAGCTCCATAAAAAAAGTCAACTTCAGCACCTCCAATAGTTTTTTGCCATTCTAAATAACCATTACTACTAATTTTCAGTAATAAAGCATCGTTTTGTCCATTATTGTTAATAAATATTCCATCAGAGCTTCTCGAACTGCCTGCAATTAAAAACCCGTCGTCCTGTGTTTTTGAAATAGATCTACCAACGTCAAAGCTACCACCTCCTAACGTTTTCTCCCACAAAAGGGATCCTTCAGAGTTAATTTTGATTATC
>MDSX01049340.1_pt1 | contig 20260 bp, 16 predicted proteins | sample 811141 | NCBI WGS metagenome assembly MDSX01 (sample SAMN05326642, study PRJNA326480) | marine metagenome | isolation source: seawater | place: Atlantic Ocean: South East | collected 2010 | reverse complement strand
CTTTATTAACTTGATTACTAAAAAGAAAAGAGAGTCGCTATTGCTAGACATAGCGGAACGCTTTTTATTATTATACAAAACCGACAAAGGTATTGAGTCAGCAACACTAACAACAGCCGTTGCATTAGACGAAGATACAAGAGCACAAGTGTTAGATTTCATCAAACAATACGGTGTTACCCAAGTCGATTTAACAGAACACGTTGATGAAAGCTTAATTGGTGGAGCAATCCTAAGGTTGGGCGACAAACAATTAGACGCCAGTGTAGCGCGTCAGATAAAAGATTTAAAACAATCGTTTAATAAAAACCTTTACATAAAGGACTTCTAAATTCACAACTATGGCAGAAGTAAAACCAGCTGAGGTATCAGCAATTTTAAGACAACAATTAGCAGGATTCAAATCCGAGTCTGATTTACAAGAAGTAGGAACTGTATTACAAGTGGGTGATGGTATTGCTCGTGTGTACGGTTTAACCAACGTACAGTCGGGTGAGCTTATTGAATTTGAAAACGGACTACAAGGTATCGTTTTGAACTTAGAAGAAGATAATGTCGGTGCGGTATTATTGGGACCTTCTAAAGGGATTAAAGAGGGCGATGTTGTTAAGAGAACAAACCGTATTGCCTCTATCAATGTAGGTGAGGGAATGTTGGGCCGTGTGGTTGACACCTTAGGAAACCCTATTGATGGTAAAGGACCTATACAAGGCGACACTTACGAGATGCCTATTGAGAGAAAAGCGCCGGGTGTTATCTATCGTCAGCCAGTAAACGAGCCCTTACAAACAGGTATTAAAGCTATTGACGCTATGATTCCAGTAGGTAGAGGTCAAAGAGAGCTTATCATTGGTGACCGTCAGACAGGAAAGACGGCAGTAGCTATCGATACGATTATCAACCAAAAAGAATTTTACGACAAGGGAGAGCCTGTATTTTGTATCTACGTTGCTGTAGGTCAAAAAGGATCTACCGTTGCATCTATCGCTAAGACTTTAGAAGATGCTGGGGCATTAGATTATACTGTTATCGTTGCTTCTAATGCTTCTGATCCTGCACCGATGCAGTTTTATGCACCACTAGCGGGAGCAGCCATTGGCGAATTCTTTAGAGACACAGGTCGTCCAGCATTGATTGTATTTGACGATTTATCCAAACAAGCGGTAGCTTACCGTGAGGTATCTTTATTGTTAAGAAGACCTCCAGGTCGTGAGGCTTATCCTGGTGATGTATTTTATCTTCACTCCCGTTTATTGGAAAGAGCAGCAAAAGTAATTAATGACGATGCTATTGCGGCACAGATGAACGACTTACCAGATTCTTTAAAAGGGATGGTAAAAGGGGGCGGATCACTAACGGCACTACCTATTATTGAAACACAAGCGGGTGACGTATCGGCATATATTCCAACCAACGTAATATCTATTACGGACGGTCAGATATTTTTAGATGGTGACTTATTCAACTCGGGTGTTCGTCCAGCTATTAACGTGGGTATTTCGGTATCTCGTGTAGGGGGTTCGGCACAGATTAAATCCATGAAGAAAATATCAGGTACATTAAAACTTGACCAAGCCCAATACCGTGAATTAGAAGCTTTTGCTAAATTCGGTTCTGACTTAGATGCGGCTACTACGGCGGTTATCGAAAAAGGACAACGTAACGTAGAGATTCTAAAGCAAGGTCAGTATTCTCCTTTGAGAGTAGAAGAACAAGCGGCTATCATTTTCTGTGGTACTAACGGTCTTTTGATGGATGTACCTACTAATAAGGTTAAAGAATTTGAATCCGAATTTATCGCTTTCTTACACAGCATGCACCAAGACGTTTTAGACGCTTTAGCAGCAGGTAAGTTGAGTGATGATATCACGGACACTTTACGTAAGGTATGTGCCGATTTATCTAAGAAATACGCAGCATAAACTATGGCTAACTTAAAAGAAATACGGGCTAGAATTACTTCGGTAGGTTCTACTATGCAAATCACAAGTGCCATGAAAATGGTATCGGCAGCCAAGCTCAAAAGAGCTCAAGACGCCATTACACAGATGCGTCCGTATGCCAACAAGTTAAGTGAGTTATTGGTCAACCTAAGCTCTACATTAGACGCTTCGGAAGGCGGTGTTTATGCTGAAGCCAGAGAGGTTAAATCCGTTTTGATAGTTGCTGTAACATCCAACAGAGGTCTGTGTGGTGCTTTTAACAACAACGTGATAAAAGGAGCAAAAGCACTGGCCCAAGAATACGATAAGGCTGCTTTTGTTACTATAGGTAAGAAAGCATCTGAGCATTTTGCTAAGAATGGTTTTGAGGTGGTTTCTTCTCATGACGATTTGTACAACGACCTTACTTTTGCTAATACCTCGCTGATAGCTCAAGACTTAATGAGTCATTTTGTGGAAGGGCGTTACGATAAAGTGGTGGTGGTGTACAATCAGTTTAAGAATGCTGCTTCTCAGAATTTGATGACTGAAGCCTATTTGCCGGTGGAAACACCAGCAGAAGATACGGCTACTATTGGCGACTACATTTTTGAGCCAGAAAAAGAAGAGATTGTAGCTGAGCTTATCCCAAAATCTTTGAAGATACAGCTTTTTAAAGCGGTTTTGGATTCTCACGCTTCCGAGCACGGCGCACGTATGACGGCTATGCACAAGGCTACCGATAATGCGGGTGAGTTAAAAAGAGAATTGACTCTAACCTACAACAAGGCTAGACAAGCGGCTATTACAGGCGAAATACTAGAAATAGTCGGGGGTGCTGAAGCGCTTAATAGCTAAAGTTAAGCATACATAAAACAATTTAGAAAGCCCGTTTGTCGGCCTTTTTTAGTGCTTAGGCTGGGCGTTTAAGTACACAAAGAATACATAAAACAATAGAAAAAAACCGCATTCATCGGAAATTTTACTAGCTCTATCAGACAATTTGTTTACTCATCCAAAATCACTTGACTTTTTCATTAATTTAATTCTAGCTTTACAAACCTTAATCTTAGCGTATTATTAAAACGAATAAGACATGAAAAAATTTCTACTACTCTTTTGCCTAGCCTTGGGTAGTATTCTACAAACACAAGACTCACAAGATGCTCAAGTTCCTGGTTATGGTATTCACAACCTCACTTACAGGTGTTGTTAAAATGCTGGGCAATATATCTTCTGTCACTCTAAAATCTTTTGATGCTAATGGCACAGAATTGGGTTCTGAAAAGGTTATAAAAATACGTAATTGATGTGTATTTATTACGGACACACCCCTGATGCTTATCAGCATCTTTCCCCTCTCAAGAGGGGAGTAAAGTGCCTTGTAGTGAATAAGAGAATTTTTTATACTCCCCTCTTGAGAGGGGGCAGATTAGCAGGGCTAATCAGGGGTGTGTTTATCTTGAGAGAGAATATATTAGCATCGCTAATCAGGGGTGTGTTTTTCAAAAGAAGGGAAGATTAGGTTTCCAAACACTAGAATTTTATGGTTCTTATCTGTATTAGAAAAAACTATCTTTGTGCAAACAAAGTATAAAAAATGGCCTATCAATATATTTTATCCGAACACAAAGCGGGTGTAGCATATATCACTATTAACCGCCCCAATCAACTCAACGCACTAAACAAAATTACCATAGAAGAACTCAATGATGCTATCTTAAAAGCAGATAGAGATACGGAGGTTCGGTGTATCCTTTTAACAGGCTCTGGCACCAAAGCATTTGTGGCGGGTGCGGACATCAAAGAGTTTGCTGATTTCAATGCTCAAGAAGGAGCTAACCTAGCTCGTGATGGTCAGTACCTCTTATTCGACTTATTGGATCACTTATCCACCCCTAGCATAGCCGCGATTAATGGTTTTGCCTTGGGCGGTGGTCTAGAATTGGCTATGGCTTGTCATATGCGTGTAGCATCTACCAACGCTAAAATGGGCTTACCTGAAGTCTCTTTGGGCGTTATACCGGGCTATGGCGGCACACAGCGTTTACGCCAATTGGTAGGCAAAGGAAAGGCTTTAGAATTGATAACCACCGCAGGTATGCTAACCGCCGAAGAGGCTCTGTCTTGTGGCTTGGTCAATCATGTGTGTGAGCAAGAAGAACTCCTCGCTTTTTGTGAAAAAATAGCCTCACGCATCTGTAAAAATTCACCTGTGGCAATAGCTCAAGCAATAAAATCGGTCAATGCCGGTTGTAATGACGAGGGTTATTCTGTAGAAATTGAAGCCTTTGGCGAATGTTTCGCTACAAACGACTTTAAGGAAGGAACACAGGCCTTTATGGAAAAGAGAAAACCCCAATTTACAGGTAAATAAAGAGTGAACCCACTTAAAAAACTATTAGGACAAACCGCCATTTATGGACTTAGCAGTATCGTCGGACGATTGCTAAACTACCTGTTGGTGCCTCTTTATACTCGTTATTTTACCACCTCCGAATATGGTGATGTTACCTTATTGTATGCCTATGCCGCTTTTTTACTCATCATTCTTAGCTATGGTATGGAAACGGCTTTTTTCCGTTTTTCACAAAGAGAACCAAATAAAAGAGCGGTTTACAGCACCGCCCTTATTTCACTCTTGATAAGTTCCTCTTTATTTGTTTTCTTCATCTATTTCAATGCCCAAAGTATAGCTACCGCTTTGTCTTTTGAGAATCATCCTGAATACATTCAGTACTTTGCCTTCATCATTGGTTTGGACACCTTGTCGTCCATATCCTTTGCTAAGCTAAGAGAACAAAACCAAGCCACTCGATTTGCACTTGTTCGCTTACTGAACATCTTTATCAATATAGGCCTCAATCTATTTTTTATCATTTATTGCCCTTTTGCTCTTGCCAACAATCTGCCAACCGCCGATTTTATAGAAAGCATTTATTCGCCCGATATAGGTATAGGGTATATTTTTATAGCCAACCTAGTCGCTAGTGTCATCACCCTACTCATGCTCATCCCTGAAATGAACAAATCTATATGGCGTTTTGATAGGGCCTTGTGGCGTAAAATGATGATTTATGCCCTACCCCTAATGGTAGCGGGTTTAGCGGGTATCACCAACGAAACGATTGACCGTATCCTATTGCAATACCTATTACCTGCCGATATATCTGCGTCAGAAATAGGCTTGTACTCAGCTTTCTATAAGCTGTCTATCATCATGACTTTGTTTGTACAGACTTTCCGCTTTGCTGCCGAGCCCTTTTTCTTTTCTCAAGAAAGAGAACGCAACGCTAAACAGGTGTACGCTCAAGTGATGAAGTACTTTAGCATCGTAACCGCCTTTATCTTCTTATCGGTAACGATTTATTACGATTTGGTTAAACAGTTTATCGGCGATTCCTTTCACGACGAAAGAGGGGCTACTATAGTACCCATCTTGTTATTGGCCAATCTGTTTTTAGGCTTATATTACAACCTGTCGGTATGGTATAAGCTGACCGAAAAGACCAAATACGGCGCCTATATGTCGCTCTTTGGGGCAACCATAACTATTGCTCTCAACCTAGCCCTAATCCCCCACTTCGGTTTTGTGGGTTCTGCTTGGGCAACCCTATGTTGTTATTTCCTTATGGCTGTTTGTTCGTACTTCTTAGGAAAAAAATATTATCCCATACCCTATCCGCTAAGCCGTATAGCTCTGTATTTTGGTCTCATGCTCGGCTTTTATTTTTTAAGCCTTAACTATTCTTTCGGCATGGCCATCAATAGCATTTATCTTATCCTATATATTGCCGTGGCATATATGCTAGAAAAACCTAAAAAAAGAGTAATTTCAAACCCACAACTTTTTGATTAAATTATGCAGGTAAAAGTCATCAATAAATCTAAACACCCTTTACCCCAATACGAAACCATCGGTTCAGCAGGTATGGACATCAGAGCCCATATTGAGGAGGCTATCACCCTTGCCCCTTTGGAGCGTGTTTTGGTCAAAACAGGCTTGTTTGTAGAAATACCCCTCGGCTATGAAATACAGGTTCGCCCTAGAAGTGGACTGGCCTTCAAAAAAGGAATAACGGTTTTAAATAGCCCCGGTACAATAGACGCAGACTATAGAGGAGAAATTGGCGTTCTTTTAGTAAACTTATCTTCCGAACCTTTTGTTATTGAAGACGGAGAACGCATTGCCCAATTGGTATTGGCATCGCACGAACAGGCACAATGGCAGGAGGTCGATATTTTGGAAGAATCAAACCGAGGTCAAGGAGGCTTTGGCAGCACTGGAACAAACTAATTTTTATGAGAGCATATCTTATTATCTTGTTAGTACTTTTAGGTTTAGGAGCACAAGCTCAAGACCACCCTTTTTATTCTATTAAAGACCCTAAAATTAAAGAAGCCCTCAATAAGGTTGATCCTAAAGAGTATCAAAACGCTTTTTTTCAGGGCTTGAGGTATAAAATTTTAGGCGACCCTGATAAAGCCTTACAAGCCTTTAGCGATTGCATTCGTATGAACGGCAAAGAAGCTGCTCCCATGTATGAGTCTGCCATGATATATTTCAACACAGGCGACCTCGATCAAGCACAGTTTTTTATAGAAGGTGCCTGTCAGATAGAGCCTGACAACAAATGGTATCAGCAATTGTTAGCCACCACCTTTTTAGAAAATAGACAATATACCAAAGCCATTTCTAGCTTTAAAAAGCTACTAGAAATAGAACCTAAAAACGAAGACTGGCACTTTGAATTGGCCTCAGCATATCTGTTAAACAACCAACCGAGAAACGCCATTAAAGTATATGACGACCTCGAAAAATACATCGGCCCATACGACATGCTCTTTCAGCAAAAAAAACGGATATATAACGAAATGGGCGATAAAGCAGGGGCAATCAGAGAAGTAGAAAAATGGGTAGAGGCAGAACCACAAAACTTAGACGCTCTGAACGAACTTTCCGAATTGTACTTACTTTCAGGCAAACAAACCAAAGCCATTCAAACCCTAGAAAAGTCACTCCAATTAAAAGCCGACAACGCTAGTGCCTTTATTATGCTTTCCGACCTGTACCGCAATAATAAGGAATTAGATAAATCCTTTGACTACACTAAAAAGGCCTTCGGCTCTCTAGACTTAGGGGTCGATGCTAAGATGCGCCTTTTGTTAACCTATTACGACTGGACAGATTCTGACACTGTGCTTTTGTCTAAGGCATACACCCTGATTGATATACTGTTAGAAACACACCCCAACAACCCTAAGCCTTTTACTATTGCTGGTGACTACTATTACAGGGATGATAACTTAACCTTAGCTAAGAGTAACTTTTTACGTGCTGCAGAACTTGACCCTAGCCGCTTTCCTATCTGGCAGCAACTGATGATCATATCATTCGACCTTAAGGAATATGACGAGGTGATTACTTTGAGCGAAAGTGTGCAAGAGTTATTCCCTAGCCAACCGACTAGCTACTATTTTGCGGGTTTAGCCTATATGCAAGACAAAAAATATAGTTCTGCTATCGACCAACTCAACACCGGTAAATTAATGGTTATTGACAACCCCAATTTATTGGCACAATTTTACGCCTCTCTTGGCGATGCTTACCACGCTCAAGAAGAAATACAAGAGTCTGACGACGCTTATGACAAGTCTTTAGACATCATGCCCGATAACGTTTATGTGCTGAACAATTACAGCTACTACTTATCACTTAGAAAAAAGAAGCTCCAAAAAGCTTCAGAGATGATGAAGCGCTGTGTAGCATTATCACCAGATCAAGCGTCTTACGAAGACACCTACGCTTGGGTGTTTTATCAATTGAAAGACTATAATGAGGCTTTGATATGGATAAAAAAAGCCCTTGCTAGCGGAGGTTCGTCAAGCGCCACTATCGTTGAGCATTATGGCGATATACTGTATCAGCTTAGCCGAACAGACGAGGCTTTAGAGCAGTGGAAAAAAGCCCAAGAATTGGGCTCCGATTCCGAATGGATAGATCAAAAAATAGCAGACAAGAAACTCTATGAATAAAACAGCATTAGGCTTACTTTTACTCTTTAGCCTTTCGGCTTGTATGAGCAACAAGTCGTTGCTTAACACCAGCTCCAATTCTGCTAACGAGGTGTTGAAGAAATCGCAAGAAAAAGCGGTTCAGCTCGATTGGTTTACAGCACAGCTTAAAGGCAAGGCCCAATTCAACGATAATGAATACCCTATTAATGCCCAATTACGCATGCGTAAGGATAGCGTTATTTGGATTTCTGTGTCCGCAATTTTAGGCCTAGAAGCCTTACGTGTGCAGCTAACCCTCGACAGCTTGAAACTCATAAACCGACTGAACTCTTCCTACTTCCTTGGTCAAGTATCGGCACTCAGTAGCCAGTACAATATCTCTTTGACTTTCGAAGAGATACAAAACGCTCTATTAGGCGGCCACTCCTTCACCATAGAACATCAATTTAAACTTAACTCTTCGGAAGGAAATTACGTCTTACTTGCAGAAAAAGATAACCATAGCTATGTCTTTCAACTCTCAGAAAATTATTTGCCTCAAGAAATTATAAGCAGACAGTCTGATAGTGCTTACGTACGCTTAGCCTACCCCAATTTTGTAGAGGTAGATAGCCAGTGGTTACCGCAAAACATTGAATTAGAAGCTACTACAAACAATAAGAATCTCAACGCCAATTTTTCGTATTCTAAAATGCTTGTCAATAGGCCAAAAAAAATAAAATTCTCCATACCTTCGTCTTATGCGCCGATGTAGTTTTTTCTTTTTATGTGTCCTTTTATCCTTCTCTTCTTTTTCACAAAGTAAAGAGAAAGAGGTTTTGCAAAATAAAAAAGCTAAAATTCAAAAAGAAATTAAGCTGACAAACTCTCTATTGCAAAAAGCCAAGAAAGAAAAAAGCCAATCGGTAAACACGCTAAACACCCTCAATAAACAAATACAATCACGACAAGAGATTATTCAGACACTTAACTTAGAGGTCAAGATGGCGGTTATTCAAATCGACCATTTAAAGCAACAAATTAAGGGTACGGAACTGTCCATCGTTGTTCAGCAAGAATTGTTAGATACCCTCAATAAAGAATATGCTCTAATGATACGTCACGCTTATTTCAATCGGAATGCCTACGACCGATTAGCCTTTGTGTTCTCTTCCCAAAGTTATAATCAAGCCTTTAAACGACTGAGGTATTTGCAAGAATACAGTCAGTTCAGACAAAAACAAGTCAAGGAAATAAAAGCTGTGGAGCAAAAACTCGAAGACAACTTATTAGCTCTTAAACGTCAAAAAGTACTGCTAACGGTTGCCAAAAATGAAAAAAGCCAATCGTTAGAGTCTTCACAAATAGAGGTGAGTATTTTAGATGGCGAACAATCTACCCAAAAGAGTCTGTTGTCTCAATTAAGAAAGAAAGAAAAACAGCTCAAAAAGGATTTACAATCTAAGCAACAACTAGCGAAATCTCTGGATAAACAGATACGCAAAATTATAGAAGAAGAAATACGTTTGGCGAAAGCTAAAGCGAGTAAAGAAAGTGATGTGTTGGCCATGACTCCAGAAGAACAACAGTTGGCTGATAATTTCACTTCCAACAAGGGTAAACTGCCTTGGCCAGTAGAACGTGGCGTTATTATAGAGCGCTTTGGTGTACAGGCCCACCCTGTTTTGAAAGGTATTGAAACGTTTAACAACGGGGTTAAAATAACTACCGAAGAAGGGGCTTTGGTACGTGCTGTTTTTGACGGTACGGTTTCTCGTATTATTGATATTCCCGGTGCTGGAAAAGCTGTAATCGTTAGTCATGGGGATTATTTTAGTGTTTATTCTAATCTCTTAGAAGTATCTGTTAAGCGTGGGCAAGAGGTTTTTCTTAAGGAAAAGATAGGTACGGTACTTACTAAAACAGTCTCCAAAGAAAGTATTACAGAACTGCAGATATGGAAGGGTAGCGAAAAAATGGACCCATCATCTTGGCTTTTTCAAGCCTACTAGTAAAAAAATCTGTACTTTTGTTGCTACTCTAAAATAAGATTGATTATGAATTCTATTCTTTTAGTAATTGGTTGGCCTCAAATCGTACTGATTGTCGTTATTGTACTTATCCTTTTTGGTGGTAAAAAATTACCTGAACTGATGAAAGGATTAGGTAAAGGCATGAAGGAATTTAAAGACGCTACCAAGGAATTAAACGACGACAATAAAGACAACAAAGAGGATAAATAATCCTTACTCCTTATGAATACCTACCGCTCTCTCAAGGCAATTCAGCAGGCTTTACAAGCTGGCGAAATTAGTTGTCTTTCACTGACACAATCCTATCTTACACGTATTCAAGAACAGCACAAGCTCAACGCTTTTTTAGAAGTGTTTGAAGGTGAAGCTCTATCTGCGGCTCAAAGCATTGACGATAAACTCAAATCGGGGACGGCAGGTCGTTTGGCAGGTATGGTAATAGGTATAAAAGATAACATCTGCTACCAAGGTCACCAGGTGTCTGCCGCCTCTAAAATACTGAACAATTTTGAAAGTATGTTTAGCGCAACGGTAGTTGAGCGCCTACTTGCTGAAGATGCTATTATCATTGGGCGCTTAAATTGTGATGAGTTTGCGATGGGTAGTACCAACGAAAACTCAGCCTTTGAGCCTGTCTTAAACCCTATCAATATGAATCATGTTCCTGGGGGTTCTTCAGGCGGTTCAGCAGCAGCAGTAGCGGCAGACCTTTGTTTGGCCTCTCTTGGAAGTGATACGGGGGGTTCTATACGCCAACCAGCTTCCTTTTGTGGAGTTATGGGCTACAAGCCTACTTACGGACGGGTATCGAGATGGGGGCTCATTGCTTACGCTTCTTCATTCGATCAAATCGGACCCTTTACTCATAATGCTTCCGATGCCGCTTTAATTATGGAGGTCATTTCTGGTAGCGATGAACATGACAGTACCTGTTCAGAAAAGCCTGTTCCCCATTATAGCCAACTAATTGACAGCAACACCTCACACACTATTGGATTTATAAAGGATACCCTAGAAAGTCCATCTTTAGACCCTGAGGTAAAATCACACCTACTTGAACAAATAGAACAACTGAAAGCCTCGGGGCATAAAGTTGTGGAATTAAGTTTTCCATACCTCAACTATGTAGTACCGACGTATTATGTTTTGACAACAGCAGAAGCGTCATCCAATTTAGCTCGTTTTGATGGGGTGCACTTTGGTCACAGAAGCAGCGACGCAGAGGACATTCCTAGCACCTATGCTAACTCCAGAACAGAGGGTTTTGGTGAAGAGGTACAACGCCGTATTATGTTAGGTACTTTTGTATTGAGTGCTGGTTATTACGATGCCTATTACACTAAAGCTCAAAAAGTACGCCGCCTATTACTGGATAAAACATTAACTATTTTTGAAAGTTGTGACTTTATTCTTTCGCCAACATCACCGCATACCGCACTCGAGAATGGAAAAACATATGACGACCCCACACAATTATATCTAGAAGATATTTTTACTGTTCACGCTAATATTGTGGGCATACCTGCTGTTTCATTGCCTACCGGTACTCATAGCAATGGATTGCCTTTTGGTATTCAGCTTATGGCACCTGCATTTAAAGACGATGAGTTACTTGCTATCTCTAATCAGATAATGAACATGCAATAGTTAATAATTTAAGGGCAAATTCTAATTTGCTACCACCAAATGCCTCATTTTTGTACTCATGAATAAAACACTCTCCACCTTATTTATCTTATGCATCCCCATCTTCTCATTTGCTAATAATGTGGGATTTTCAGCCCCCTTTTCAACAGATACTCTAGGGTTTGTTGTCCAAGAAGATGATCCAAGATTAGCTAAAATGGATTCATTATGGATGCTTGAGCAACTAGCTTCCCAACAAATAGAAGCGGATACAGCCAAGTTAAATAATTGGGCCTATGCTGCGGATAGCATACCAGCCTTTACCGACACACTCATTCAGTACCGCCTATCTAAACTTGACGAGCAAACACCATTTAATTTGGTGTACAACCAAGCAGTTGAAACGCAAATAAAAATCTATGCCAACACCTACCGAAATCATGTTTCAAGAATGTTGGGCAAAGCAAACTATTATTTCCCTCTTTTTGAATCCAAGCTTGATGAATACGATTTGCCATTAGAATTTAAATACCTTGCTATTGTGGAGTCTGCTTTAAAACCACATGCTCGCTCACGTTCAGCAGCTACAGGGCTGTGGCAATTTATGTATACCACAGGCAAAATTTATGATTTGAAAGTGACCTCTTACATCGACGAGCGTAGCGACCCTTTACAGTCCACTATCGCTGCTTGTGAATATTTTACCTTTTTGTATAAGATGTTTAACGACTGGGAACTCGTATTAGCGGCTTATAATGGTGGGCCGGGATATGTCTCTCGTGCTATGCGTAAATCAGGAGCAAAAGACTATTGGTCTGTGCGCCCTTATCTTAGAAGAGAAACCCAAAATTATGTGCCTAAATTCATTGCGGTAAATTACATTATGAACTACGCTTCGGAACACAACATTTACCCTACGCCATACCAGTATACTATGGCTGAAACAGACACTATTAGCCTAACTCAGTCCATGAATTTTGAGGTTTTATCGAAAACGTTAGGTGTTGATATTGATGTTTTAAAGGAGCTAAACCCTATTTATAAGCGCAATGTTATACCTGTAAGTACAAACACGACAGCCTCTATACGATTGCCTCATAAAGCGGTATCTACCTTTATCAATAACTCGGATAGTATTTATGCATACAGCGAATCTTTACAAGAGAAATATGTCGCTATGGATGCGCCTATTGTGCACCGTGTTAGAAAAGGCGAATATCTTGGTAAAATTGCCAATCAATACCACACAACAGTAGGTCGGATTAAAAATTGGAACAACCTTTCCTCTTCAAGCCTTAAAATCGGACAAAAGCTAGTTATTTATGTCAACCCTGATTCTGCGCCAAAGACGAGTCAAACAAAGGCCGTGGTCAATTCTAATGGTCAGACTATTTATACCGTACAGTCTGGTGATACTTTGTGGGATATAGCTCGTAAATATACAGGCGTTTCTGTTTCACAATTAGAACGCCTTAACAATATTACCTATCGGGATTTAAAACCCGGACTGACTTTAAAAATCCCCAAAACCGGATAGATGCGTTACCTTCTTTATAGCATTATTATCCTTTTTACAGCATGTATAGGTGATGAGTCGTCAGTGTTACCGTCATATACAGGAGCTATCAATGAGGTTGTAATCGTTATTGATGATCATTTGTGGGAAGGGGCTTCTGGCGATAGCTTAAGGGCATCGCTAATAACAGAAGTTCCTGGAATTTCATGGGCAGAACCTTTATTCGATGTCGTACACATACGCCCCGCTGCTTTTAGCCGTATTTTCAGGACTCACCGCAATCTTATTATTATTCAAAAGGGTAACACCTCCAAAGTTTATTTTAATGCCAAGCCTTACGCTCAAAATCAATGGCTTTGCGTTGTAGAGTATAACTCCCTTGACGACTTGCCCAAGCTTTTAGGTCAGTATGCTCCTATAATGGCGTACAGTATAGATGAAAAAGAGCGCCTACGCTACACTTCTAAGCAAGTGAATAAACGACTTAGAAAGACACCGAGCGAACGGTTTAACCTAAGCTTTAGTCTACCAAGTGAATATGAGTTGGTTTTAGATACCAATCGTTTCAATTGGTTTGAATACAATCCTAAAGACAAAGAAATTATCAAGGGTGTTTTTATCTATGAATTTCCACTTTCATCATCGTTTAACTCAACAACTGTTTTAGCAGCTCGTGATAGTGTCCTTAAACAGTTTGTTGTGGGTTCTGTTGAGGGTAGCTATATGACAACCGAACGCCTTTATCCGCCCTATATCAGCACCTACTCACAAGACAGCCTCAAGGGCTTAAGCGTTAAAGGTCTTTGGAAAATGCAAAATGCATTTATGGGAGGTGCTTTTGTGGCTCACTACCTTCAAGATACCCTCAACGATAGAGGCCTTGCCGTTGAAGGGTTTCTGTTCAATCCTGGAGAGGATAAGCGCAATAGCTTACAAGAGTTAGAGTGGCTTATATCAGACTTTAAAACTCAGTCTTTATACTAAGAATAACATTTCTTCCCGGTGCGCTGATACCACTTGAAAAGGTTTTGTAATGTACATCCAAGATGTTTTTCACATTAAGCTGTGCCACTAATTTGTCGCTTAAATTTATGGAATAACTGAGGTTCAAGGTCCACCACGCTGGTGTTCCATCGGCAGTAGCTTCATCTAAATTATCACTACCGTTAGGGCTGTAGTCTTCAGCCTTTTTCCAAGCGTTATAAAAGGCAAATAACCCTAACCTATAATTGTTTTTTACCCAATCTATTTGACTCTTTCCATATAGCGGAGGGATGTGATCTAGTAGCGCATCTGCACTTTCATCTTTACCATAAGTATATGAAATGGTGTGTGTACTCGACCAGTGCTTATTGAGGTGTATGTAGGCCTTGGCATTGTAACCAAACAAAAATGCATCTTGTGAATTTGTGTTGGCATATACAGGTAGATATTCGCCATCATACCACAGACTATCTTGACCGTTTAAGGAAAACGCTTGTTTTACAATAGCATCTTCTAACAGGGTATAATAATAGGTTGCCGACAGATAGCTTTTACCTAAACTTTTATTAATAGTTAGCTCTATATTTTTAGAAAATTCAGGGCTCAAATCTTCATTTGGAACGGTAAGTTTGCCTGATTTTTCAAACACCTTTGTCACATCGTCAACATTAGGGCTCCTGAACCCTGTCGATGCTGCAATAGTACTTTCCCAGCCCTTGCCCATATCCCACTTTAATCCTGCACTTGCGGTTATAGCATCGTTATCGAGTTGTACTGCATTAAAAGGCAATCCTAAGCTTTGGGTTTCATTAAACTTTCCGTTAAGCTGTACTTTAGAATACCTTGCCCCTACACTGAAATAGGAACTTTTAGAAAGGGGGTGTTTGTATTGACTATAAACCGATAGGCTAGTCATGTCACTACCACCGTCAGCATAGCGTGTGTTGTAATTCTCTGTTGCACTTGAACGAACAATATTATGTTGTAAGTCTATTCCATAATTTAGGGTGTTATAATCCCATTTTTTAATAAAGTCAGCAGTGTTAGCAAAGACCGAAACATTTTCAATGCGCTCTATTAAATCGGCATTTAACTTTTGGCTATTTCTACTTTCTTCCAATTGTTGATAGGATAAGGTATTATTAAAACTATCGTAAAAAACAGTCTTTTTTTGATGTTCTGTGCCTAGTGAAAGTAATAGCCTTTTTTGTGGTCCATAATACCATTCTGTGTATTTGGGCGTTCCACCCGACAAATCATTGAGCTGGTCAAAACGATTTAAATTTGTAGTACTTGACAGCTGTAGATTTAACTTATAACTGAGGTGTTGGCTAGCATCAAACCTTATTTTTTGTATAAAATCTACTTGGTCGTAAGCCGTTCTTAACTGTTCTTTACCATTAGTAATATGTTCTTCATTTCCCCAATTCTCATAGCCGTGATTGCGTTGAGCGCCCATTTTTAAATTACCAAAGCGGTTGAGGTTAATAGCTTGTAAAAAGCCCCATTTTCCTTTGCTCCAACTTTGATCAAAGTAGAGATTTACCCCATTGTTGGCACTGGTATATCGTTGTAATAGATTAGCTTTCCAGAGCTGCCCTTTTTTAGGCGATTTGGTGTGATAATGAACCACCCCCCCTAAGGCGTCACTGCCATACTTTACTGAGGAAGGACCAAAAATGATATCAATATTATCCAACATTAAAGGGCTTACACTAATACTGTTTTGTAGGTGACCAGAGCGGTAAATAGCGTTGTTCAAACGTACACCGTCAACGACTAGCAAAACTCTGTTGGCTTCGAAACCCCTAATGATAGGGCTACCGCCACCAGACTGACTCATTTGTATCATTACTGCTCCTGTTTTTTGCAGAGCATCGGCACTAGTTGAGGGAGCGGTTTCGAAAATCTTTACAGCATCAATCTTTTCAATTTTACTAGGGTTTAAAAGACGCTCTGTTTCGTCCTTATCTTCCGCAAAAACAATTTCTGGGATGCTTAGACCTATCATGATAGTGTCTTGACTATTGTCTTGTGCTAAAAGCCCTATAGGCAAGAGTAGAATTAGGAGTTTAAAGTAATGTTTGGTCATGCGTTTAGTACACTTTCTAGCACGTCTTTGGATTTAATGTGGCTAAACCCATCTACGTGCAGTTTATAATATTCTAATATATACTCAAGTATTTTATTTTTATTGTTTGTCTTTTCTAATTTTAAAGCGGATACAAAGTCGGCGCTATTCTTCAAATAGTGTTTATGCCCCCCTTGTTTTTCGCAAAAACAACCATTCATCAAGTCAAAATAGGGCAAATGATGATTGTCTAAATTAGGATAAAACCCTAAATAACCACTCAATGCGACTAGAAATCGCAGATGAAACTGACTATCGAAATCAGCCTTGTCAAACTCCAAAAGTGCCGACTCTATAAAGCTAAATAGTTCAGTGTTCTCTTCTTCTTCTTTTAAACATTTGCTCAAGACCTCAGCTAAAAACATAGCGATACTACTTTTAAGCACATGAAACGGGATACTGCTGTATGAGTTAGGAACTTTAACCTCTTTTACACGTTGCAACTGACTGTTGTTTTTATGGTAAACGGTAAGGTCTAATATATTCAATGATTGATAATATGCGCTGCCCCCTTTCTTTTTTCTTACACCATTAATAAGGTAGGATTGTAAGCCAAATTTGGCGGTATATATTTTGCAAATGATACTACTCTCACTATACTTCACGCTGCTTAATACAATTCCTTTAGTTTGAAAATACATTACTTTATGAAGAGTATTTTTGCCACATTTGTTTCTAGTCCTGTAGGGTCTGTGCTAAACACAAGATATACACCAGTATTTGACCTCTCCCCGAATTTATTTTTACCATCCCATACGGCTTGACCACCATAGGCTGTTAGTGTTTTAACAAGATTTCCTCTGATGTCAGTAATTTTAACATTGGCGTTTTCTACCACATTTTTAATGGCAATGGGACCGTCATAATTTTCTTTTACTGGATTTGGATAGACCAATACATTGCCGTGTGTACTTTGTCCTGCTGTTGCTTTACCTTTGTATGATATTAGGCCCTTGTCTGTTGAAATAAACACTTCTCCATTCTCTTCATTGATTGAGATATGGTTAATGGTATTGGACAGTATAGGGCTGTTCTCTTGTGTGAAGTGTTCCTCCTGTAAACTGCCATCAGGCGAATAAACAAAAACACCTGAGTTTTTGGTCCCAAACCACTTTCTGTTAGCACCGTCAATAGCTATCGTTGTAACAGTCTCGTTGGAGATAATAGGCTCTACATAACCGTCGGCTTCTACAAGCACTAATTGAGCATCACCGTCTATGCTGAAGGCGTCTTCTGTATTGTAAAAAACAGCTATTCCTTTGTCTGTGCCTACCCACACTTCACCGTCCTTATCTTTAGCAAGTGAATAGATAGCGTTAGAGGGTAATCCGCCGCTTCCCGCACTCGTATTTAAGCGTCTGTCGCTGTCATCACTGGTATTTTCTGGAGTTCCATTGTCGTCATAGACAATAATACCGCCTCCATTAGCAATAAAAATCCATTTTTTGCCTTGATTGTCAATCACTAAGTCGCCCAAATGTCCGCTTTCAGTGTTGTAGCTATTTATCTTCATAGACGACCATTCTCCATCTGTATTCATATAAGCTAAGCCGTTTTTTACTAGGGAGTTAGTCACCCATAATAAGCCGTTTTCATCAAACAGCATTCCTTTAATTCTATTCCAACCATAATTGCCTTCACTTGTGTCCCTTGAAATAGCATCAAGTGCTCCGTTAGTGGTGAAGTAATTATGTGCTTTGAGTAGAGAATAGTTTTCTGTTTCATTGTTGTAACTTAACTCCAAAACTCCATTGTTCCACGTTCCTACGAATAGGTTTTTATTGGGGCTTTCTATTATGGTGGTAATATCTCTAGCGTTATCCAATTCTCTAAAAGGGACATTGTGCCATGTGTAGCCGTCTGACCAGTGAAAGCCTTGATAAGTGTTGTTATTGTCCCATTGAGCGGACACACCGCCTGGCGACAAAAACATTTTATGGTTTCCTATAGCGGTTGAAAAAGACCGATTTGTCAGTGGTCCAGATGGCTGATAATCTTTTAACGATAAGTTACCTCTAATCTTGACCAAACTTCTAATACCATCACTAGCCCAGTAGACATTATTATCTTTTATTACGTCAGAGATTCTATACAGATAAGAGCTTTCTTTTATTGTTGTTAGCGTATTATTCTCTTGAAGCTCCAAAAGTCTGCTCTGGGCACCTACAAATAACCTTCCTTCATTTGATTTTATGAATTTCAAATTATCGACTTCGACGACACTATCCAACCCTTGTGGTGAATAGCTGTATATCTTTTGCTTAGAATCCGTAATAAAATAAAGGTTGTTGTACGCCTGTTCTATTCGTTCTATAGCATAGTTTTCGATCTGAATTTGCCACGATTGATAATCCAATAAGTTGTCGTTTAAATTGGCCGAAAATAGCCCAAGATCTGTTGCAGCATAAATACTATCTCCACTAAAGGATAGGTCGTTAACACCAAGGTTGCTGTTTGTGTTTAGATAAAATGTATTGGCAATTTCTTTTTTTTCGGTGTTCAGTTCAATTATCCCAAACGAACAAGCTAGATAAGCCGTGCCATCTTTAAAACTTATGTTGTTGATGGATTTTCCTCCAACCACATTTTCTCTTTCTACATCCAATATACTATAGATGCTGTTGCCTTCAATGATGTCAATTTTTGTGCTATTGTAGGCTACAATAAGAGTGTTTTTTTGAGGATCTTTTGCCATAGCCGACACCCCTACATCGCTCAGCCCATTCACGGTGCTAAGTCTGTTTAGTAGTTCGTCTTCAGCGTCCAGATAAAACAAATTATTTTCTGTTGCTACATATATGCGATCGTTAACTTTGGTTAAGGCAATAGCGTTGTTGTAAGGCAGATAATCACGCCATTGACCAATTTGTACTTCTTGAGCAAAACTATTCAGTGCAACAAAACATATAAGACAAGTTATTATTCTTTTCACGAGTGCAAATTACTAAACTTATAACTATTGTTTACTTATTATATTGTTAGAAAAAAATCTCATTTATATTTGCGAATATTTAGGCTCCGTAGTTCAACTGGATAGAATATCAGATTTCGGCTCTGAGGGTTGGGGGTTCGAATCCCTCCGGAGTCACTTTTAGCTTTTTAATCATACTTTCACGTCTTATACGTGTAATTGCTTAATTTTCAGCAGGCTAAAAAACATCGCTCTTTTTCGTTTTAATAAAACATCTTTAAATACGATACATACTTTCCTACAGAGCGGCATTAGTTCCGCAAATCGCTTTATTTCGCCCTTTTCTTCTCTAATATGAATATGAGGCTTGAAAATTCACCCTTTCCTACAACTGCTTTAATGTTTGACCTTAGCCCTGTGGAAAATCCCTTTATATAATTGTATTTTCCGGTTTTGATTTTTTCGCTCAACAAAGAGGTGTAAAATGCGTCAAACCACATAGGCTTAATTTTTGTAATCTCAAAACTGTGTTTGTCGGCAATACGCTTAAATGTTGTTTTTTGAAAATGTGACAAGTGCCTTGGCACATCGTAACCAGCCCAATTTTCTTGGTATTTTTCAGCGTCATATGCCTTTGAATTGGGAACTGCAATTATCAATTTCCCATCATCTTTTAAGAGTAGATTTATTTTAACAAACTCCTCATCTATGTTTGGTATGTGTTCTAATACATGCCAAAGCATCACCCTATCTATCGAATTTTTCTTTTCCTTCACTGTATTTATATTTTCTATAAGTTCAATGTGGTTAGTTTCTTTAGCGATTTTTCGAGCCTCTAAACTAGGCTCAATGCCTATGGTTTTCCAACCCACTTCTTTGCACTTGGCTAGCAGTTTGCCTGTGCCACTACCTATTTCCAAGACGGTTCCTTTTTCTTTTCCTAATAATTTCACTTTTTATTTAATGTTCCAACTTCTAACAATGTGATAACACTTGCTTATTAGGACTTCTTTTGTATCGCTGTGTGATATATAATCTTCAAATTTATAGTACTCTCCTAGTCGACCTTCTTCTGGTCTAGGGTTAGTAAATATAAATTGACAATGATTACATTTCTTCTAGGGTAAATACTTCTCGACT
>MDSX01002459.1_pt1 | contig 20284 bp, 17 predicted proteins | sample 811141 | NCBI WGS metagenome assembly MDSX01 (sample SAMN05326642, study PRJNA326480) | marine metagenome | isolation source: seawater | place: Atlantic Ocean: South East | collected 2010 | reverse complement strand
GTGAAGTCAGTAATGAGAGCATATGTTCATGAGGGCTTCCACATAACACCCTTGTGCATGAATTAGATATCCACGGATTCTCAGTAGGCCGTTTACGTGGGTACCCTTTGCTAATCATCAATGGCGGAATAAACGATGGCCTGTGAACAACATTGAGACGCCAAGGGCATCTGCTGCATCGATGACTTCTTGATCTCGAATTGAACCGCCGGGCTGAACAATTGATGAAGCACCTGACTCCGCTGCTTGTTCAAGGCCATCTTTGAATGGAAAAAAAGCATCAGATGCAAGGACGCACCCCTTCGCTCGCTCTCCCGCTCTTCGTGCTGCAATACGAACGGCTTCTACTCGACTTGTCTGGCCGGGACCAATTCCTACCGTAGCAGTTCCCTGAACCATGACAATGGCGTTCGACTTGACTTGTTCACAAATTCTTACAGCAAATTTCATACTCGCAATTTCTTCATCACTTGGAGATTTTTTAGTAACGACTTTCGCTTTGTCCCAGTCAATAACCGGCGCTTCTTCAGTCTGCACAAGCCATCCCCCTTCGATTGGTTTGCGCACTAAAATCCGTTCAAGGGGTGCCAGTCTGTCGTTTGGAGAATCAATGGTTAAAATTCGTCGATTTTTCTTCATCATAACGATATTCTTTGCTTCTTTATTGTACGCAGGTGCCATGAGAACTTCGACAAAGAGGCCTTCCATTGCTTTGGCTGTATCGACCTCAAGAGGTTCGTTGAAACATATAATTGAGCCAAAGGCAGATTCAGGATCGCTTGCTAATGCAGCCTCATATGCTTCTTTTTGAGTTGCACCTAAAGCAGCGCCACAAGGGTTGTTGTGTTTGACAATGACACACGCATGAGGGGTTTCTGGCCATTCATCGGTCGAAAGTGAGCGGCAAAGTCGCAGAGTCGCATCGGCATCAGAGTAATTGTTGTACGACATATCTTTCCCGCCTTCTACATGTGCAGTAACAAGCGTTGAGTGTTTGCCAAATTCACGTGGGTCTGTATACAATGCAGCGGCTTGATGGCTGTTCTCTCCATAACGTAATGCGTGAGATTTGACCGCAGAGGCCAAAAGCGTGGAAGGGAGACGAGCAGTTTGTATTGAGGTCTCATCACTCCATTCGGGGCGACCTATCCAACGTGCATGGAGTTCATCGGCAATGGCCGAGTCGTAGGCTGCAGTGTGCTCAAAAGCGTCAAGAGCGAGGCTGCGACGAAGTTCCATTCCAACCGACTCTGCACCAGACACAGAATCGAGTGCAGAGATAATTTCATCGTAACGTGATGGGTTGCAAGCAATGATGATGTTACGGTGATTTTTAGCTGAAGCTCGGACCATAGTTGGTCCGCCAATATCAATCATCTCCAAGAGCGCTGGGTCTTCAAGAGGAGGGGTTTGGGCTGCGGCGGCTGAGAATGGATAGAGGTTGCAGGCAACGATTTGAATTGGGGGATAGCCAAGTTCAGCGAGACCATTTCTGTCAACTTCAGATTCAAGTCGAGCAAGGAGTGGACCATGAATCGCTGGATGAAGAGACTTAACACGGCCATCAAAAATTTCAGGATGACCAGTTACATCAGAAACACCGATGACATCCAAACCTGCAGCTCGCAAAGTACGAGCAGTGCCGCCCGTAGAAACGAGTTGGAAGCCATGTTTAGACAAGGATGTTGCAAATTCAACGATTCCAGTCTTGTCATAGACACTGAGTAAGGCACGGGGTTGCGGGTGTGAGGTTACGCTCATCGAAGATTCCCGTTATCGAATGCATTGGTCCGATGATATTGAACATAGCGACGAAGATGATTGGCCGTTTGAGCTCAATCACCGCGAGCAGATATGACTTGGTCGACGCGTAACAAGCCGCATGCAGTGTCGCTTGCTGCTTCTATGGCATGCGCAAGTGTTTCAGCGCTTGCCCACGCTTGTTCAATCGGCTGACAAGTACCGGTAAGAGAGACACCATATTCCCCATGCCCTTGGCGGTGCTTAGAACGCAACTCCAGTAAACAATCGAGTTGATCGTTACCTGAGTTTGCAATGAGGGTTGAGGGTATGCTCTCGAGCGCTCGTGCGAAGGCTTCCATTGCAAGACGTTCTCGACCTGCATATTGCTCAGAGGCGTCTTTTACAGCAAGACTAGCAGCCATGTGAACGCTTCCGCCTCCAAGCAAGACTTCACCAGTCTCCATCGCGCTTGTGACTGAGCATAAGGCATCATAAAGCCCGCGAATGATTTCTTCAGTGGCAACACCATCGCCGCCACCGACGTCAATTGTAGCTAAACGCGCATTGGCGCCGATATCGAGATGCAGTCGCTCTCTACGCTCATCGTCGCCCTCAAACACTTCAACGTTCATCGATTCAAAGGTACCCAAAGAAGGTGGGGAAAGGTCATCCAGATGATCGAGCATTTGAGCACCTGACGCTTTTGCAATGTCTTCAGCGCCAGCTCGTTCAAGTCCCCCAAGTGCAAAGAGGCCTGCATCAACAAAACGATGAAGCACGCGAGGATCAATTTCTTCAGCACAAATGACAATTGATGCTCCACTACTGAGAACCTGAGTTGCCTTCTGTTCCAAAAGCGCTTCCTCGGCTTCCATGAAGGAAACCCATTGTTCGGGTGTTGATACCTCAATTTCTGCATCTCTACTGCTCTGTTCAAGAGCAATTGGGCATGATAAAACTGCAATTTTACCACCTGGAAGATGTCTTGGCATACGATCGAGATCGAAGCGGCGTTCGAGAACGAGTCCCTGCAAAAGCGATGTATCAGAGAGTGTACCGACGCCACGTTTTGTCATTCGAACGTCTTGAGTTCGTACATGAAGCACGCCAGCTTCCTCGCCAGAAACGGTTTGGGCTGCCTCGACTATGCATCGAGCAAGATGCTCGCTGCCGGACTCAGCAGAAGTACCGGTCATAGCGGTTTTAGCAACAAGGATAAGGCGCTCGACATCGATTGGAGATATTCGAACAACGCGTTCGTCAAGAACATTGAGAGTTGCTTCGAGGGCTGCTTGATACCCTTTGACAACAAGTAACGGGTGAAGTCCCTTTTCTAAAAGTCGGCCGGCCTCCCGCATCAATTCACTGGCTAAGATAAGGCATCCCGTGACACCATCGCCACATGCATTCTCCTGAGATTCAGCCAATTGAACAAATGCTTTGGCTGCTGGATGTTTTACCAGTAATTCGGCAACAATTTTCGCACCATCGTTTGTAACAGCCGTCTCGCCACTGGTCTTGTACATCATTTTGTCGAGTCCGTTAGGGCCAAAGGTGCCCTTGAGGAGATTGCCAAAAGCCACAGATGCGTTAACGAGTTTTTGTGTGACAGCAGGGCCACTCGTGACCGAGGTTGTTGGACGGACAATCGCTACAGGTGCGCGTCCCGAGCCGTCATTCGGTTGAGCCATCGTTTCTCCGGCTGTGAAGCGCATAGATGAACCCTTTCTTTTCGTTAGGCGTCATTACAAATCCCAAAACCAATTTTCAATGTGGTTAGAGGGTCAAATAAAACATTACGAAAGAAAGAACAGTTGCTGCGCCAATGATGGCCAATACTCCAACGCTCAAGGATTGGAAACGAGAGAATATACTCCTTGAAGCACGCGTATCCTCTTCAGGAGAGGCCTCGTGCGGAACTGAAGTACCTGATTCGACTGTCAGATGAGCATCAGAATCTGTTTGATTGGACGTATCAGTATTAATTTTTGAGAGGACTGCCGAGACGAATCCATTGAACTCCTCGTCGGAAAATTTCCCCTCGGATTCAGAACGTGTTTGGTTCATTAATTCGAGGACTTCTGAGGGGAGTATGCCATCAGAAGCGGCTTCCAGTTTTCCACGAAAAGTCGTGTAAAAGGAACGGTGTTCGGCAGTAAGAGTGTCGTTTACGGTCATCTTATCTTGAAGTGAAAACAGCACTTCTGAGACACTGAAGGAATTTGTCACACTATTGCCTCCTTTCAAGAGAAGCGTTCTCACTTGAGACCGTGTATTTTCCTTGCTTCGTCATTTGCCCAATGGAAACCGAGTTTCAACAAGCGGAGGTAGTGGCCGAGACCGTCTTTTTCCATACGCTGGTGCAAAACATCGTTTTCGATGAAGATGTCGCCCCAAAGGTTTGCTGCAGTTCCTTTCTTGCCCTTCGGCAAGTCGAACACATTCTTGGTGGTTGGGTCAAGTAAGGCACGCCAAACACGTGCTGGGTTAACTGCCATTGTAACTTCGACAATAATTTCGTTTTCACTGAGTCCGGTACTGGTTTGCCAAGAGTCCTCACCCAAGTCCGCAAGGAATGGCAAGCAGACATCTTGGATAGAGAGGCTGGTCATTGGGTCTGCATTCGTCATGGTTGCATACGCTTCACGCATGCGACCACGGTCTGCACCACGAGAACCTGTCAATGAGCGCATCTTGTCGATCGAGGTCGGAACTAAGAAGCGAATGTCAGTGTAATACACCAATGGATTTCCTTCTTTCGAACCGAAAATGTGGTCGTAAGGCGCAGGGTCGCCAGATTCACCAAGATCTGAAAGCGGGTAAACCGTCTTCAAAGCATTGGTAGCGATTGATTGGATACAGCGTCGCATGAGTCGGTTCGGAGCTGCGGAAATATCGTTGAACGTCTGGAGATACTCATCCATGCTCATAACATCGTAGCCACGAACAGAAAGAATAGAGTGGACATTCGGACCAATTTGCTTCTTTTCACCATCGTGGAAATCAGCTTGGCTAATCCAGCGAGAACCTTGGGCAACTTCACTTGCAGCAACAAGGTCAGCATAAGCCTTGAATCTGCGAGTAACGCGATTCATGAAATCTGCTTGGTCTAACTTTGTAAACACGGTCGCTTCATAATTCGACTTGAGTGCGTGGTCAGCAACTTGACTTGCGTTAACGCAGGTCAGCAAGTTGCCTTGATCACGTGGATAGATGACGAGGCGTCGGCGTTTTGAAGCACCGCCAAGGCTGCCAATTCCAGGATCGGTAAGCATGTAGCCAAGAGTTGCACAAACCTCGAACAGACGAGAATACTTGTCTTCATCGCTTGCACTTGCAATCCATTCATCCAAACCAGGCTCGATGCAGTGGAATTCAAGAGGAACCATTTCTGAACCTGCTCCAAACATTTGCCGAACGGTGGTTGAACTCATCATTCCCATCAAACAGTAAAGTGATGTTTTACCAGTTGTCATGAAGACGTCAGTGATTCCTTCTTCACCAAACGAAAGACGGCGGTCGGGTAGATTGACCAAGAGGTTGAATGCGGTAGGAGATTCGCGATTACCGTTAACAGCAGGCCAAATCCATGTTCCTGGACGTGTCATGATGTAGCCACTTGCATCCTTACCAAAACCAGCTGGAGAGAAACGTGTCCAACCAAGTCGGTTGTTAAATGAAACACCACGATGCATAAGTGAAGGATAGAAACATTGGTCCAGAGGGTCTGAATCTGGAACAATTCCTCGATGACCGAGTCCCCAAAGAATAGGTTCCCACTCAGGTTCCTCTCCTTCTGACGCGCCTAAGAATGGATGATCTGCCGTTGGGCCGTCTCCAGTAAGGAATGAACCGCCCATACGGTCTTCATCGCCTGCTGAACAAAAGAACAGCGTCTGCGTAGTCGAAAGTTGCTTTGGCGTCCACATGTTTGCATTGATAATTGTCTTCTGATGGAGGAAGTCTCCAACATTTTTGATTCGGCGCTCGAATTTGAAACGCTCAGCTTCAATCCAAGAAGAACCGATGATGAGGTTTGTATTCAAAAGACGGGCTCGCGCAGGCCCGATGTAGCGTGTACGAGGGTCTGGCTTAGAGATGTCCGATTCGGGGACTTCTTCCCAAGGACCTCTCTGGGGAATATATTTCAAAAATTGAGTATGGTCAAATTCGTCGATTTGTGCTTTTGACACAACCTCTTCGACGACATCCATCAAACGAACATACGTTTCGGATGCTCGCATTAATTTGGTTTCAGTATAGACTTTGTTTGATACAGATCGATGTTCCCACATAATTTCACCTCAGAATTTTTTCCTTGCCTCATCTTCAACCAATTCATCGGTCTCGGCGCTGGCATCACCGTTTTCTTCTTCAGCCTCTGCTTCTGCTGCTGCTTCCTCTGCTGCTTTTGCTGCTGCTGCTTCTTCTGCTGCTTTTGCTGCTGCTGCTTCCGCTGCTGCTTGTGCCGCTGCTGCTTCTGCAGCTGCAGCTGCAGCTTCTTCTTCTTCAGTAGCAGCAATGATATCTTGAGCCATCTTTTCTGCAGATTCTTGAATTTCATCTTCTTTGACAGCCGAAATAATGAGAGCTGCTGTTGCCTGCATTGAGGCATCGACATATGGCGCTGCCCTGTAGAAATATTGTATCATTGTTCCAACAGTTCCTAAGACAGCCCCAGTTCCAATAACCCAACCGTTGTTGATGTTTTGAACATTGTCTGGGTTGTTGTAAAGTTCAGAAGCGGGGATGCCGGTTTCTGGTGGCCACCATGATGCACCTGATGCATTTGTAATCACTTCGACGGTAGCCCACACAGCGTAAATAATCATGAGGATTGAAAAGTAATTCATCAAGGAACGGTTTTCAAGAAGAAAATTGACGAGTGGTCTTTTTTGTTTGCCATTGGTGCTATCGCTACCGGTCATGTGTTTTGCTCCAATTCATTATGTAAATATGGGCTCCCTTTCATAAAAGGGCGGAGGTTTGCTATGCCCTGTTTGAAAAGAGATCATTTGCGATTTTTCTTTCCCTTCCTTGATTTCGCGCCTCTTTTTTGCCGCTCCCATGCCCGGCCATCCTTGCTTCTTTGATCAGAAACATCCTGCCAGTGGCCTCTTCTCGGAGCAACAAGCCCATCGGGCATATCCTCGAACGATTCAATGCTAAGTTGCATTCCACCGAGTTCATCTTGAAGTTGGCGTACATTTTCGCCGCCCTTGCCAATCAGCGTAGGAATCATGTTCTGCGGGGCATAAATTGTCGCACTGGTCTCTCCTTTGAACTGAACCTGACACTGGACGCCTACCCATTGTTGAATCATGTGAATCAGTTGATCACGAGCAAGTGCCTTGAGCGGAGAGACTCCTGAAGAAGCACGTCCTTCGACTGGCACGACTGCAATTTCAGAACCAAATGCGAACATCTCGTGAGTTATTTTTCCGCTTGGGAATTCGACAACTTCGATAACGGGACGAGCCAATTCCTCCTGCATGCCAGTAGGAGGTTTTACGGTCATTCGTAATTCAAGGACTTGTTGAATTTGACCCGCTTCAACGTGAATAATCGTGTCAAGTACTTGACTAACAAGTCCCAATTCAACCTTACCAATGAGGCGTTGAATGGCCTCAAGAGCCGAATTAGCGTGGGTGACTCCGAGAAGCCCCACGCCAGCGAGGCGGACATCAGCAAATATCTCGAAATCACGCGCACGGCGGACCTCATCAAAAATGACGAAATCAGGACGGACAAGGAAAATAATTTCAGCGGTTTTCTCAAGGTCGCCTTCAAGCGGAGCATATTGAGTAATACGGTCGGCCAGCTGTAAATCTCGAGGTGCTTCCATCGTTTTGACCATTGCACCGATTTCGGTATCCAGATATTCTGCAATAGCCTGTGCAAGAGTTGTTTTACCCGACCCAGGTCGACCACAAATGAATACGCCTCTGTGATGGTCAGCCAAACGGGCAATAAGCCGCTCGTCCAGCTCATAATCCCTCAAGGAGAGTTTTGCTACTGGCCGAACGATGGTTATTTCTCGCGCATCAGCAAAAGGAGGCCATGCACATGATACTCGAAGATCGCCCAATTGAAGAACCTGGCAGCCTTTTCGATCGATTTCAAGAAAGCAATCACTGCGATGGCGGTTTTCTTCGACCAGTTCTACAAGTTCTTGTTGCAGTGCTTCCATACGAAGTGTATCCCAATTCTGCTCAGAATCGACTTCGATGAGTTTGAGGTCACCAATCGAACCCTGCTTTATCCTTGGTGGGCAATCTGCCTTGAGAAAAACCGTGTGTACTTGTTCCATCAACAAGTCCTCAAGAGGTTGAGGGAGAGCGGGGTGGTCGCCGAACTTTGCCATTGCAATCGGTCATGGTCGGACTTGGGGGCATTTCACCCTTCGCATCAAGGAGTGCTGAACATCAGTTGTTCTTTGGCTGAACCATGGCGCCGGTCCACCAAAATGAACCGACGAAGAACAGTGAGGTGACGTATGAGCCAGTCGTGGGCCAAGCGAATACCCCAATGCAAACTTCGGCGAATATGGCAATGGATGCAACGAAACTGAACGCTACAAAGAGGCCCGTTGAGTTCATTCCAAGCGCCTCGAATGTGATGTCTTTTTCAGACAAACCCCAAACAATGCCGGTGAGGGCTGAGAGCGCAAGGAAAACCCAGGTTGCATCCATGAGACTGTCTTGGAAAAACCATGTAAGACCCGCAGCGATAAAGCTACCAAGAAACATGCGTTGCACGGTTACAAAAGAGAGGCCCATATCAACTGCGAAGGGTCACTGATTTTTGAAGACTCGCAAGAACAGCGTTCAATTTTCTACAGTCAATTGATACCACTGTGAAGCAAGCGAGGTGGCTTTGTCAAGAAGTTCGGCCGTTTGGAGATGCGCTGAAATGGTATCTTTCGTTACGGTTTCAAGGTCCAATATCTCACGATATTGTTGCTCAAGTGGAGGGTTTGAATGGGGGGTTTGAACCCATGCATAACCGGCATGGGCTGAGCCTTGTTCGATAGAGTCATGCGTCAGAAAATGGATGCGAAGGTTTGCTCTTGAACCTTCAATAGTAAGTTTGCTGAGTTCCTCCAGACCCCAACCGACTTGAACCTCAGCATTGACCGGTTGTGGGCGGTTGGAAAATGAATAAACCATGTGAAAGTGAGCATGATTGGCCGACTCCAGTGGTGCCGGTTTATTGTCAGTGGTGAGAACTGTTGCAGTCAAAAGCGGGATTTGTTCAGTGTCCAAGAGTTCAGGTATTATTGAAAATGCATGAGAGGCGAGGTTTTGGATAATATCTGCTTTCTCTGGCTTATTTCGAGAGGAGTGTTTTGTATACCGGAGTGACTTCACTTGACCTATTTTCTTCGCTTGAATAAGTTGTTGAGCAAATTGAATTCCGGAATGGTAGCGAAGTAAATAACCTGAGAAAAGAGACGCTTCACTCTTCTCAGCTGCGGCGCACAATTCTCTTACCTCAGATATTGATACTCCGAGTGGTTTTTCGACTAAGACGTTGATACCAAACTTGAGGATTGCAGTTCCAAGGGGGGCATGAGTCGAATTTGGAGTGACAATAGATACTAAATCAAATTCCTCTGAGTGAACCATTTCTCGCCAATCCTCGAAAAAACCATCCACGTTTGAAGGAAGAATGTTTTTTCGAGAAGGATTGATGTCACACGCGAATATTTTATCGATAAATCCATCAGATTTAAGATGCTCAAGGGTTGCAAGATGTCGTAGACCCCAGCGGCCACAACCAATGACGCCTACAGTGAATCCCATGACAATGCCTCATTCGTATGGACGGGGTTTGAGAGTGTTGCCATGTTCATCACGTGCTGCAAACTCGTACTCTTTCACCGCATCTGTGAATTGTGAAAGGTCCTGCGTATTCTGATTTTCAAATCCAAAATCTGCGAATAATTTTGGGGAAAAAGAGAAGCCTTCCACGCCGATATATTCTGCACGCGATACGCGAGTCGTAATTCTTCCAAAGCCGTGATGCCAAAGAGCGAGGGCAGTAATGGCGTCCTGACTGGTTGGGGATTTTCGAGGAATCCGGGGGAATGGTGGAGTGAGACAATCGGGTGGAATGAGGTGTTCACCGAAGCGTTGTTTGCGTTTTTTGGACATTATCGACCGCATAAACATCCACCTAATACGGAAATGTGAACGGTCCCTGTAGGTGTTTTTTGACAAATATTTGCGTTCAAAATCATAGACAATATGCTTGATGATATCCCACACTTCTCGAGTCATCGCGTAACCCCAAAAATGACGGTTTGTTGCCACAACGTGCTCCATTTGTCCCGCTTGTGATTCTGCCGAATCATGATTGATATTGTAAGCCATGACGGTCCCTATATCGCAAAATTGCTGTGACCAATCTAAAAGATTGAGGACTGTTTGAACATAACTTGGCGCAAGCAACATATCGTCTTCAAGTAAGATGACTCTATCGTATGAAAGCGAATCAAAAAGCGTACGGCGTGCATCGATGAGATGTCGGCCAATCCCCCAATTTTCTTCACGAAGAACAAAGGTCGGATTTTCAAATGTTGAGGAGTTGACCAGTTCAACTAACTCTAATTGCCGGGCGTTTTCTCCGCCATCTAAATACACATGAAGATCACAATCATGTGCTGCTTTATTTGCTTCCAGTGCAGAAAGTGTTTGCTGAAAATAATCGACTCGATTAAATCCGAGTAAAAGAATTGCAGTTTTCATTCCACCGCCTCCTTTTTTCGATTAGCAAGCCACAAGTCTCCACCAAGTTTTTCCCACTCAACGGACTGTGGGTGGCATGAATTGTGATAATTCGTGAACTCTCCAAAAACCCATTCATTGTTAACACGAAATAGGTCAACTCGTGTGTAATCAATATCTTCAGCTAACTTTTCGGCTGTCGCTACAAGCGAATTTAACCCCTCAATACCAAGCACTGAAACAATCTCATCAGGCGTACCCTCTTCACTCCATCTTGGATTGGTTTGGTGTATTTTCTTACCTTCGACCGTATAGATGGATTGGGCATGCGTCGACATTCTTCCAATGTCATGTTGGATGAATCCGGCTTTACCATGAAAAACGTGAACCTTCCAATCATCTGGTAATCGCTTGTCCTCTATGAGCAATTCTTCAATCATAATGCCACGAGGATGTATCGACGCTGCCCCCCATTCAAGTTGGGTTGGAAAATCTTGGCGAAGGCACCATTTAAGGGCGCGTTCAATTCGCCATTTTGGCCAGAACTTACCGTTTTGATCTCTTCCTCCCCTCACAACCTTGTAGCGGTTGTCACCACCCGAAAAGAGTCGAAATGCGCGGTCCACACCTGCAAGTGGGGTCTCTCCGTTGTCCATGATGAACAGAACATCTCCTGACCAATGATTGGTTTTAATCACACATTGGTTCGGCAGTTCTTTCCAAGGAATATCTGCAGCAGAAGTCGACCAATGAAGCAGTTTTGGTAGTCTGCAAACTTGCTTTGATTCGACAAGTGAACGGGATGCATACTTGTCTTCCATCTGAACCAGTAGAGGATTTCGGTCGTGAAGGCAGCGATTGAGTTGTAATTGGCTGTAGTGGTTGGCCTTTTTTTCATCAAGGCGGTGCCAAGCCTGTGTACCACCTGGTAAAAGCCCGCCCATGAGCAAACCACCCCGTTCTCGTTGATGAATACAGTCGTTTTAATGTCTCGTTGGCATTTTATATCACCGCCATTTAGACTTTGCATGGGACGGACCAAACCATTGTGGATTGTGTTCCTTCTCCTTTCGTTCAGTCTTGCTGGATGCTTGTCTCCTTCCACTGAAGATTCCAGTATTGACCTTGTAATCCAGTATGATGCAAAAAATGGCACAATAGTAGAATCTTATTCAAACGGCGATTACGTCGATACAACCAATGTTTTACTTGATTTTGATTTCTCAGAAACAACCGCCAAAAATCGGTTAGTTACCTACGGCATTGATACCAACGATGGACGCTCACCGATAACGACTGGAGCAGACGAGAGTTCAATTGTAACCGTTCTGTTTTCAGAACACGGCATCTACAATCTTACCATGTATGCAATCGATGAAAACAACAAACAAGAGATTCAAACTCTTTCAGTTCGAATTGAACTACGAATAGAATGGTCAGAAACGAACACAAAGGCTCCACAAACACTTGCTTTTGACCCAACACCAATCAATGGGGGGCCAAATCCGATAATGATTGAAGTCTACTCAGTTGTTGCAAATCCAAGCCTCATTGACGAAATAGGTGGCAGCGGACAATCGGTCCAATTCACCTGGAATATCGCTGACGAACTCGATGATATCTGTCAAAGTCGAAGCGGTCAAGTCAGTGATGGAGATGAGGTTGTTTGGAATACAATTCACTTTAACACATTCAAACCTCATGAATTGAGGATAAGTTACGATGACGGTCAAGAAGACATTCGCATTGATCAAAGCGTATCGATTCTCTACGAATCAGAAGATGAATCGTCCGTTTAATCATCGGTTGGATACAATGCAGGGTAAACAAACTCTGGGTTCTTGTCCTCATCCATCTGCACGACGTATACTCCCGAGACCATTTCAGAGATGAACAGATAACCTCGAGGGTCATACTGTAATCCCCAATCAAACGGAATCATACATGATGCCCAGCAATCTGCCATATCGTAGCCAAGCGTTTCCTTCGGATTATCCATCCATGTTGGACCAGAAGGTAAGAAGTAACCCATGGTTTTCGTTTCAGCCAATTGTGCAATAGCTGGATAGCCGATTTCAGGAGCAGGCACACCACCAACCCATTCAATATCTTGCCAAATATCACTGTGGTCAGTCACCCAATTGCCTGCGTGATAGTGCGTCCAATATACGTGTCCATTGGTTCCAGTATCCCCGTTGTGTGGGCTGTAGATATAACCACCCGGGATGTAATGATGTGGATGTTCGGTTCCATCTGGGAGAATACTTGAGCCTGGAAGTTTCCACTTGCTCACCAAAAACGGTTTGGCCGGATCTGTCGTATCAATCGTCCATATGTATCCAGTGTGGTTTGTATTGGTGCCGTATTCAGGGGCAATCATGGTGAGGTGTCGCCAATTGATACCATATTCAGCATCACTCGGTCCAGTTCCACATTCAGCATCCCAAGTTTCCATAGGGTCAGTCTCTTTAGCGCCATTGCACAGCAAGTGGTCGTATGGAACTGCATAGTGAATCCACCCATTACCGTTGAGTGCACCACTGCTTCCGCCCCATTCTTCAGAAGACATGTTTGCATGACCGCCACCATCTGGACCGTACCAGCCGTCGTTTGCACTTGGGCAGCCGAGCCAACGGCCAACTTCGTTATTTTGAGGCCAAGCGACACCTTCCGGGTCAGGTATATTCGGAGGATTAGATACGTCAACAATTCGTAGACCTGCATCCCAGTAAGAGACATAGAGGAGTTTCTGTCCTGTGATTGGATGGATGTGGAAGACGTTGTCGTGGTTGAAGATTGAACCGCCACAAGTGGTTTCAGGTTCAGGTGAATATCCACCCCAACGCAGAATCTGACGGCTGTCGTTTTGCTGTTCGTCGGTTGACAGAGGATTCCAAGATTCAAATCCAAGCGGAACGTAGAAAATTTGAGTTCCTTTGTAGAATGTTCCTGAATCTCCTTCAACCATTTCAGGGTAGGGGTCGGCCCCATACAGGAACAAATGGCACTCTTCAGCCGCCCACAATGGATTAGCTGGCTCCCAGTCGCAGTCAACGTGCATGTCTTGGTTGTGGAAACCTGCAGGAGGATTGTTCCACTCTGCAACCTTGATTGGTTCATTCTTATTGGCAACGGAAATGACATCGAGGCGGTTCGCACCACTGTTTGCATCATCGTCTTGAGGAATAGGGTCAAGATCACTGTTTGTCAATTCGTGGTTAACGAGAACCCAATTATTGTCTGGTGTTACTTTGATGTCAATCATTCGTCCAACCTCTGCATAATAGGTGGAGAGGAGTGTGATGTTATTTGGCTTGGAAATGTCCAAAATTTCGAACTGGTTGTATGAAGAAACGTACGCATAGCAACCGCCTGTTCCATCAGGATGTTTGACACAATCTTCCATGAAATTGCCTTCAATGGAGATCTCCGAAGAGTCGCCCGGCGTTGGTCCAACGTTCTTGTATTCTGGATAACATGGGCGGCCAGCGACGTTGTCAAGTTCGGCAGGAGGGGCAACATTGCCATCACAATTGAGATTGTGGTAATCGATGAGGAGCATATTGTCGGTCTGCAATCGGTGGGCCAGTAAATCAGTGTGGCTGTGTTGTTCATCTTCAATCTCAACAACAGGGTCAACCCATACCGATTCTTCATCAGTGGAAGAGGAGGTTTCATCGTCACTCAACATGACAATATATGCACCAATTGAGAGAAAACTGACACAAACTAATCCAACCATAGCATAGACGAGTATTTGGTCTGCAGCATGAGAATCTCTGGTCAAGCGTTGCTTAAGCATAAAGGTCGGGTAAAGACGGTATTATTTGAACTGATGGAGGAATCGTATGTTGCGATTATTTATTTACAGGGGGCTTTCATTGAAGAATATGGATGTAAGAATGCGGGTTTTGGCCATCGCAGTGTTGCTTTCCTTTGTTACGAGTCCAATTCTTACACCAGTACAAGGTCATACGGCAAGTTCATTCACGGTTCTCGTTCAAGAAAATGGATTCTCACAGACCAGTCCAGAAATTATTCAGAACGATTCTATTGTTTGGCACAACACCGATAACAGCTCAAATCAAACACATCGTTTGGTGTATGACCATGATGGTGACGGTTTGTATAACGGAACATTCGATTGGGATTCTGGCGAATTGCAAGCGTATTGTGAACGCGACGAAAACAACACCAAGATAGACTCAAATTGCTCAACAAGTTTCATGGTAATTTTCGACATGAATTGGACGGTTGGCAATTATTCATACCAGGACATCCGTTCAGACAACACGGTCGTGAACGGGACGATACGATTGCTCGCAGATACGAGCGAACATGTTGAACCAAACGCCCCTGCTATCGGAAGTCAATTTGGCGTGAACAGTGATGAGGAGGCTGAAGATGACACACCTTCAGAGGATTCGAGTTTCTCTCCTGAAACAATGTTGCTCTACATTGGCATGTTTACCGGAGTTTCAGCAGCCGCATTACTTGGATTGTTAATGTTCAGAAAATCGAACCAAGATATTCTCGAACATGAACAAAACGAATCTGAGTGATCAATAATGTGTCACTGGAAATTTTTGTTGAGTTCTCTTCCGATAATAAGTCGTTGAATTTGACTCGTTCCGCCAAAAATTTGGTAGATTTTCGCCCCTCTCATTCTTCTCGCCGCTGGGAACTCTTCCGAATAGCCATAACCTCCGAAAATTTGTACTGAATCTGTCGTTACTTCCATGCCTATATCTGCTGCATATCTTTTCGCGTGTGCCGATTCTAAAGTGGCCCTCTCTCCTTTATCCAACATATGTGCAGCTTTGTATGCCAGTAATCTCGCTCCCTCGATTTTCGTACTCATGTCGGCCAACATGAAGGATATCGCTTGGTGTTCAAAGATAGGTTTGCCAAACGACTTCCGCTCATTGGAATATTTCCAAGCCTCTTCCATCGCACCTCTCGCATTTCCAAGGGCATGCGATGCAAGCATAGGGCGAGAGCGGTCAAAGGCAACCATTGCTTGAAGCCAACCGGTTCCTTCAACTCCGCCAACAAGATTCGCTTTTGGGATTTTAACATCATTGAACGTTACAGAACGCGTATCCGAGGAACGCTGTCCCATTTTCTCTTCTTTTTTACCAACTTCTAATCCAATGGAGTCTGCCTCAACCAAGAATCCACTCAATGAATCATATGAATCTGAATTGCTTGTTTTCGCTAAAACGTAGAACCAATGTGCATGGCCTGCGCCTCCAATCCACATTTTAGAACCGTTGAGGACATAGTATTCACCATCCAATGTAGCAGTCGTGGTAATCGCCCGGACGTCCGAGCCTGCACCGGGTTCTGTAACGCAATATGCTGAGATTTCACCTTCACAAACCCGTCCTAAAAATTCAGCTTTTTGCTGTTCTGTACCTCCGTAAATAATTGGATGGCAAGCAAGCATTGTAACGCCGGTAATTGTGGCAAATCCTGGATCGCCTCGTCCAAGTTCCTCATTGATAATAACCTCATCAAGAAATGATAATCCCAAACCGCCGTACTCAACAGGAATTGTACAGTTAAGCAATCCCAATTCCCGAGCATTCTTTATTGATTCTTCAGGAAAAACCCCGTTTCTATCCCACACCTCGGCATTTGGAATCAATTCTTGATCTGCGAAATCTCGAGCGAGTTCTGCCAGCATTTCCTGCTCTTCACTAAGCTCAAAATCGACCATGATACTTTACTTGTGAAGGCGATACTTAATTCTGTGCAATACCCAATCAGTGTATCTCTTCCAATCCAATTCACATTAATCACGCGCTGGTTCGGATTGACCCGAACTACTGCTGGAGCCACTGCTACCTTCGCCACCATCACCTGAAGACGTGTCTTCACTTCTTTCAGTCTCTTCAACAACAACATTATCGTCGTAATAATAAGTGTTGTACGGATTGACATACGCCAGTTCTACACTCGCACTCTCGTTCATCGAAGTAAGGTTGGTTGCAGTAACTCCTGCTGAGGAAAGCGCGTAGACGAAATCGCCCATAAAGATTGAACGACGAATGTTGTATTGATTCCACCAATCCTGGTTTGCGCCTCTGTCATAGAGGTGCGAGTGATCGACTGTTCCATAGACTGAAAGGTTGTCTGTCTCTTCAGAAACATTCACCAAAACAAGTTTGGAGATGTATTGGTAATTCCAATGGTACCCGCCATTTGAGTCGGTCCAACTGTGATACCTATATGTTGAAAGGGGAATTGCTAACAACCCTTTTGGAGCCCAGTACTGAAATGCTTTGTGCTCGTAGGAGGCTTCCGAATACGACCAAACCCACGCATTATCATTCGGATTTGCCACAGGAACAAGCGTTAGATGGTCTGCAGCTGCGGGCGCAGTGGGGTCGCTGATATTGAAAAGTGAAAGACGTGTGCTTGACCAGTCAAGTCCTGTACCGTCTGCATTCGCTGGGCCCATACCAATCGTCAGCAAATGGTTTCTCGATAATGGATGGATGTATGTTGAGACGCCGGGAACTTCAAGTTCGCCGAGTATTGTCGGGTTGGCCTCATCTGACAAGTCAATCACCCACAACGGGTCAATTTGCCTGAATGTGACAAGGTAGCAGCGATCTGCATCGAATCTTGCACTCCAAATCCGTTCTTCAGGGGCGATGTTATCGACCCTGCCAACTTCAGTAAGGATTTGCGAATCTGTGTCTACATCAACACTTCGAGTAAATGTCACAACACTGGAACTCATCGGTTCTGGATTCTCCATCCACCAGCGAGCCCATTGCCCAGATGTTGTTGCTACCCGAACAACCCCCTCATATTCAGAAACCGAAAATTGATTGAGAATGGTTCCATTAACACGGCCAGAGCCTGTGTAAAGAGTGTCGCCGGGGTTTGAAATGTCAAACGAGTGGATGTTTGTAGCCTCATGCATTCCGTCATTCGCCCAGAACCACCACCAATCCCAAGCATTCTCAGTCAAGATAAGAACGTCCGCAGAAGCATATACTGTAGGATAGTTTCCAACAATGTGATCTGCTTGAAATTCAAAGTTTTCACTGGAAAGGTCGAAGGTGAAAATACTGTTAAATCCACGATTTAAACCGTCTTCTGGTGCGACAAAATCAGCACATTGCCCATCATTCATGGTGTGAGTCGTGATTAGCCCATTGGCACGCTCATACACTTTTGGCAGGATGTCTTCAAGAGATAATGTGTCGAGGGTAATGCGATTTTCAAGCATGGTTTGGTAAGCAACCTTTTCTCGAATTTCACGTCGAAGGGGGTCTTCATAGTCCAAGTCCCAATAGCCATTTGGCAAATCGAGCCAACTTTTCACATCGGGAATGTCGAGCCAGGCGTGCGTTACAGTTCGTACAGTAGCATTAACTTCTCGTGCAGTCATATAATATCCTTCAAGATACAGTTCTTTACCTCCTTCAGGAGATGAACGATTTGTGACGTCTAAAACTGTGAACTTGGTGAGACTGGATGCTCTCCATGAACCATAACTATCATCCCACCCCATGGCTGAAGACAGAGCGTCACTCTGAGGAATATTCCACGAGGAAACGGTTGAAATGACGACTAAACGGTCTCCATCAAGCATCATTGATTGTGGGGTGCCCTCAATATGCGTTGATGAAAGATGGGTCAATTCACCGAAGGTTGGGACACCAAATATTTCGAGTATCTTACCGTTCAAAAAGTAGATGAAATATCCATCGGTTTTGACAAAGTCTGCTTCATCCACGCCCTGTTCTTGGTTATTTGTACCTGAAAAATCGGTGCCTTCTTGTCGACGGGGTGTTGCTGTAGCGCCACTGTTCGAGGAGCTTTCAGCAGCCCCATCTGCCATCACCATGTCGTCTTCCAACCACATCCCGCCGCCGGAGTAATACTCTTCATCGACAGCTTGGAGGAGTTGAATTCTGTATTCTTCTTCAATCGAGAGTTTTAACGAAGCTTCAAGATCTTCACAGTCGGCGTATTGAGACAGATGTGGATTAGCAATACTGCGCTGTGGAATATCAGTCCAATCATCAGGTAACTCAACATCGGGAACATCTACGCTCGGGTCTGCGAAATTAAGGCATCCCGACATAAGAAATAATGAGACGAGGAAAAATGACATCATTTTTTTCTGCTTCATACTTTGGCGATGGTAGAATGGGTTATCAAAGCCTCGGTTCTTTGAACAAAAAGTGCCGTGGTAGGTCAAATATAGGTGAACAGGAAGCACCTCATTATGAAGCGAGGCATCTTGATTGCTGTCGAGGGGATGGACGGGAGTGGTAAATCCACCCAAGCCCAACTTGTCTTCAATTGGCTTCGTGCTTTAGGGCTCCCTGTTCACCACACAGAATGGAATTCGAGTCCTGCAGTCAAAAACGCAACCAAGATTGGAAAAGAAACAAAACGGCTGAAGCCAATGACGTTTCACCTCATTCATGCTGCCGACTTTGCAGACCGGTGGGCCAAACAAATTGAGCCAATGCTCGAGGTTGGAGGGATTGTCATTTGCGATCGATACAAGTTTACAGCGATGGCAAGAGATGGAGCGAGAGAGGTTGAGAGGGACATCATAGAAAGTAACTATTCATTCGCTCCTGAGCCGGACTTAACACTGTATTTTGACATACCGCCCGAGGTTGGATATACGAGGATTGTCAAAGGACGGCCGACATTAAAGTGGTACGAGGCTGGACTTGACATGGGTTGGACACACGACCCGTTTGAATCCTACAAAATCCTCCAAGGAAAAATAAAAAATATTTACGATGAGTTGGTTGAAAGTGAACGCATCGTACGAGTCGATGCTGTCGGAAGTGTGGCTGAAGTTCAAACAAGAGTTCGTGAAATCATCAACCAGAGAATCGATTTCAAAGAAATCGACAAAATTGAAGAAACGGATAGAATGGCTGAAACGATACGCAGTTCTTCATTCGATTGGAAGACTTTTGAGAAGGAGGGCATGTAATGTCGACTCAAGGGAAATTGATTGTCATTGAAGGGCCCGATTATGTAGGACGGTCCTTGCATGCCCGTTTGTTAACCGAACGCCTTGAAGCCCATGGAGTGGCTGTTGCAACGGTCGGCCTCGCCCGCTCGGAATTAATGGGGGAACTTATCAAAGCCAACACAGATGAATTGCATCAGTTGAATTGGCGGACTCGCGCCTTGCTGTATGCTACCGATTTGCACGACCAAATTATCCATGAACTGCAACCACTCCTTGATGCAGGGTTTGTTGTCATCGCGGACCGTTACACGCTTACACCACTTATCCGAGAGCAGATTCGTGGCGGAGATGGAGCGTGGATTGAAGGATTGTACGCGAATATCCCCGCGCCGGATCTGACAATTATTCTTCAAGCAGGCGGTCGCAGATTGCTGAATCGAATGATGCACAATGGGTCACTGGTTCAATTGAACAGCTTTGAAGCGGGGATTGACATGGCATTGTCTCCCTCGATAACAAAGTCATTTCTAAACTATCAGAAGAAAATACGTTCGGCGTTTATCGAACATGCAAGTAAAGATGGAACGCCCATCATTCACACGAAACAATCGGTGAAAGATGTGCACTCGCAAATATGGGAGCACATTTCGCCAGTTCTCAAAGACGTCATCCAGCCACTTTAATTTCATGCACTGTGAAAATACGACGAATGAGGGTGAAAGATGAACGGAAATCTCGAAATTGAAAGGCGTTTTTTCGTTGATGGCCATGGACTTAAACCGTGGCACAATTGCGAATCGCAGTCCAAAATAATGCAATTTTACCTTGATAGTTCAGAACTCAATGT
>MDSX01102821.1_pt1 | contig 20286 bp, 19 predicted proteins | sample 811141 | NCBI WGS metagenome assembly MDSX01 (sample SAMN05326642, study PRJNA326480) | marine metagenome | isolation source: seawater | place: Atlantic Ocean: South East | collected 2010 | reverse complement strand
GGCGCAACATTTGTTAATGTAGCTAAAGGAGAGATATCAGCTAAATTTTATTTAAGAATAAAAAGAGGTACAACTTTAGTCGATGGTAGTGACTGGGGTGTTGGTGGTACTACTGTAGAGGGTTCACACTTTACAGGAGTTGCAGGTATGACAGCTTTCCCTACTACTGCAACAGCTCATGTGAGTTTCGTACCTAATGGACAAGATTTTAATACAGGTTTTGATGATCCAGTTCAAACAATGAAAGCAAGTGCATCTACATTACAAAAACCTTGGGAAGAAGGTGAGGCGTGGGGAGATACACGAGAAAATATTATGGATTGGTATAATAATCATACTAATGGTGTCCTTACTCCTAATACATCAACTACTAACAGAGTACATATATCAGGCAAAGCTATTATTCCAGATGGCAAAAATCTCCAAGCAACGTTTTCACTAGAATCAGGAAGTTGTGCTGATAGTTGTACTGAAAAAGAGTATGTTGAAAGTATTGAAAGATGGGAATACACTGGTAACTATGTTGGTGAAAAGTGGGATGGTCAAAACTTTGACATTAATAATTAATTATTCTTAATTTAATTTATAAGCAAATAAATAGTGAACAATCTATTATTTGTATCTATTATCTTTACAGCTCTTAACATATTTTTAATTGTTTATGCATATTCACTAAATTTCTTTCCACAGAAATGGAGAAAAAAAGTTAATCAGGATACTTTAGTTGGACTTGCTCTAATTTTTTTAACAATGGCAACAGCTTTTTTATGGGTTTTTTATTTTTACTTTAAACTTTTCTAATTTTTATTTAATAGTTTTCTCTCCAACTATTCCTAAAGCTTTCTATTTCTGCAGCACCAGAATTAATTGATACTAAATCTTGTCTTCCTATTTGGCTACTAGCAATATTTGCTTCTCCAGCTATATTAGCGAATAATTTATTACCAAAGACAATAACTTTTGATAATACACCAGCCCCAACCTCTAAACATTCTAGATCATTAGCACTACCTATTTCAGTATTTTTTGGAGTTCCACACTTAGCATGAATATTACAAAGGAAAGCTTTTCCAGTCGAACATGAGTTAACAGATAAAGTTGGTTGAAATATTGGAAATACAACTCTACCTCTTGTCAATGTAGGCTCAGCGGTTACTTTTTCTGCGTCATCTAAATGAATTCTCCAACCTATTTGAGCATTACTAGGACAATCAGCACCTGTAGAGTCGTTTGTTGTGTCACTGCAGTCTGAAAGGTCTTTTGCATTAGCAGCAGTACTAACATTTCTGTAATATGGAAAATCTACATCTTTTATACCTAAAAGAACATTGTCAATTAAAATGGGTGGATCAGCAGTATCATCATCTTTAGAGGTTAATCTTTCATAATCACCTGTGCCTACATACATCCAAAGTGCACTAGAGCCTTTAGTGGTACCTGCGTCCATTGAATGATACATATATCTTCCATTTGATACTGTAGCTCCCGCGTTAAATAATGTTGTGCTATCATACATTGATATGGGAACGCCTAGATTATCAAAACCCATATTTGTTAAGTTGAATTTAGTAATTTTACCCTCTAAATCATTAAGATAAACTAATCCACCAGTAAAATTAGAAGAAATTTCATCTGCAGTTATAACAGTAGGTAGAGCAGGTGTAGAATTCACAATAGAATTTTTATCACCATCATTGTTTATATCTTCAATAATTATTTGTTTTTCAATTTTTGCATACAAATTATCAATTGGATCTACTTCAAGATTTATAACAAATAAAACCGACCCAATACCCGGGTTATTAGCACCAAATCCACCCCCAAGAACAGCAGCATAAATATCATCATTTATATCTTCATCTCCTGCACCATTATTTGGTATTCTTAATATTCTTGGTTGAGACCACGTTTCACCAAGTCTGCTGTAATCATATCCACTAGGAGATTGCACCCCTAAAAAAGGACTTGTAGGTTTAAATGAAATTGATAAATCTGAATTAGTTACATTTGGATCTGGATCTGAATAAGCAAGATATCTCATAACGTCTCCAAAGGTAAATACAATATCGCCAGAACCATCGTAATCTATATCAAACGCATTATATGGTTCTCCATCTACCACAACATCAAAGTCATTTTTTGTTAAATTTTGAACTTTTGGAGTAGTTTGAAGTGTCCATGTATTGGACTGATAACATTGATTAAGAGTTGAGCCATCACAAACTGCAGCTCCCACTTGGGGGTCAGCAATAAAATTGCTAGTTACTGTTCGAGATTCTTTTAAATCATTTATAGTATATGATGCAGCAACATACTCATAAGTCTCAATGTCACCGTTGTAATCTATAACATTAACAATTTTCGAAACAGCATCATTATAAACAGAATATAGATGAAGAGGTTCTTCAGGATCAGTTACATCAAGAATAGAAAAACCATTTCCTCCTCTTCCATAAGGTATCATCAAAATCGTATACCAATCTTTACCACCAGCAACAGAAAGCAATGGATGATCAAAGAATATGTCATGAACAATAGGAGATCCATCTACACCGTAAATTGCATTGGTTCCACCTCCAGCATTTTTATTTAATGCTTTATCAACCATAGTGGGTAAATTTCCTACTAATAAAGGAGGGATAAAAGCCCACTCTTCTTGTCCATTTTCTGAATTAAATGCGTGGAGCATGCCGTCATTACCACCCACATAAATTATCTCTTTTCTATCTTTATTTTCTTCTGCAAATGAACCATAGTCATTTATTGATCTCCAGTAAGCTTCTTGGCTCTGACTTGTAAAAGCTATGTTTGCTGAAGGGGCACCTACTACTAATAATTCAGAGTGATAGAAGTCACCTAAATAAATTTTATCACCATTCTCATCAAGTCTAGACTCATTTAAAATACAATTTCCATTATAATCAAAATAATCTTCTCCCCTTAAAAAATTTATTAGTCCTTTAACATCATCTTCATTACCATCTTCTACACCTGCTGTACTAGCACATCGAGATGTATTAAGTGGTCCAGTAAGACTATGATAGTCCATAACTTCAAAATTAAAAATTCTTAAAGAGTTTTTTATTTCATCAGAATTAGTATCTACAAAATTATTATAGTCTACTCGATAATCAGCATCTTTTATAACTGACCAAATTTTTCTATCTTCTGGGTCAGGTAATGAATCTTTAGCATTCCAATTAGCAGGATCACTAATATTTAAATTACCATTTTCATCGATAGTTGTTCTAATTAATTCTCCACGCCATGATTGATTTGTTTTATGTTTAAATGATGATTGATATACTGCTGATGAAGTTTCATCTTTATTAGGTGGAATTGAAGGTGCGGTAAATGCAAAATTATCTGCTATTAATTGTGTAATTTTTGATCTTAATTGAGTTTTGAGAGAGGTTGGAGTATTTGCAATTATTACGTCATCTGTTCCACCAGCTTCAGCAAATTCTTGAAAATCTGCCAAGCCGCTACTACTAATGCCACCTCCGTAAGCGATTACGTGTGTTTTAATATCATGAGTATTATTTAAAGTTGAAATAATACTTTTAGCACTACTAATATTGTCTGTAAAATCTCCGTCACCAATAACAACCACATGTGTGTTTTGGCAGTCAAGATTATCATCAACGGGTGACAATGTAGGATGTAAATAATAATCCTGAGCTAGATCAGCAAAAGATTTAGAATATGTTGCCCACCCATTAGCAACTATAGTTGGTGCTACAGTATCAATTCTTCCAGCACCTTGTCTATGCACTCTTACCTTTAAAGAATTTTTATCATGATCAGGAATTGGTGTTCCGTTAGTAATATTCCCATTCCATCCAGTAAAGCTTGCTCCACTTTCTGACCAAACTCCAAATCCAAAATCAACATGAGAAGTTAAAGAAGAGTCCGTTACTAATGCTTGAATTGCTTCAACTGCACCACTCATTCTAGTTATGTTTTGTCCACCACCAGACTCTTTTACGAACTGCATATCGTAGTCTATAATGTGCATTGAATGCTTACAGCAGCCTCTGCTGACAAAATGAATAGTATCATTGGCAGTATTAACATCAATTCCATATGGCCAATCTAGGTTAATTCTATTGGGAGATGTAGTTGATGCAATATTACCACTATAGCCAGCACTGGCTTTTAAGCCAGTTGCAGATGTTTTCGAACTATTTAAAGTAAATTTATAAAATTCATCATGATAATCGGGCAGATACATAATTGTGTCACTTCCAGGCTTAAAAACAAATGAATGAACTGTACTAGCTCCTGGCGTACTTATTTGACTACTCCTTGATGTGCTTGGACAATTACTTCCCTGAATTTCGTATCTTCTTAAACTACTATTTCTATGAAAGTATATGTTTGAACCAGAAGAATCTATGGCTAAAGATTTTGCATTTCTACCATCATCTTGTAAATCTCCATTATAGTTGCAGCTTATAGGTGTTGGAAAAGAAGTGGTTAAATCGTAAACTACCATCTCATCACCAGTTGCATATAAAATATCATTTTTTATATCCATTGATACTGGGTTTTGAATCGGAACTGACCAATCACAAATTGCTGGTGATCCAGTTAACTCAACTCTAAAAAGTCTGTCATTGTTATAATCTAAAACATACAAAAGGTCATTGTGAATTCTAAGTTCTTTAATATCTGACATCCCACAGAAAGTTCCTGATCCATCAAATGACCAAGAGTCATCAATTGTTGGGCCAGCAAAAAATAATTTTACAATTGAAGAAGACATGCCAACATAAGAGAGACCGTTACTATCAACAGCAACAGCCTGAGGTTTATTTATGCCAGCTGTATTTATTGATGTACTCATACTCCCAGATTTATCCAACAATATTAATACATTAGCGGGAATATCACTCGAACCTGTTCCAGGAGGCAGACCTTTACTGAATACATAGTTCTGAAAAATTAAAAATAACAATATTATTTTAGCAAAAAAAATAAATCTCATAAAATCATCCTTTGATTTCACCTTTTTCAATCATTGCATTAATAAGTTTCATTTTATTTTTATATTTTTCATTTGTGATAAACAATTCTTCATTAATTATATTAAATTGATCTTTTAACCTTGCGTATATAATTATTTTGTTACCATTTTTCCATGAGTTAAAATAGTTGTAGATTTTAGGATTTGTACCAGTATCAAAATCTCCATATGTTTGTTTGACATAATTCATTAATATTAATTTATTTGAAATAGTATTATTTTTGTCGTTACTAACTGTAACCTTAATACTAGCAAGTTCATCTTTAATAAAAGTATAATTTATATTGAGTTTTTCATTTTTAAATTGATCAGGACAAATATAACTTGAAGGAACAGAATAATTTTCTAAAATCAAATTATCTTCAGAATCAATTTCTGTTAAATTTTTAATTTTAGAAATATTTTCACCAAGATCTATTTGAAAATTACAATTTGCATTTGCAAAGGTAAGAAAACTTATAAAAAAAAAAGAAATAATAATTATTAATTTACTAAAATAACTAATTCTCATGATATAGGCAGTATAACAACAGTTTCTAATGTAACAATAGTTTGATTCGCTGAGTTTATATCTGGATTGTAAATACCACATCCGTAAATTCTATACGCCATTCCAGTTGATCCAGACCCAGCACCACCAGAGCCTCTTTTTGCACTACTTCCAGCTCCTCTAAATTGGGCTGCACCCAGTCTACTAATAAAATATTCATAATGGAAATTATTTAAAAAAGCTTGGTCATTACCTGTAGGGATATCAGAATTTGTTAAAAAAGTTCCAAAATTAAAACTTAAACCTTCTGATATTCCCGGAGTTGCAGGATTTAAGTCAATTACTTCCAAATCATCTGGTAAACCAGTAAAACTATTCATACAAAAATTACCATTAGGATCAGGGTTCATATTTCCAGCAAATTGTGATGCATGGTTACCAGGTAGATTTGCTAATGCCACGTTTCTTTGTCCTGTTTGAGGGTCCCATGGTCCCTGAAGTTCATTTGTCAAATGTCTTTCTCCCTCTAATAAGGCCATTTCAGCAACATGAAAAGTTTGTTGGTTAATATCTACTAGATTATTACTTTTGTGATCTTCTGAGGTGATTAAAATTAAAGAGCCTCCCATTAGAGACATTACAAGTAATAAAACTAATGATAAAATTAGAGCAAAACCTTTTTCTTTTATATTTTTCATTCTAATCCAACATTCCTAGTATTAACTGACATTACGATCGTTTCTCTAAGAAAACGATCATTTATTTCAGTTTCATCATCACTATCAATATCGAAAATAGTCCGTAATTGTCCATCAGCATTTCTGTCAGTTTTATAAAAATTTTTTCTTGATCTTGTGGTTAAAGCAATTTCTACAGCTCTAACATCATAAACTCTCATTCTATTTATATTGAGAGCATTATTTTGTGGAGGAGGGTCAATTGCATCACCATCCTGATCTTTGGGTATAAAAATTAATTCATCAACATAATCTGTTATGAGTTGTTGAGGATAAGAATTATCAATATTTGTTTCCCATTGTCCATTTAGTAGCCTCTCTTTCTGTTTAAATATTGCATTTGTTGTTTCAAGATTTCCCTCTGGATCTCTTAACTCTGAGTTTCTACAAAAGTAAGTGACTCTAAATCTTTCATAAATTTCATCTCCATTAGCATCAAATGATACATCTCCATAAACAATTCTAATATGATCACATTCGCTTGGTTCATTGGCATCAGGCCCACCCCTATCTTCGGTAATATTAATAGGTTCATCATCGTTTGCTATATTATCTTCAAAGTATTTAAATCCAGCTTGTCTTATGTCTCTCATCATCATTCCCATTATATTTCTTCCAGTTTGAGAAGCTTTTGCTTTATCTGTGACTTGTGAATAAGAATTATTTATTGCAGTATAAGATGCATACATAGCAGCCATAATTATAACTGAAATAACTATACCTATTAAAATTTCAATTAATGTAACTCCCGAATGATTTTTTAGATTTTTCATTAATGTATTCTGAAATATAAATTTTTAGATTTTTCGGCAACAGAAATTTCTACTTTACCAAAATATAATTTATCAAATACATTATTATTTATATTTGTACATTCCGCAGCATCATTGCAAATTGTATACGTTTCTAAAGATTTTCTGTCAGCATCTGCCGGATTACATCTAAGACGTCTTTGTGAAAATCTTCTATCCCACTTGTTTTGAATATTTTCTTCAGTTGTACCTGTTGTATTTATATTAGCCCCAGCAACACAGCCATCCATCTCCCAATACGTATTTCCAGATATTTGGTTATCAATTAAAGCATCGTATAGTTTTACGGTATTATTTTCTGAAGATTTATAAGCCATTATGTCTTCCAAGATCATATCAGCCAAGTAACTAACTTTTGTTCTTTCTCCCGAAACATCAATTGACCTAACTGAATAAGTAACCATTTGAAAGATAGCGATAAAACCAATACCAATAATTGCAGTAGCGACTAATGCTTCTAAAAGCGTCGTTCCCTTTTGTTTGATTCTATTTATTGCATTATCCATTCGTTTTGTGAACTATATCTAAATTTACTTATATTACCAAATCTTGACCAGACAACCATGTAAGCTGGCCTTTCAGGCTCAATATCACAGTCATCTTGAGAGGTACAAAAAATTAAATAATTATTAATCGTTATATTGTCACTAGTTATGAGATCAGCATTTGCTGCAATATCACCTTCAAGAGTATAATTATCTGCATTTTTAGAAAAGCAAATTGCGCTTTCGTTTTCAAATTGCACAAATATATCTTCAAAATCAAGAGTGCTAACAGACTCATCCCAATACAAATCATCGCCTATATCACAACTTAAATTTCCTCCACCATTTAATAAAGTGTTGATTGATCTCTTAGTCTTACCTTTAGCTTCAATCCTTAAGTTATTTCCAGGTGTAATTAATATTTGAGTAAATGGATATACTCCTCTTTGAGTTTGAGTATTTAGAGTTGTAATTAAACTTGCGGTATTATCACTAGCGTTCCTAACTTTTCTATCTGCATTCCAAGATACAAAATTTGGAATACCTGCTGCTGCTATTGCTCCTATAATAGCAATAACGACTATTAACTCTATTAGTGAAAAACCCTTAGTGTTCAGATTTCGCATCACCTGGATTTATTTTTCCACCTTGTACTAATGCTTCTATAGATTTGTCCATTGTAATCATACCTTCTCTAACTGAAGTCTGCATGACACTGGGGATTTGATGTATTTTAGCTTCACGAATTAAATTTTGAACTGGCGCAGTGCATTTCATAATTTCAAAGGCAGCACATCTGCCTTGACCATCTTTTGTTTTTAATAACCTTTGCGTAACTACCATTTTTAGTGATGTTGAAATTTGTGCTCGAATTTGCTCTTGTTGATCAGGTGGAAACACATCAATAATTCTATTGATTGTTGCTGGAGCTCCACTTGTATGAAGAGTTCCAAAAACTAAATGACCTGTTTCTGCGGCAGTAAGTGCCAAACTAACAGTTTCAAGATCTCTTAATTCTCCAACTAAAATTACATCTGGATCTTCTCTTAAAGCTGCTTTCAATGCATTTGCAAAAGATTGAGTTTGTTTTCCAACCTCTCTGTGAGAAATTATACTTTTGTCATCTTTATGAATAAATTCAACTGGATCTTCAACAGTTAAGATATTGTGAGTTTTAGTCTTATTAATTTCATTGACTATTGCTGCAAGCGTTGTTGATTTACCTGATCCAGTCGGTCCAGTAACTAGAACTAATCCTTTATGAAAATCTATAATATCATAGAGAGCGGGTGGCAAATTAAAATCATCCATGCTAGGAATTTTACTCTCAACTCTTCTTAATACTGCCGCTGGTCCATTAATTGTTTTATAAAAATTTGCTCTAAACCTAAGTCCACTTAACATGACTGCAGAGTCTAGTTCATGAGTTTTCTCAAATCTTTCTAACTCAACTTCATTACAATTCATAGATAGCAAATCTTTTAAATCTTGGGCGGTCACTGATACTTCATTGACCTTGATTATTTCTCCAGTTTGTCTGTAAGCCATTGGGGAACCTGACCTTAAGTGGAAATCTGAAATTTTGTGATTGTTTTTTGCTAATTCTTCTAATTTCTCAAACATATTTCAATTTTATATACTTTATAGCCAACAACTCTAGTAATAAATATAAAACGTTATCTTTAAACCCATAATGGGATTATTTTTATATAAAATTTAACACATTTCATAATTATATTTTTTAGTGCAGAAAGAGTAGATTCGTGTAAAAGTTGTTTTAATAAAAATGAAAAATCCTTTATCCAATCTATTTAAAAAAAAAAACATCCAGTTCAGGAGAAGATAAGCCTACAGAACAAAAGCCAGTTAAAAAATCTAAAATAGATTTTAAAAGTTTATTTGAAAAATTTTTTAAAAAACGTCTAGGAAAAAAAGCACAAGGTGAGGATGTTGTTGGGGTAGAATTAAGTGGTGGCGAAATAAGGTTAGCCCAAATCAGCCAAGCTAGCTCTGGAAAATGGAATTTAAATAATTTTTATGTTCATAAAATTACAGGCTTGCCTGAAGACGGAAATATAACTGAATATCCAGATTTAGTTTCTGAGCAACTTAAAATTGCTGTAGAAAAATCAAAAGTTTCGACATCTAATGCTGCAGTTGCTATTCCTGTGACTTCGGCAATTATTAGAGTAGTGACAAGTCCTCTAATGACGGATGAAGAGTTAAATACTGCAATAAAATCAGACTCATTATGGGAAAACCTTGTTCAACTAACAGATAATTTATCAGATTATTCAATATTTCATCAGGTTGTTAATAAAAATCAAACTGCCAATACTATGGATATCTTGTTCGTTGCATCAAAATTATCTGATGTAAATGCTTACACCTCTATAATAGAAAAAGGTGGTCTTAATCCGGTAATTATTGATGTTAAATGTTTTTCATTAAAATCTGCAGTAGACCAAATAAATCAAATTTCTTCAGGGACTGAAGATGAAAATTTGACTGTTTTGTTAGAATTTGGTTTGGACGAGAATTATGTAATGATACTTTATGAAAATAACCCGATCATTACAGATATTTTTATTAGAGGACAAGATAGAGATATATTAAAGAATTCAGAAAATCTTGAAGATGTTGATGCTTTAGTTCGTAGGTATGTTAATCAGGTAAAACAAGCAATACAAGATTTTGAAACTAAATATGAAAAAAGAGTTAGAAATATTAGAATTATTTCTAATTTAGAAAAAGTTGACATCTATTTAGAAAGTTTTAGAAAAAATTTAGTCAACACAGGCTTTGTCTTATTTGATCCAATTCAAGATTTAAATGTACAATCTCAACTTAAGGAAAGAGTTGAGCAAGCTAATAGATCTTATTTTACATCTGTTATAGGATTGGCATTTAGGAAACTAGATGTATTTGGTTATTATAAATTTGTTACTGCAGTAAAAAATATTAATTTACTTCCAAATCGAGACAATGTTATTGCTGAAAAAAAAGCAAAGTTCTTTTCCAATTTTGCATTTAAAGGCCTGATTGGTGTAGTAGCTTTAATTTATGTAGTTTTATTTTCAATTTCATTTTGGCAAATTAAAGATTTAAATAAAAAAATTGTTAATTATAAAAAAATTGTAAAAACTCATAAAGTTACAGACACAGAAAGAAAAAAATATAAAAAAGAATTAGGCAAGATGACTAAATCTTTAGAACTTAGCAGCTCAATTAAATCAAATAAAGTAATAAGTTTTAGACTTTTATCTCAGGTCGCCTCTTCTGTTCCTAGAGGTGTTAAATTTAACTCTCTAGATTATGATGGTGAGCAAACGTTAATCATTGAAGGATCATCATCGAATGATCAAAATATCTTGCAATTAATTAGAAATTTGAATGCTAAAAAGGTAATCAGTCAAGCAACATTAGCAAATATGAGCTCATCTGGCGCTGGTAAAACTAGTGATGGTAAAAGCATAAAAGGATTTAAAATAGTTTGTACAATAAAATAATATAATTATGGATTTAAATAATATAAATTTAGAAGATATCAAAGACAAGATTTTAAAACTTGATAGAAAAACTTTAATTAAATTTGGAATTGGTTTTGGATCTTTAATTTTATTTTTAATAATCTACCTTGCAATATTAAAACCAATTGTAGATGGTAAAAAAAATATTCTAAAAGATCAAACAGTTAAATTAAAAGAAACAAAAAAATTTAAACTAGAAATAAAAAAGATTAAAAACAAAATTAAGAAAATCACGCCAGAGTTTGAAAAAAATTCAAGTTTATTTCATTCTAAAGCAGAAGTAGAGGATCTTTACGATAGCTTAAGTATTTTTGCTACAAATTATAATTTGCAAATTACTAAAATTGAAAAAAAACCACCAATACCAATTGGTGGATCAAAAGCTAAGAAAAAGAAGAAAAAAAAGAAAAAGAAATCTGCAAAAGCTCCAAAAGTTTCATATTTCGAAATTCCTGTTACATATGAGATTTCTGGAAGTTTTTTAGACTTCATTAAGTTTAAAAGAGCTATTGCAAAATCAAAAAAAATGTTAAACTTTGATGAAGAACAAATTAAAGTTGAGAGTAATGATAGTGGCAAAGTAATAGCTACTGGACAATTAACTATAGTAGGTTTACCGGATGAATTTAATTAAGTTTATAATAATATTTACTCTCTTATTTATCACTAGCTTTGCAACTATTGCTGATAACCATGATAAAGAAAAAAAATTGGCTGAAGGAGTAAAAGAAATCACTGAAAAAATAGATTCTTTAGATGAGGAAATACCTTTAAACGATCCTTTTGCAGGACAAAGCTCATCAAGCAATAATACTTTGAATCCTCAAATTTCTGAAGAGGTAGCACAAGATGATATGAGTTTATATAATTTTAAATTAGTAGGTTTAATAGCTGGTAAGTCGAGTAGCTACGTTTCACTTGTCAAATCTAATGGAGAACCTTATTCTTTAACAATTGGACAGTACTTAGGAAAAATTAAATTAGTAGATTTAAGATTATCTGAAGCAATTTTTCAAAAAGAAGATGATAAATTTATAATTATAGATTTTAACAACCAAATTAGAGAGTCAGATGAATATTAAAAGTATTAATAAATTTGTAGTTTTAATTTTTGTGTCACTTATTTTAAGTGGTTGCGTTGTAAAGGATGGAAAATTTGGCTTAAAAAAAAATGAACCTTTTAAACATAATTCTCCTTTAATTAAAAAAGATATTAAAGCTGAAAAAAAAGCAGAAATGTCTAAAACAGTTGAATTAGGTCCTAAACCTGTTTCTGGAGACACTAAAAAACTCAAAAAGAGAAAAATAATATCCTCTGAAATAAGAAAAGATTATTTAACCATATCTGACAATTATCCATTGTTGAAGCAAAACGTAACTTTTAGATTTAAAAATATAGAGTTTAAAGAAGCTATGGAGATGATGGGAAAAATTGGGGAAATTAACATTTTAGTTGGTGAAGAAATTACTGGATCTATTTCAGCAGAATTAATCAATGTTAATTGGGATAAAGCTTTTCAAGCACTTTTAGATATGAAAAATTATGCTGCAGATATAGATACATCAGGAAATTTAATAAGAATACATTTACCGGAAACACTATCCCAGCAAGAAACATATAAGTCTGCTCGTGCAGATGTAATTAAAAAGAAAGTTGAAGTCCAAAATAGTACAGAGCCAATTTATTCAGAAATATTTAGACTTTATTATATAACTCCAGCTCAGGCGAATAATACAATTACACAGCTATTTTCTTCGGGAGGAAACTCTTCTTCAATTCAGATAACTGAAGAAGAAACTACAAGATCTTTAATTGTTAGAGGAAAAGAAGATGACCTTAATACTGTAAATAAAGTTTTAAAAGAAATTGATATCAAGACTGAACAAGTTCTTATTGAGGCATTTATAGTAGAAGCTAGCTCAGAATTTGAGAGAACTTTAGGTGTTAATTTAGGCGGATATTATTATAGACAAGGTGAAACTATTGGGGGAACTTTAGGTACAAGTACTGGAAAAACAAGTAATACTGTTGTTGCATCAGGATCAGCTGGAATAGGAACAACTAATGATGGACTTACATCTAACATTATTGGTGATGCTACTAGTGGAATAGGTATTTTAAAAAGAACTGGCTCAGCAGTTTTAAAAGCTGAAATAGAAGCTCTTGAAAAAATAGGATTAGTAAAACAAATTTCTAATCCAAAAATATTTACATTAAACAACCAGATAGCAAATGTAGTTCAAGGAACAAAAATTCCTTATCAGTCAACAGGAGATGGAGGAGGGACTTCGTTTGCAGACGCTGCTTTACAATTACAAGTTACTCCAAGTATCGTGGGTGACGGAAACGTTTTACTAGATATAAATTTAACAAATAATAGTGCTGGAACACCTGTGGATGGAGCAATACCTATCAACACTATGGAGATAGTTACTAAATTATTAGTTGCTGATGGCGATGTAGTAGTTATTGGAGGAATTAAAAAAGAGTTTGACTCTGACGTTAAAAATCAAACCCCAGGACTTGGCAATGCTCCTGTAATTGGAAATTTATTTAAAGGTAAACAAAAAAAAGATACTTTAAATGAATTACTAGTTTTTATAGCCCCGAGAGTTTTATAATGCTTAAAATAAGTAGAGAGTCAGAAATTAATTTAATTAATATATTAATAGATCAAGATATTATCTCTGGTAAAGATTTACCAAATATTAAAAAAGTATCAACCGAAGGTGAGAAATCTCAAATTGATGCTGTATTTGAATTAAATCTGACTAATGAGGATGTAATTTTAGATCTATTGGTTAAAGAACAATCTCTTTCAATAGTAGATTTAAAATCTGTTGGAATTAATGATGAAATTAAATCAATTCTTCCCTCTAACTACGTTAATATGAATTTTATTGCTCCTTTCAAACTAGAAAATGAAACACTTCATATAGCCATTTCAGATAGTTCAAAATTAAGTTTAATGAGAAATTTAAAAACCATTACAAAAAAAAATATTGAATTACATGCAGCAAAAGTATCAGAAATTTCAGAGTTTATAGAAAATTTACTTAAAGAAGGTGGAGAAACAACAATTAACTCAATCAAAGAGGCAAATTTAGAAAAAACTAAAACATTTGACTATGAAGTCGATGAAGAAGCTGAAGTTTTAGAGGATACGGAAGAAGACATTGAAGCAATTGAAAATGAATCTGAAGTCATAAAGTTTAGTACTGCCGTGGTTGCTGAAGCTATTAAATCAGGAGTATCAGATATTCATATTGAACCTTATAGATTTAGTTCTAGAGTGAGATATCGTTTAGATGGAATGCTTAAAGAGCAAGAACATTTCTCAAAATTTCTACATTCAAATTATGGTGCGGTTGTAACTAGATTTAAAATTATGGGAAAACTAGATATTGCTGAAAGAAGATTACCTCAAGATGGAGCTATTCCTTTTAAAATAGATGGAAAAGTAATTGATCTTCGTCTTTCAATTTTACCAACAGCCTCCAATGAAAGAATTGTAATGAGGGTTCTTAATAAAGATGCTGGAGATATAAGTTTAGAGCAACTTAACTTTGAAGAAAATGATTTAAAAAATCTAAGAAAAGCAATCCATTCTACCCAAGGATTAGTATTAGTAACTGGTCCAACAGGTTCAGGTAAAACTACTACGCTATACAGTATTTTAAAAGAAGTATCAAAACCTCACTTAAATATTCTAACAGCAGAAGATCCTGTTGAATATGAATTAGATGGAGTAGGCCAAGTACAAATTAAAGACGATATTGGATTTGATTTTGGAAGAGCGCTTAGATCATTTTTGAGACAAGATCCTGAAATTATTTTAGTTGGAGAAATGAGAGATAAAGAAACAGTTGATATTGGGTTAAAAGCTGCCTTAACAGGCCACTTAGTATTTAGCACTCTTCATACGAATGATGCACCAAGTACAATTACCAGATTACAAAATATGGGAACACCAGATTATTTAATTAGTGCAGCTGTAACTGTAGTTTTAGCACAAAGGTTAGCTAGAAAAAATTGTCCAGATTGTAGAGAGCCAGACCCAGATGTTACTCCAATTGTTTTAAAAGAAATGAATTTTACAGAAGAACAAATTTCAAGTGCAAAAGTTTCAAAAGGAAAAGGTTGCTCAAAATGTAAAGACTCTGGATTTAAGGGTAGAATGGGTATTTACGAAATTCTAAGTGTTACAAAACCAATTAAAGAAGCGATACTTAAAAAAGCAACTACTCCTGAACTCAAAGCAATTGCTTTATCTGAAGGATTTAGAACAATGCAAGACATGGGTCGTACTTTAATTTTAAGTGGAGATTTAAATTTTAGAGAATTTGATCGTGTTTTATCAATGGAATAAATCATGTCATCAGAGAATTATACATACAAAGGAATTTCAGCAGGTGCTTATGTTGAGGGTGTGATTGAGGCTTTAAGTTTAGAAGAAGCTTCATTTAAATTAAAAGAAAAAAAAATAATAATCACTAAAATCGCTAAAGAAAAAGTTAAGAAAAAAACTAAAGATAAAACAAAGAAATCTAGTTTTTCTTTTGGAAAAAAAAAAGTTAAACCTCAAGACGTTGTAATTTTTTCAAAACAATTTGCTACTATGGTTAAAGCTGGTTTGCCTATTTTAAATGTATTAGCAATGATCCGTGATCAAATTGAACACCCTACGGTTAAAGAAATTGTAGAAGATATTAGAAGAAGTCTTGAAGGTGGAGTAACTCTTTCTAAATGCTTTGAAAAATACCCAAAAATATTTGATAATGTTTATATTAATTTGATTAAAGCTGGAGAGGCCAGTGGTAAATTGGACTTATTTTTACTAAAATTAGTAGATTCACTTGAAAAAAGAGAAAAAGTTAAGAAAAAAATTAAAGGTGCCTTAACCTATCCGACAGTTATGTTTACGGTTGCAATTACTGTAATGGTTTTTATGTTGATCAAAGTTGTTCCTGTATTTGCTGAAATGTATACAGGAATGGGAGTGCCTCTTCCAACACCTACCGCTGTTATTATGAAAGCGAGTAATTTCATGAGAGGAGCCGGTGGTATGACTTTAGGAATTGTAGCAATTACTACCTTTATTATATTCAAATATACAACAACAAAAATCCAAAAAATAAGATACAAGTGGCATGGTATTGTTTTAAAATTACCAGTTTTTGGTGAAATGATTTTAAAATCATTACTTGCAAGAATAGCTCTAATAATGGGAAATTTGAGTTCAGCAGGAGTAAATCTTTTAGAAAGTATTGAGATTGCAAAATCTGTAAGTAACAACGATGTAGTTACGCAAGCTTTAGAGAATGTTAAAAAGGGAGTTTTTTCTGGAGACACCTTAACTAAACTTTTTTTAAAAGAACCTGTTTTTCCTCCAACATTTAGTCAGTTAATTTCTGTAGGAGAACAAACAGGAAATCTTGATGAAATGTTTGGTTCTGTTTCAGCATACTATGAAGAAGAATTTGATACTTCAGTTGACAATATGTCTAGTTTGATTGAACCAATTATGATTGTGTTTATGGGAGGTATGATAGGTGGTCTAATGATAGCTATGTACGCTCCAATATTTAACGTAGGCGCAATAATGGGTTAAGTATATTTAATATTGTTTTGTTAAAACTAAATTATTATGCCAGCCTGTAGCTTCTTTAAAAACAACCTCATCCATTATTTGCTTAATAAAATATGTTCCTAATCCACCTGGTTTAATATCATCTAAACTTCGATGTTTAATATTTTCTTCTACAACTGGTTTGCCTTTATCAAAAAATCCAATTTCTAATTTATTATCCTTAAAGGAAATTTTGATTTGCATTTTATCAGTTGTATCTTGATTATCTTTGTAAGCATGTTTTACAATATTTTGCGCTGCTTCAGCAATTGCTAAAACCAGTTCATCTTTACTGTCTTGTAATATTTCAGACTGACTTATAACTTCTCTAGAGAATTCTCTTACTTCTCTTAAACTTTTACTGCTAACTGGAAAATCTTTTATTTCAGAAATTTCCATAAATATTTTATTCAAGAATTAATATTTGTTCCAGTTTAGCCATCATAATAACTTTTAAAACAGATTTGCTAATTTCTTTTAAAACTACTCTTGTACCCAACTCCATTGCTTTTTGATGGCTTTCAATTAAGACAGAAATACCTGAAGAGTCCATGTACTCAACATCTTTTAAATTTAGATGGACCTCTTTTTTTTCTTCAATAACAGGCATGATAAATTCCTTAGCTTTCTCTGTGACATCCATATCTATTTCACCTGTTAGATAAATAGTTGAGATATCACCTTCTCGTGTAATTTTATACGTCATTATAATTTTACATATTTATTATTTCTTATCTAAAATCAAGAATTATTAAAAAATATGGCTATTTTATTATGATTTTAACTAAAATTTAGTTTGAAATCTTTAATTAAAACCCTATGGTATTTATAGGTTTATTTAATGTTTAAAATTTAATATAATTTTTAGATAAAATTACAAAAGGTATAAAATGAAAAAAAATAATAACAAAGGTTTTACTTTAATTGAATTATTGGTTGTTGTTGCAATCATAGGAATTTTAGCTGCTGTAGGAGTTACAGCGTATTCTGGTTATACAGATAGTGCAAAAAAACAATCAGCAAAAACTAATCATGCAACTATTGCAAAATATATTGCTGCAGAGACCACAAAATGTGAATTAGAAGAAGACACGGTAATGGATGGAAATTTAGATTGTGATGATCTAAGGGTTGTAAATGCAGTTTCAACCGCAACAGGAAATGCATTGGCTGATTTTTCTAATCCATTTGAAACAGATCAAGAAGCTATTGTTGAAGGACCGGCACAGGATTGTGGTGAAGATACTGAGGGTATGACTTTTGTTGACAATTCTGTTGCTGGACGAATTACCCTTACTACTTGTTGGGACCCAGGTGATGCTACAGCAAACCCAGTTGAGCTTCCTCAGGAAATGACAAATGCATTTCGGGTAGACGGTCGTTAATTAAGAAAACACATTAATAATTTTATGACTGCTAGAAGCTCTGGTTTTACATTAATAGAGCTTATAGTAGTCGTAGCAATTATTGGAACATTAGCTGCTGTAGGAGTTACAGCGTATTCTGGTTATGTGAGTGGTGCTAAAATAAAAACTGCAGAAAATACTTTATACCAAATAGCTTTAGCACAAACCGAATTTTTTACTGATAATAGAATTTTTAAAGTTGATACGGATGTTCAATGTGCTGCTACTGAAGATACGAGTTCAGAAATTGAAACAGTACTTTTAGGTGGAACAGGTATTATTACAGAATTTGATGGTAATGGAGATGCTGTTCATGATTTTGATTTTTGTGTTGATGCAGTTGGTACTGGATATGAAATTACTGCAGAAGCTACTGCAGCTTCAGGGTTAGATTGTGCACTAACTCTTAATTCAAATAATAGTTTAGATAGAACACTTTGTCCTTAATATGATTTTTGAAAAAGTTAAAAAATTTTTAATTGAAAATTTTCAAGAAAAAATAACACAAAGAGGCAGACTATACATAACCATTAGCTTAGGCTGGATTATTTTTATAGGTTATTTAACTTGGTGGAATGGTCTTAAAAGTATGTCTTTAGACAAAAGTTTTAAATGGGATGAGTGGTTTTGGTTTGGGATAGTGCCTGCATTAGCACCTTATCTTTTTTATTTTATTTGGAAAGATCAAGAAAAATTAGATAAAAGTGAATAAAAGTAAATTTAAATATTAAATTTATCTTAATAATATTTACCTAGATGAACAAGAACACCAAAGCATACACAATGTTAGTTTGTGCAACCTTATTTTGGGCAGGAAATTTTAATGTTGGAAAAATTGCTTTTTTAGAAGATATACCTCCCTATACTTTAGCATTATTTAGATGGGTTGTTGTCTGGATGATATTATTTCCTTTTACCATTAAAGAAATCTTAAAATTAAAAAAACAAATATTTAATAATTCAAAATTATTTTTAATTTTAGGGTTTACCAGTGTTGGTGTTTTTACCTCATTTACCTATAGCGCTCTTAATTATACACAAGTAATTAATGCCTCTTTATTTAATACTGCCATTCCAGCAATGATTATTTTAGTATGTTTTTTTCTAAAAATAGAAAAAACAAATATTTTTCAATTATCTGGTTTACTAGTTTCGGTAATAGGAATTTTGGCAATAATTACACGATTAGATTTAAATATTTTACTTACATTAAATTTTAATAAGGGTGATATTTATATGCTGATAGCAATTACAGCTTGGGGTATTTATTCTGCATATTTAAAGAAAAGAAATTTTGATATATCCTTACTTGCATTAGTTCAAGTTATTTGTTCATTTGGTCTTTTATTTTTAGTTCCAGCTTTTTTTTATGAGACAGTCCATATGGAAAAAACTTTTGAGATTAGCAACAATCTTATTTTAATTTTGCTTTATGTTGCAATATTTCCAAGCATAGGATCTTATTACTGTTGGGCAGGAGCTGTATCAATTATTGGAGCAAATAGGGCTGGAATATTTTTATCATTAATACCTTTATTTAGTACTATTTTTGCTATGGTATTTTTTAATGAAAAATTTTTATTTTTTCATTTAATTGGCTCTGTTTTAATTATATTAGGTTTGTTTTTATCAAATAAAAAAATAAAAAATGCTTAAAGTTGCAATACTAGATGATTATCAAAATGTTTCACAAGAATTTGTGGATTTAAAAAAACTATCTGGAAAATATGAATTTAAAATTTTCAGTGACCCTTTTTTAGATGAGGCTGATGCTATTGAACAATTATCTGAGTTCGAAGCTTTATTGATAATGAGGGAAAGAACTCCAATTACAAAAAATTTAATTGATAATTTAAACGATTTAAAATTTATTATAACTAGTGGATTAAGAAATAAATCAATTGATTTAGAAGCAGCTAAAAAAAGAAAAATTATAGTTTGTGGGACAGAAATCAATTCTAATCCTACTTGTGAATTAACCTGGGCTTTAATATTGGGTTTATCTAAAAATTTAAAGACCGAAATAGATAATATGTATCAAGGCTACTGGCAAACAACTGTTGGATTTGAACTTAAAGGAAAGATTATTGGGTTAATCGGACTTGGAAGAGTGGGCTCTCAAGTTGCTAAAATTGCTAAAGCTTTTGGTATGCAAGTTATGGCTTGG
>MDSX01046669.1_pt1 | contig 20286 bp, 19 predicted proteins | sample 811141 | NCBI WGS metagenome assembly MDSX01 (sample SAMN05326642, study PRJNA326480) | marine metagenome | isolation source: seawater | place: Atlantic Ocean: South East | collected 2010 | reverse complement strand
GCGCGCGCGCTCCGCGGCCATCTGCTTGGCAATCAGCCCACCCGTGCCCGATTCGACGTGGCCGTCGCGCAGCATCTTCACGCGGAGGCGGACCTCCTTAGACTTGCGCTCCCACTGGTCGGCGAGATACACGAAATCGGTTTCGTCGGTGGCGAGGGCGCGGAGGTAGGCAACCGTGCGGGCGGACATCTCTGGGCTGGTTGGGTGCTGCGCGGCGTCTGGGAGCGTGCGTCCTGTGGCTGGGCGCTGGCGAATGTGGCCGTTACGCGGCGTCCCGCGCTAATCGCGCTAACCGCGGGGGGTGCCGTTTGGCACTGGCGAGTCGGCGTAACGGCCACAACCGCCAGCGCCCAACCACAGGACGCACGCTCCCAGACGCCGCGCAGCACCCAACCAGCAGAGATGTCCTTAGCTCAAACGCTTATTCACGCCAAGCGCGACGAGGATGAGCAGGCCCACGGTTTGCATCCTAACACCCGAGTTCCGGCAAACTGGTGGACTGCAGGAGAAGCCTACCAAAAGGGGAATCTCTATGATATGCGTATCATAGGCCTTGATACGAATGGGCCAGATATGAAAACCGTCTACACGAACGAGTCGGGTTGGTACGTTGATGCAGCCTGTTACTTGCTCTCAGCCAATCGCCTCTGGCGTAGACTTCCGTCTAATGATCGTCCGGCAATCTGGGTGCGTGGTCCCTATTGCCGCCGTCTGGCGCCGCTGCAGCAGCGCGGATGGGAGGAAAAATGGAACGCAAGGATTGCCGCGGACGGTCAGGCCCGTCAGCGCCGCTTGGATGCCCAGATGCGTTCGCGGGCACGGGCGCAGGCGCAGGCGCGGCGGGAACGGGCGCAGGCGCAGGCGCGGGCCAGGTCAGAGCCTGGTCCCCGTGTCGTCATTGACGAAAACGACGACATGTACTACGATGACGCGCAAGCCGATCCGGCGCCCGTTCCCGCGCCGGCGCCCGCGCCGGCGCCCGCGCACCCGCGCCCCGGAACGGTTGCCGAGACGGCGCTTGCCGCCTTGGAGACTTTAAACAACGCCTTGCGGCCACTGCGGACCACGCCCGTTCCCGCGCAAGCCGTTCCGGCGCCCGTTCCCGCGCAAACCGTTCCGGCGCCCGTTCCCGCGCAAACCGTTCCGCCGCCCGTTCCCGCGCAAACCGTTAGCCTGGAGACCGCGCTGGGCGTCGTGATGGAGCACCTGCGCCCGAACCAGCCCCAGCCCGAGGAGGAGAAGAGGACGTGCTGCGTCTGCATGGATGCGGCGCCCGATACGGTGTTCACCAGATGCGGCCACGTTTGCGCCTGTGCGGGCTGCGCGAGTCGGCTGGCCGGATCCGGGGTCACGCGAAAGTGCCCGATTTGCCGCCAGATGAGCAAAACGATCCGCCTGCGCTTTGCGTGACCGGGCGCGCGCCGCGCCGCGCGGCGCCGCCTCGCCCTTCCCACGCTCCCCTCCCTTGAAACGTGCCGCGCGCCGTCGTGGACTGTGAGTGTGCAAGTGTCTGCATAGCATGCAATTGTGCAAGTGTGACAGCGTGTAAGCGTGCGCGTTGTAAAAAAGCAAAAATGTAAACAAGCGCGTCTCTTTAATGGGCACCTTTCGCTGAAACTCAACAGACCCACAATCACCGGCACACAGCCACAGCACACACGCTCCCTAACGCCGCGCAGCACCCAATGTCTTCCCAGTCGCACACGATCTCCGCTTCCCGCGCCCGCGCCGCCGCCGAAAACACGTGCACGACTCTTGCCATTTTCGATGATCACCTCGCAAGCCCCGAGATGAAGGATCATGGAATGGCGCTTCGCGCCGTCTTGGCGGGCCACTGCAAGTGTGGCAACCCTAATCCGACACAGCGCTTCTTCACCTGTGGTGAGCACCTCTCCTGCGAGATGTGCTACGATGTCTATGAAAAAAACGTGAACCGCAATGGAAAATGCAAGGTGATGGGGTGCAACTGCGAGCCAATCTGGCCGGCGCGGCCCTGCAGCGCGTTCACTAAGGTGCAGGAATGCGCTCAAAAAGCATGCGAAACATTTGCGCATGCGCTCCAAGCCGAGCGCCACAAGGATGTAAATGAGGGCGCGCAACGCCGCGCGGAGGCGCTCGGCCGTGACGAGCCGCGCAACAACAAGAAGCGGAACCGGGCGGACATGACTGAAGAGGAGTGGGCTGAAGAGCGCCAGCGGCGCCTCGAAAATCGCGAAAAGTGTGCAGAGAAGAAGCGGAAACTGGCCGAGTACGACTTCCTAAAGCAGGAGTGCGCGGAAGCAAAGACGTACGCGCTCCAGCAAGAGGAGGGCGCAAAAAAGACCCGCGAGATCATGCAACTGATGATCGACTTCATGAACAAAAACGGTTTGAACGAACAAGAATGCATGGATTACATCGAGGCGCGCCTGAACGCCGCGCAAACGATGGTGTGCTGAGCAGTTTCCACAAGGCGTAAAGGAGAGAAAAAAAATGTGTGACTCTGGGCGAGAAAATACTGCAAACCATAGCGCGTGAGTTTTATTTTGGTGTTCCGGTCCTGAGGTAGTAACCGAGTGAACATGAAGTGTGAGCATGTAGTGCTTCGCTATCAAAATAAGTCTTTTTAACTAAGCATAACCAACGAGAAACAAAAAATGGTTGCCATTGCAATCGCTCCGGCCCTCTACTTTTCTATTGGCTTATGGTTGGCAGAATTTGGCTCCTGGGCGGACGCGCAAAGCGAGCTCGCGGTTGAGGCCAAACGGCCTCTGATATCCCAGAGCGATTCGGTAGTGTCGTTTCCTCCCCCGGAACCACCTTTCGAAGCGCCAAACTCCTATGTTCGTAGGGAAGAATATGACAACATGTTGGAGTTTGTCACAGACGCGATGGAGTCAATGGCGGCATGGACTCAATCGATTAAAGATTGCCTGATGTTCAAAAGTTGTTACAATGCTGATTTCTATAACCCTAACCAGATGGAAAAGGTGTCGTCGCCATCCCCACCATTGTTTCCTGAACCACCAATTCCACCCTTTCCTTCACCCTCTCCCTCGCCGCCGGAACCTGATAATTACGAAGGTGCATTCAGTCTGCAAGAAAAATTTTTTCAATGGAGTGAACTAGGAATCGATCTACCATCCTTTACAAGGAATGAACGAAAGGCTCAAAGACTGGTTGACAAGGAAGCTGCACTAATGAATCAGCGGAATGTATTTCGCAAAATAAGCAAGGCCATTTTTAATGCCCCTTTCATCAACAAGGCTGCGGGGTATTTTTCGTCTACCCCGTCGCCTTCTCCATACCCAAATGCCGGACATTGGGAAGAAGAACTGGTGTACCAAGAAGAACCCAACAATGGCGGATACCAGCTAACCCTAACCAGGGACGTAAATCCACCTGAAAAAGAATTAGCCGTTGCTGATACACCCCCCAAACTAGCACCCTATCAATGTTCACCTCTGGGCTTCAGATGCGCCGACATGTTTCGAATTATTGCCGTTAAACCGGCGTCTACAATGTTCTTAGCAGAAGATGCAGCACAAAAAGCATGTGATGAAGAACCAAGATGCGTTTCGTACGACGTGTCAACCTTGTGGGGAATGGCATATTTGTGCCGCACAAACCGCGTGCAAACAGACAAAAGCGACAACTATAAGGTGTGCCAGCGTGGTCCATTTCGTCATGAAATGCTAAGCAACGAGTTATTTTCTGGCGACCATGATACGTACGATTCGTTTAGCTACGGCGATAAGGAAGATTCCATCCAGGATTACGACTACGCGTATGATGATACCTACTATGCATCAGTTGTGAACGGTGATAAGATTTGGAAAATCGTGCGCGAGTTTCCGCCAGCAGATGCGCGCAATGTCACGCACGGGCCATTTGTTAGCAAGAAGAACGAGTCTTTTGAAGCGTCACACAAAATGGATTCCGACAATCCCACTTATGATGAGTCGTATGACTACTCCTATGACAACTACAATGTCGCATTTCATGGTCAACGCAAGACAAACTCGTACGACAACACTTATAATAAGAACAGAGACGAGTTTGTAAAGTTTTTGTTTAGCTTTGGTGCCGAGTAGGGTGTGAACGACGGGTCTGATAAAATTGCTGCAACGCAAGCTGGTGCTGCGCAATCTGGTGCGGATCGGTCACCAATCTGTGGGTGTGTTGGGATCTATGCACGGGATTGACTGGAGGCCGCAAACTAGCATCCTGTTGCAGTAATTTGAGTTGTGCCTTTTGATCTGCACTTAATTTGAGCGTTGGTGCTGTAGATTTGCAGATGGCCGTTTCGAACGTTTCCGTTGCAATCTTGCATTTTCGCATGGCACATGCCTGCTTCCTAGAGCCGGCGCCACCAAATCGCGGCTTGTCTAGACAGTTTGGACATTGGCCACAATCAACACCTGTTTGGGTATCATTATTACCCATTAGAAGCAACAGGTGGGCTGCGGCAACTACATTTTTGTCTTCAGTTTTCATCTCATTTTGAAGACAGCAACGCAGTTGCGCGGCATTATACATGACTTCATTGGCTCGTCTGCGTTTAGCCACGTGATGCCGCGGCCTTGGATCAGTAATGAGTGGCTTTGGTCCAAAGACTTTTTGATTTGAATAGCGCTTGTGAGGGGGTTCCATATGCAATTGCCTTGCTTTTGTCCGTGTGTGTGTGTGTGTGTGTGTGGTTTGGCAAACTGTGACGAACGTGTGCAACGATGCTAGACAATGGATGCTGCTAATCTTAGCGGGTGCAACTCTGTATTATCGAAAAGCGCAGACCGCTAAAAACAAATACGCTTGCCACATTTCACATCCGTAAGCAGCACCCAAAACCTGCGCCATGTTTACTCCCCGCATGGAAGTTGCACTAGGGGTAAAAAGTGTAGCATTTCAGGAATGTGCGTCGTTGAGCTCTGCGCTGGAATTGCTTAGTAAACACTGGAAAAAAAGAAGTGTGATTTGCCATCCGGACAAAGGGGGTGATGCAGAAATCATGAAGGAATTAAACAGCCAGTACGACTTGGCGAAGGCAGCAATCGAATTGCATTTTATGAAAGGGGCGGGAAACACTTCTTCTTTCTCAGGCCAAGAGCTAATTATCTGCTGCTGGGTATGCAAACAGTTGTTGCGCTTGCGCACAGGGCCGTGCAATTTTCATTGCACTCGCTGTTTTACATATTTGTCGAGTACCGACCCGAGGTGTAATCTTTATGCAACGACATCAATGCAGTCACGACCAAAGCCGCGTAACCAGTGGCAAAAACCATGGCAGCCGCCTACACAACCACAACCACCGCGTCGTCCAACTTCCCGGACCGTTCCACCTCCTTCTCCTCAATGGCAAACAAGGACGCGGCTACCTACACAACCCCAATCAAAACACAGGCCTGTAGTTTCCGCCAAACGTCGATCCAACGAAGATCGCCTTAGAGTTGATCACGAAAATGAGATTCGCGCACGCGCCCGACTCGAGTCCAAAGGTGACCTGGATCTTTACGCACGCCTTGTTGCGGAGCGAATAGAAGACTCGCGTAAATGTGCGCGGACATAGCTGCTTTATAACACACTTAAATATTTTGTAATACAAAGTGCACCGCTATCTGCATGTGCTTAACAAAAAGGGTGTGTGATAGCACCATGAGGTAACATAGGTGTAGAGCGGCATGTCACGTGTCGCCTCTCAAGCGACCTCCTCAGTGGTGGCGCTTGACGAGGATGAGATGTTCGCTCTTATGGATCTGGCAATGCTGGAAAATGAATACAGCACCAAAGCGAGTGTAGAAAGCGAAACGCCGAGTGGCGTAGTTTGCTACCTCGCAGATGGTGACGTGCATGTGTGCAGAGGGCACAATTGTCAATTTCTTGAGCTAAACGAAGACGGCTGCTACGTGTGTAAACACTCGGGTATTGTCGCAGGACCCAAAAGTGTGCGCACTGACTTTTCCACTGGCAGACAGGCGGGGTCCGCTGATCCTGACGCCCATGCCGGAGAGCCGGTGGGAGGAACATGGAAGCCGAAAAAGGATGGAGTGGGCCTTTCGCGAATTGCCTTTGAAGCCGCGGGGTCGATTGAGGAGGATGCGATCTACGTTTCGCCCGAAGTCAAAAAGAACTCTTCACGTCCCCCAGTAAAGCGGGGTGCTCGTTGCGTCGACGAACCTGTCGCCCCTGTGGCCGCTTCCCCTAAAAGGGCCCGCCCCTCGCGAAATGCTGACATCTCACGGGAAACATTCAACAGACTTTGCCAGGAAGCAGAGGTAACAATGCGCGATCTGGTCAATTTTGATAAGAAACCCGTAAAGGAAAAAGCGAGAGACCCCCGGCTTATGAACAAGGACATATTGTTTGCTGCGGCGATCAAGCGGTACCTAAAAGAGTGTTCAAGCACTGGATCATTGCCAACGCTTGATGCGGTGCATAACATCGCAATCGCTGCATCGAACGTTGCTGAGGAGGAGAAGCGGAAAAGTGCAATTGAGGGAGGCAACGTCTCGCTTTTACTAAAGGTGCGCATGCGCGAACAGGTGACATCACTTGCTGTGACGCTATGGAACTCGAGTTTGGAGACTCCATACATGCAGGAGTCGCGTAGAGGATCCGACAGCTTCAAGCCTTTTATTTGTGGAGTGCTATATGGCCTCAAACGTGGCGTGTCATTGCCCGATGGCAGTGTTGTTGTTCCATCCTGCCCGCAACTCGCAGAGGCATTGCCGGCGCTCCGGGCAACCGTCGGTGGTTCTAAGGCTAAGGCTCTTCATGCTAGCTCTCACCGGGGACTTTGCACTCTTCACAGGTGCATAAATTCGTGCACAGAGAATGAGGCTTCAGAAATCTATGCAAACGCTACTCGAATTGCCACAACTCTGGCAAAAAATGTTCGAAACGGTCGATTTGATCTGTAAAGAACTATGTCGAGATATTGTTTGGTATACTATTAGTAATAGTAAGGGGGGGGCATGAAGCATAGAAGGGCGCATGTGATCTTTTTATTTCAAATGCATTTTGCACACACACACACACACAAGTTGAAAATTCACTCAGTAGGGTAGCCGTTCCACCCAAAATTGCACGATTGCTCACGAACATTGTTCCAGTCACCACCCGGAAAGCGCATCCACATGGGATGCACCATGTATCCCTCGCCGTTCCTGTCAAACGAATTTGAATCTTCAGAGATGAGGTCCGCCCACAATTCCATCATCAATTTGTCCGAGACGGCGGAGACGCCAACGCCGGTCACGCATGCCGGCTCCGGCGGTAGCGCCTCCAGGATGTCTTTCGCCTTGGCGCTGGGAAGCGGTGGCGCTTCGTCGATTATTATCAGGCCCGTCTCGTCGTGCTTGCACCGCAACCACCTGCCCGCGTCCTGACCAATGCGTACGGCCACGACAATGCAACCTATCTCGGTATTAAGGGCATTGTCCTTGACGTTGCTGACCACGTGCCAAGGGTATTGATAACCACCAAGCCCTTTCAGGTGGTCAAAGCGTGGGTCGGATAGTCCGCACAACACCCACTGCACGACCTCGCCCTCAACACGGTCGGGGTCGACGCCGTATTTTATATTTACGAGAAGCAGCAGATTATTTGATTTTTCCCCGTTGGACCGTTTTGTGCAGGCCATGTCGTCAATGATTTCCGAGATCTCTTCTGGAAGCGGAAGTTGCGCAGCCATCACAACTCGCAGGGTTGCGTTCGCTTTCACTTGCACCGCAATGCGTTCACGGGTTGCACAAACAGTGCTTTTGGACTAGACATTCTTAGCGCGGGGCTGCGACGCCGGTGAGTAAGTTCAACACTAAAGCGTCTCCCATCCGCTTTTCCAAGGCGAAATAGCGCGGTTTTCGCTTGAGCATGGCCAATGAACGGGCAGTTGTCTCGCTTGCACAGTTTCACAAAACCGCTGCGCCGTAATATGCGGCAATCGCACCAGTTGAGAACCAATGCTAGTGTAATCGTAACAGTGTACCTCTATGTAATATGTAACAACAAGATTTCCATTCGCAGCAGTTCCCAAAAGAACTACGACCCCTGTGTTGTGAGCAAGTGGTCGATCGATTTGCGCATTCTTCCATAAATTGTTCCAAAGCGCAGCGTGCTTCTCTTCCATGGCGGGGCAAAGGTGATACTTCTTGTCCCACTCCAGAAGCGTGTCAAAATCCCTTTTTGTCATACTGTAACTGTTACGTGTGCGGACACACGCCGTGTGAGACAAAACCGCGTCCATAGTAGCTGACTGGGTGTTCGCTTCGAATGCAATGCAGCGGATCGCGCTTGGTGGCGGAGAGTAAGTGCTCTTCCCCTCTTGTAGTAGGTAGCCGTTTCGACGTCGACATTCTCTTCCTTGCCAGCCGCCATATTCCACGAGTGCGTTACTTATAGCCTTGTAAAGAAGTGCATGTGCGATTTGCTTCGCGCTGTCAGAATCCGCGCTTCTGGAAACGATCCTATCAATGCGTGTCATGTGCAATTGACTTTGTATCGGGTCGTTGAGCCACAAACAGTCGACTTGTAAAAGGGATGTTAAATGGAAGTCTTTCGTTTCAAGAGCACGTCGAAGGCGGCGATCCGGAGAGTCAATTTTGCGACAAGCACGGTGCCACAGTTTGCACACAAGCGTAAGCTTTTCAAGAAAAAACTCCAAGTCGTCCACTTTTATGTGTTCCAAAAGGATTGGTAAGATGTCGTGTTCAGAAGCGGCTCCTACAACTGCGTCCAACAGGTTCGCTTTCACTTGCACCGCCATGCTTTCATAGGTTGGGTGAACAGTTCTTCTGAACTAGACAAGTCTAGCGCGTTATATGTGAAAATGTGTGTTCTGATAACTCCACTCAAACGCATGACTTCGTACTCCCCCACTTCTACACTTGTCGTGCTTTCACTTTACCTTGAACCTCTACACAATATTAGCTCATTTTCACGCGAGCTGCATCGTCACATGTGAGTGCTTAGACGACGCGTAGAGCTGCAGCGAGCGAAGTGTCTCCGGCCCCTGCCGCGCCGAGCACGTGGTGCTGTGTTGCTGAAAGGCCGATGCGACCACCGCCGCTTCCGTTCTTCTGGACAAAGCTCAGCAGAGGGTCAATGACCGGCAGTTGAGCAGGCGCAGCCGCGGCAGTGGACGTGGTTGGCGTGGAAGAGTTGACGCCATTGGTCTCGCGCGACGAGGAATTGGAAAAGTCGAATTGCGTCTTGATGTGGCCGTGCTTGGCAAGCTCGCTGGTCATATTGGCAATGTTAGAGTCCAGTCCCTGAATATGCACCTGGAGCTCTTCAACGCGAGAGGCCTTGGCGTCCCGATCAGCCTTCACCTCATCAAGTTCCTTGTTGACGCGAGCAAGCTCCTCAGCCGCGGCGGCAGACTGGCTAAACTCCTCCGACTTGCGCTTGAAGCGGGCCGAGTGCACAGAAACCATGCGGGCAAGCGGCATCACGCTGTCAAGGTTTTCGGAATTGGCCAGGTTGCTAGCAAATTCCTTCATTGGTGCCATGACGTGCTTGTCCTCCATAGAGCCATGCTCAAGACCATCGTTAACCCACTCCTCAACCGTCGGCTGCATCGCGGTCAGCATGGCACGCTGAGCCTGCTCATGCTGGGCATACTTGGCCTTAAGAAGTGCCTCGTTACGGGTCTTCTTTTCGAGCTGCGCCTTCAGATCATCAACATACTCCTTCGAGAAAGAGTCAACTCCTGCGGACGATTCGATCACAGTGGATTGGGTGGTGGCAGCCTCTGTCTCGGACATGGCAATCGGCGAATTTGTGGTTCTACTACATGGAGTATGGGAAAGGGCTTATGAGTTAGCGGCAAGCTGTACCCTTCTTTGAAGCTCTCCGGACCGTGCGAACTCGCTTGCCATCCACTTCATCAATAAAACACCCCCCTCGACGAGGGTCTTCGCATATGGAGAGCTCATCTTGAAACGCCGCCATTCTTCCTCCATGTTCATCCTGAATCACCGATGTGCCGAGTGAGAGGCCACGCATCTTTCCGGAGCGCACCATGCGTTCTGCACTTGGATCAGTTACCGTCCCATAAACACGCAGGGATCCGTCAGGACCCTCCCAACTGGAATGCACAGTGCCAACACGATAATCGTGGTCGTGCTCTACCAACACTTTTGTTCCGCTGCCCCTTCCGAGGTTTGTGGTTGCGATTTCGGCCGCATTCAGATCCGCGGAATGGTCACGTTCACCATCGCGTCGTGGAGGTGGGTGAGCCACGCCACGAAAGTTGAGAACCATGCACGCGCCTTTTCTTCTTTCTTTTACAATCCACTCTTTCAAAACTCTCCTTTTTACAAAAACGCGATGGGTATATTTATTTAGCGCGAGCGATTCTCGGCTGCCTCCTCAGCCTCCAAAATAGCAAGTGCTCTTTTGAGTCCCACGACTGCGGGCAGTTCATCTGCCGGCAGATCTCTGATTCCTAATGTTATGCCACTCAGACGTTGTTGAGGGGGCGCGGGTTGAGGGGAGTGTCGAGAACACTGACGAGGTTGAGAGGAGTGCTGGCATTCGTTTTTTTCGCGCCTCTTTTTATCCATTTCCAACTCTTTAAGAGCTCGAAACTCTTGCTCAAGTGCCTTAAACTGTTGTATGAGTTCAGGAAGCGATTTGAGGCACTCGTGCACCGGTTCCACTGTAGAAAGATCCACGTTCACTGGCGCTGGTGGCGCCACCGTTGTTGGCGACGTTGGCAATGTCGGTGTGGCTGGTGGCGCTACTCGCTGCGCTCTACGTAATCGCACTGCTTCTGAAAGCCGTAGCGGTTCGTATTGTACACCTTTTATGTACATGCGGTAGACGTGTTCCTTGGTGACAGCGATTGGCACCAACCATGGATGCATTATAATCCTTCTGGTATCGTCCAAGTCCAAGTTGCACTGGTTTGTGTTTTCCCCAACTATCGTAATATTGTGAATGCGACCATCTTCTGTAATGATGCACACCAAAATGCCCTGTCTGGTGTCGAGGGATTCTCCTATGGTGCAAAGTTGTTTTTCTATGGACCCCCCTCGTGCTTCAATGGACGCTTTTACGATGTCTGCATCTGACTTGCTGAGTAGTGCGTCGATGACCGAGACACACATTTGTCCATTTGGGGCTGTGCGGCCTATGCATTTTGTGCTCACTTTTTGTAGAGTGTTTTCAAACATGTCCGACATCTGATGCACCTTGCTTGGACGCATGCTTTCGGGAAGTTGTTTTACGAGCATCGTTTTTTCGTCTTCTTGCAGCTTGTTGAGAATCTCTTGTAATGGGTCATCTTTACGTTCGCACATTGTTTTATCATCTTCGCTGCACATTATTTGGGCATCTTTTTCTTCAACGTCATAGTAATCATCATCGCTGGCAAATTTAAGAATTCCTAATGCCAAAGCTCCCAAAATCGGCTTCTCTGCTGCGGCCGCGCATGACATTTGCAATTCAGACTCTGGCACACGTTGTCTTTGAAGCACAGTATAAAGTTTTATGCCGTTGCTGCCACAACCGTTTTCGGAGAGCAGATCGTGCAAACCGCGCACACCTTTTTCTGGACAGGGCACATTGTGAAGCAATTCGTTCACGGCCGCTGCTTCGACGTCGTTTGTTGGTTGACGAAGTCGCAAGAAGGCCAAAGGGCCTGGACGAACAACGTGATAGTTTCCAGAAAGAAGCCACCGGGGCATCTTTTGCAAGCCGCACGCTTGGATGTAACGCCCAACATGCACACGAAGCGCTACCTGAGAAACCAGCTCATCACCAACCCACCACCGCTCAAATGCGTTGTTGGAATCGACGGCTCCCCTAAAAAGTTCCACTTCACATAGTCCAATGGGGGCATTTGGTACGAACACGTACAGTTCCGCAATTTTTCCATCGTCTGATATTTTGGCGTAGAGGATGCATGGCAAGCATGCATCCTTAGCGACATTTATGATCAACCCACCAATGCAAGCACATTCTGCGGGAACGCTCCAACGCCCCTCGCGGTAGGGCACATCGGATAGGGGACTTGCTTTAACGGAACCGTATAGAAACGAGGAAGAACCGAACTTACTCGGATGCAAAAGCGTTGGAGGGGGATCCTCGAGCGCAGATCGCGCGCCGGTGCACGCGGCACGGCGCAAAGCTTCAAGTGCGGTGGCGGCTTCGCGAGAAAGGCTTTCTTCTAAAATAGATTGCATGTTAGATCCAACGTCGACAAGAATTGAGCTTATAGTAAGTGTGGACATTGCCGCGTTAACACCGACTGGGTGCTGTGGTGTATAGCTTCAGTATTTGCCTCAAGTCTCTGTGTTAGCGCAGGCACGGTAAGTCGACCCAATAGGTGGAGCACCAATCCCGGACATATTATTTAAAACCCAAATTATAACCGATTCACACCCTCGCCTCTTAGTGCCAGTATCGCGTCCTCGTCGCTGTCGGCCGGAGCCGGAACGCGCTGCGCTTCTCTCATCTCGATCTCGGGATCATCCTCGTGTTCAGACTCGGACCCCGATCCGTGTGCATCGGTCGATTTCGATCGACCCCGCACACGTCGCCGCTTTCGGGTGCGCATGCCCCAAATGCAGTGCAAAGTGCGCCTAACCACCTCTTCAGTTACCACAATCATTATTAGTGCAACAATTAAAAGTTGTGTGTGGTCAGCATTTGGACCAGTTGCGCTTTTCAATGCCGCGTTTGCGGTCTCCGCCACCAGTGTTGCAAATTCGTGACACGTTGTATTTGTAAAGGACGCGTTTTTGCCTTTACCCCACGACAACGCGCGTGCCAACTCGTCACACATGAATTTTTTATTGTTTGTAAGATACACACTCACACATGCCACACATGCCGGTCACCCTTCCTAGCGAGCTGATCACTAGGCAGCCAGTTTAGCCGCTTTTGCTATTTGTGCTTGTCCAACCAGATACTGCTTCATGAGCTCGATTGATGCCGCACTCATCTTGGGTTCATCGCTGACACTTGCAAGTTCATTACGCACCCGCTTAAGCTTGGCCTCTCGTTTTGCGGAACGTTGTTTTTCGAGCGCGGCGTCATCTCGTGGAAATGTTTGCTCTGCTCCCGAACACTTGATTTCGCAACGGGGCACTTGCTCTTGCAGTATGGCTATTTGATCACCGCTGAGAGGCCATGTTCCCAATGCCCCCTTTGAAGGTAGGGGCTTTTCCAAAAATAGAGTTTCTGCCACAATAAGACAGACGGGACCACTGCACCACTTGGATTCTTTGCAGGATTCTGGCGGAAGCGCGTGAGCAATCCGGAAAAGGCCTGCAATGTGCCCTTCCGGACAACGCTTTTCGTTTTCCTTCACGCTTGCCCATTCCTCATCAGTTTCGCACATGGCCTTTACCTTTTCATCAAGGTCGGCGTCGGGTTTGGAGCGGCCGGTGTGAAGAGCGTACCACCCTGGACGCAAACAACGCGAACGGTTCTCTATTTCTTTTGCGTTGCTTAGTATGGCGCTTGTTAGGAGTTTTCCCTTCATGGTTAGAGCACGATTCACTTCCATGGGTGAGAGGCTCATTATGTTGGGTGCTGTTGTGAGTTGGATGTTCTGCGCTGCTGCGCGGTGACTGGTGATGTATCCGTTCGTTCTGGCGAGAGCCGTTCCCAACAAATCAAGTCGATTTCGCCGATGCTTAAGGGGTTCAGAAAGGCGTGCTTGTTTTTTTCCTCAGGGCGGTGAATAATATATGTTTCTTTAGGTGGAGATGCCGGTGGCGGCCTGTAAGGCTTCAACTTCAGCCGCACACGAGGGTATTTGAATTTGAGTCGCACGCTGGGGTATATTACAGGGTCAAAAACTGGAAATTGTCGCGCAGGTTTTGGCGCGTGCTTTTTTGAACGAATAATTGGTTTTGTGGACGCGATAATGAAAAATCCATCAATTATATCCCAATCCTCGCCAGGGTTGATTACCTTTCGAATGTCGCCGTAGACAACCAGGCGCGAACCGAGCACACGTGGCATGGGTGCGGGCGTGTTCAGTAGCTACCCATTATGCACTCTTGGCAACGGTGATAACTATAACTCATAACAACCTTAGCGCCAACCACTGGCAATCACATCGGCTCTCATGGCATGGATAAATGTTTAGTGTGTGTTTATGAGTAGGTAGGCATTGTGTGAACCGACGCATCGGTTCGTTGTTGAACCGTTGTCCAAATATGGACGCGTTTTTGAAGCAGCGCCAAAAGGATCCGCGATTTGCGTTGCACGGGCCCCGACCTGAAGTGGCGCTGCGCCGGGCCGCCGAGCGGCCATGGTACCAGAGCAGCGGCATCGTGAAACACACGTACAACGCCTCTGCCAAGGAGAGAAAGAAGGAGGAGAGCAAGAAGGAATCGAGCTCGTCGTCCAGCTCGGAGAGCGACGGCGAGGGCGGCCGCCGCAAGAAGCAGAAGACAAAGGAGACAAAGGGCAACGCTCCGGGCTATGATGGCCCAGACAAGTGCTGGGATGGCTACAAGAGAGTGCGGAACAAGATGCGCGGGGAGCCCGGCTCGTGTGAGAAGGCGTGATTGTGTGTATCCATTTGTATTCTGCGTAAGACAGAAGCACTAGTGCCAAGACTTTGTAAGCCAATCAGTTGCAACTTTGCGGTGGAAAGTCACAGAGTCCTTGTATTGGCAACTTCCCATTTTCTTATACCATTCAATAGCTTCCTTGCAATCTTTCTTAAAGGCAAAATGGCTCTCATAACTCATAACAACCTTATAACTCATAACAACCTTAGCGCCAACCACTGGCAACCTCAACGCTACTGGGTAGGCTATTAAAATGTTTGCGCATCAAGCAACGTTTGGCCTACCCGACTGTTTTCCACGCACAGTGTTTGTTGTACTTACGTACCTTTTATCACCTCGCCTTCCGGTTGCGTTCAGGACATGGATGCGTGACGCCGCGTTCATGGAGGTTGACATAATTCTCATGGTATCGGCGCCGCAACACGAGACCGATGCTTTTAAGAAGCTACACACATTGCCGTTGCGCGTGAGCATCGCAAACACCTGGCCGCTGCTAAAAAGGAATGACAGTCCATATCTCGAGCGATGGAAGACTCAGGCGTTCTTTGGGACACTGGTGGAGCCGAAAAGGTACGACTGGTACGTGATGCTTGATGACGACACGCTACCCAACTTAGCTTCGCTCACGCGAATCCTGTGCCTGCTTCACAGCAGCGACAGAGGCAGCTTTGCTACGAAACGGACGTTTGGCCGCCGCATAAATGCGACGGGGGGACTGTACATGGGGTGGACTCCCAAGGGTAACGAGGGTTATGTTTTTGCGACAGGGCAGGGTTTCCTTATGGACCAGGAAGGTGTCAGGGCGCTGAAGCATCGAATGCTGAGTTTGTCACGAGTCAAAAGCCGAGAATCATGCCACTTGCAGGCCGTGTTGGCTCGCATGCCCAGGTGGTGGGCGGGTTGTTGCGCCGTTGATAATGGCCTTGTGCGGAGTTTTGATTACTTCATTGGTGTCTGTCTTGCAACGACAAACGTGAGCCTTGTGTCGATCGGTGACTCAGGGTCAGGTTGGTGGCCTAGGCTCTTTCACCACGGAGGGATGCTCAAGTTTCCAGAGAAGCTGGAACAATACGCGACTCGAGCGCGGCAACAGGGATGGGAGGTTGCACGCTGAAGGTTCCAGAAGTGCTACCAAATGAAGAGAGATGCTCGCGCACTAGCTGACTTCATTTACGGCGAACTGGACTTGTGGCGAACTTTGTGTATTGCACGTGACACATCGTTAACAAACGATAAAAAGAAATGGGTAAATGTCAAGGTAAAGGGTGAGGTGCAACAATCTGGTCGCTATCTAAATCTACTGTAGTTACAAGTTGTGCCGTGTAGCACCCAACTAATCGGAATGTCGATTCCAATAGACGGATGGGTCGGTTATGTGCGAGATTCAATTGATGAATACACGTCTACGGAAGTCGTCGAAACCGACTCTGAGTACACTGTTCGATACTCCATAGAAACACCCGCGCTGCCCCCCTTACCAAAAAGGACTGCGCGGGCAGCACTTTCCCCTTACTGGATTTCGAAATCGGACGACGGTACAAAAACGCAGGTTCCGTGGCATGCAATTTATCGCGATCATCGACAGACTGTAACGTCGCAGGGCGCGACCTGTGAGCACTGCTCCGATAATTTGTCCCGGCGACAATGCGACAAGGGGTGGAAAACTCCACACCCCCGTGACGTCATTGTTGTTGGTGTTCCTTTTGAAGGAAGGATGCTTTTCGGATGGTATGTGCGATTCCAACATTCCCGTAATCGGCTAGTCAGGCTCCCGGTTCAAGTTTGCAAATCGGTGCGTCATGAGATGGATGCAGACGAGGAATTGTGCAAGTCATCTCTCAATATCAACTTTCCGGAAGCAACCTTTGAGCGAGGGCTAGTTGATTTTGACGCTGTCGCCGCATTGAGATTTGAACGAGTAAAAGCAAATCTCGTAAAGGTAAACTTTGTCCAAAAACGAAAAAGGGCGTGTTCAAATCTCGATGAGAACTTGTGCGACAAAAACAAAAGACAACTGTCGACAACATCAAAAACTAACAACGCCGACTCCCGCGGCACGTGTAGCGTTTGTCTGGAGGATGCTGAAATAGTGGGCCACAAATGCTGCGGCGCCACAAGTTCCACGTGCTCAGATTGTTTTGCAAAGTTGCGCGGCTACTGTCCAGTGTGCGAGCGCAGCGACATCAACGCACAGTATTCTTGTGCAAACTGTCAAGCAAGTGTAACTCTTCGACAGTACGGATTTCCCTGCTTGACGTGCGAACGACGCGTTTTGTGCGCGTGCTGTTACAACTCTTTTGGAGAATGTGACGAGTGTGACATTCTACGCGACACAGAGTAATACAGTTGGCTAAAAAAGCGCGCTATCAAGAGCGTTCAAACCGTGCAGTCGTTTTCGAAAGCGTATAACGCACATTTGATGCAACAGCCGTCGCTGGAAAGCCTGTTCCAAAGAGCACGCACATTTAAAAAAGTAAAGATTGTGGACATTTGCTGCGGTGCAGGCGGATTTACTCAGGGCGCTGTGCAGGCGGGCCACGTGTCGTTTTCGGCGATTGACTGTGATGCGGAGGCAATCGAGTGCCATGCGCGCAACCATCCAGAATGTCGTCACGTGCACGGAACACTTCCAACCGCACTTCCGGATTTTCCCAAGGAGGGATTCTGGCATCTCCATGCGTCCCCGCCTTGTCAACAAGTGAGTTCGGCTGGACAGTATTACAAATCCGAGGACGCTCTGCGCACGCGCGAGATGATTGCGTGGTGCATAGAGTTGGTACGCGACAAGCGGCCCACGAGTTGGAGCCTAGAAGAAGTTGTAAGCGCCGACGTCTATGCGGTACTTGAGAGCTACAGGCAAGCGTTTCCAGACCATGTGGACTACCATCGTGTCAACACTGCCTACTACGGAATACCCCAAGAACGAACGCGTGTACTTGCGGGCTCCCCCTTTTTGATCCAACGTTTGCGCCGTTTGGAAAACCGAGGCAGAATTGTGCCCGTAAGTGCAGTGGTTGAGTGTCCTCCCGGATGGCTGTTGCACAACAACTGTCTTAATGTGGAAGGAAGCAAGGGACCACATGCGAACATTACCTCAATTCTCACTCGCAGCGTCAACGAACCATCCTACACAATTATGGCATCGCATCCACCTTCCTGGTACTCAAAAGATGGCGAGCGAGGTGCTCGACTAACGCCCAAAGAGACTGCCGCCATACAAACCTTTCCAACAAACTATCACTTTCCCAAAAACAAAACCCTTGCTCAACACCTAATCGGAAACGCGGTCCCGCCAGCGCTCTCTGAAGCATTGCTTTCGGAATACAACCCTCCTCTTCCTTCCGAATTCGACGACTGGCACCCGGAACCAGAAGCGGAGTTTCCGGACTGGAAACCCTCCTCCCAAACATATACGCGTTACAACAAAGAGTGTGCGTTGTCTTCCTCGCGCACATTTACGCAAACCCAGCTTAGTTTCGTGTATTTGGAAAAATCAGTATAAAACAAACCCCGTAAATGCTTACGACGCCGTCAAGTCTTTGCTTTCGTCTTCACTGCCAGGCAGTCGATCGGCGTAATCACGTGTCAATCCTTGATTTTCTTGTTCAATAAAGCTGAGCATGCGCGCAATCATGGGCAAGTGTTTATAATTCTTGCTGTTTCTGTATCGTCCTCCGCAACCGTTTTCGAAATAATGGGCCACATTATACCTGAACATGCGTGCCATTTCCCACTCGTCGTTGTACAATATGTATTCATTAGAACGGCGGGGGGGGTCAGGTTGATAGGTCTCGTACCCGTCCTTCTCAACAATCGACTCTGGAACCTTAAACCTGCGGTATGTTGGGCCAAGCGCCAGAAAAGCAACAGCAAACGGCGATTCGTTTTTGTTGTATTTGTTGTTGATATTCTCGAGTAGCTCGTTGACTTTTGGCAAGGCATACTCCGAGAGATGCCAGTCTTCATGCCGGCATGCCGCTGACGTCATGTACATCGCAAAGTTGACAAGTGTGAGCACTTCTGTAGGAACAAAAGGCACCAGCTTGCAATAATATGGATCAAAGTCGATGAAACGAATTTCAATCTTGTCCCAACTCTTCATTTCGGGTATCGCGTCGTCCGTTTTTGTAGTGCGATAAACGGAATTCCCTAGTTTGATGTCGCCATGAAGTATGCCCGCTTGACTCATTCGCTCACACTGCTCGTAGACTGCGTCGATAAACAATTGGTATTGATGACGATGCTCCATGGTTAGATGAAAGACATCGCCTTCAAACCCTTCCATAAGCGTACACGTGCTTTTCCACTGAAGTCCGTTGTCATACGCAGTTTTGTGCAGGGATGGCATTATTAGAGCACTAGTTTCCGCGATGCTATGATCCAGTGTCCAATTCTTCCTTTTGCACCACGGTTGTGAAGGAATGCAATATTTGTCGAATTTTTTGTCATTCGCATCTAACCGCGTTGCTTCGAATAGACCGTCTGAAAAATGTGAACACGTTTCATTGGTATTCATGTACATTTGGTAATTGTGTGCCTCTTCTGGCACAATCCATTGTGCAAAAATCCGTGGACCAAAGCCGTTGGAAGCGGCAAGCGACGATAACATTGCCTCGCGCAATGGCCCCTCAAATGTAGCATCAACTTCGGAATAACCTTTGCGGAGAACCAGGCCCCATTTATTTGCGTTAGCATGAATTTCCTCGATTCTAGGGTCGCCTGTTTCCAGCCCATAGGCGAGACCAAAATCTGGCAAAAAAAACCGTACATCGGGAGCAGTTAGGGCCTTGGGCTGATCAGTAACACGTGTCACCTTATGGCCGACCCATTCCGAAGCATCACGTGAAAGCTCCAAAGTAAGTTCCTCTATCAATTTCTGGATCCGTTGTGCAATCTGCGGACCCGGAACCGGTTTGTATGCCAAAGTCATGTGAGATGTTTGCATGATGACTTGCGCGTCCAAAAATTCAATGTTTGAGAATTTCATCACATTGCTTTTGGGTATTTTGTCCAGTTTGTTTTTCTGGAAATTGACAACCTGTCGTTTAATCGTGTCCCATTCGCGAGCGTCGTCTGAATTCGGCCCTTCAACAATCACCGAGAAGGCGACAACAGTGTAGAGGTTGTTTAAGCGTTCTACCGTATTGTACGAGCCCGATGCTTCATCCTCAAAAATCAATGTTTGGGGGAGGTAATCCAACTTGCTGGACCACCATGGCACACTGGAGCATACGTATTTTTCTGGAAAGAACTGGATCGCCTTTCCGGGTTCGTCGGGTGTGCCATCCAAAACCGAAAACATCACTCTGCCTTTTACAATCATGTGGTCGTAAATTTTTTGAAGCGCTGCACTGCTGAAAAATCCATTTTGGTCTGGATCGTCTGCCTGAACGCCCCAACGCAAAACGCGTTCCGTGGGGGGTCCGGCAAACCGCCACTGTTCCTTTTCTACTATGTCGGCAAGAAAGAAATCTTTTTGTTTTTGGTACCATTGGCCGGGAACTGAATATTCCTTCCACGCTTTTGTCTTGGTGATGTAAAAGTTGTCCATTGGCTTTAAGGCTTCAACGACTGTGTCATCGTCAACACGCTCGTTGGCCTTGTACCGATCTGCGATTTTTGTGTAGTTGTCCGATAAATGCCAATCCACGTAAGGATCAAACTCGTCAGCCTGTGGTGTTGGTTCTTCGCCTCTGCGAATCAGCGACGCGAGCTGAGCGTCAGCAGCCAAATACACGTTAGGCACAGGTGGCGGTAGCGGTAGCGGTAGCGGTAG
>MDSX01010338.1_pt1 | contig 20303 bp, 14 predicted proteins | sample 811141 | NCBI WGS metagenome assembly MDSX01 (sample SAMN05326642, study PRJNA326480) | marine metagenome | isolation source: seawater | place: Atlantic Ocean: South East | collected 2010 | reverse complement strand
GCGTGCGACGCCGCGACGCTCGCGCGCGCGGTCGGCGGTCGCGGTCGCGGTCGCGCGAACGGCGCGCGCGTCGATCGATCGATCGCGTCGTCGACGCTCAAACCTCACCGCGTCGATCGATCGATCGCGTCGACGCTCGCGTCGAGGTTCGCGCGCTCGAGCGTCGATCGATCGATCGATCGCGACGGTTCGCAGCCAGAGCTGGCACCGCGCGCGCGACGGCGCGACGCGACGCGAGACGACGACGCGCGACGCGCGACGGACGCGCGCGACGCGCGACGCGAATCGAAAACGCGTCGACCGATCGCGGCGCGGCGAGGGCGCGACGACGCGCGACGACGACGCGCGAGGCGACGGTTCGAACGCGCGAGGCGAGCATCGATCGACGTCACGCGGGCGACGGCGGCGACGGACATCTTTCGCGATGGACGGGACGACGCGCGCGTGCGAGGACTCGGAGACGCGCGGCGGTGGGCGGGCGAGCGAGGCGGCGGCGGCGGTGGGCGCGGGAGGGCGCGATGGCGGCGCGAGCGAGGCGCGGACGGCGGCGAAGGCGGATGGGCGGGACGGCGCGGGCGCGAGCGCGAGCGCGGCGTACAGTCGGAAGGATAAATCGCTCGGCGTGCTGTGCGAGAACTTTTTGGCGCTGTATGGGAACGGGGAGGTGGAGAGCGTGAGTCTGGACGAGGCGACGGAGAAGCTCGGGGTGGCGCGACGGAGGATTTACGACATCGTGAACGTGTTGGAGAGCATCGACGTGATGGCGCGCAAGGCGAAGAATCAATATTCGTGGCACGGCGTGCGACGGTTGCCGGAGAGTTTGAAGCGCTTGAAACAGGCGGGGTTGAAAGAATTCGGGGCGAACTTTGAAATTAGCGGCGCGAATGGAAGCGAGGAGAATAGTAACGACGACAGCGCGGCGTCGCGCGAAGGTGAAGAAGAAAAGGACGTCGGCGGCGACGAACATAACCAACAAAATATTGATTCCGATCGAAGCTCGCCTACGACGACGACGACGGCGACGACGACGACCGCGGTGCTACACTTTGATTCACGTAACGATTCTGTGCGTAACAAGGCCCCGTTCGCGGGGCAGGAAAGATTCGCGGGGCCGTGCGCGCAAGGCGACGACGGCCGCCGCGAGAAGAGTCTGGTATTGTTGTCGCAAAAGTTTGTTCAGCTATTCCTGGCGTCGTCGCTGAACGTCGTGAGTTTGGACACAGCGGCGCGACTTCTTCTAGATGACGCACACGACGACGCAAAGTTGAAGACTAAGATTCGTCGCCTGTACGACATCGCCAACATCTTGTGCTCTTTGCATTTGATTCGAAAAGTGCACCTTGCTGATTCGAGGAAGCCGGCGTTTCTTTGGCTGAGCCGAGAAAACTCTACCGCGGACCTCATCGCGCAAGGTAAAGGCTTGCAATGGTTTAGTAAACTCGATGAAGATGGCAAGCCGCTCCCGATGGCTTCGTCGAAGTTTGGGCCGGCCATGCGTCCGCAAACAACCTCGACGACGAAGAATCCGACGACGAATCAGCGCAAGCGAGCGGCGAACAAGGATTCGAACAGTGCCGAGGCCAAGCGCCCGCGCGGACGACCTAGATTGCCCGGTGGCAACGCACAAATGTCGCTGACTCCAGACAACGTGGCACAGCTCAATCATTTATTCGCGTTCACCACCGCCCAGCTCGCGGCGCGATATCCCTTGGATGTGAACGCCGACTTGAACAGTGTCATCGCGCAGAGAACGATAGGCAACACCAATTTCCTTCATCGTCTCGCGCAAGCGTCGATGGCGCAAGCACAAGCAGCACACCACTTGATGAGCTCATCTCCCGCGCAACCGCCACAGTATGAAACGTCCAAGCTGCCAACGTTAGAAGGAGCCGGCGGCGATTTGTCGCCGCCGACGTTGCCACCTTTTAGCACCATAATGCCAGCGTGGGGCATGTCGGGTATGTCCTACCAGAATAATCAAATGCACGATATGATGCGACTGTACGAAAATTCAATGAATGCTTGGCAAAATGGCAACACGCAGCAGCAAAATGTGCGAGAATGACTTGAATTGTAAAGTTGAAAACAAAGTTGTAAGCAACACGCGAGCGCGACAGCCTACTCTTTTTCGTTTTCATCCGTCTTCTTCGTTCTCATGACTTCTTCCTCTCGACGCTTCTTTGACGCCTCGAAATGCGGCTTTCCCTGACCTATCGCGTACGCGCATCCGAGTAACCCCCCAGCACCGATCGCCATGATCACCGCGGTTTCACCGGAGACGGCGTCCAAGGCAAGCCACTTCTTCGTCGACGAGCTCATCGCGCGTTTTCTGCGCTCAGTTCCGATTCGATTCATTCGCGCGGCGAAGGATCCCGTACCAATTCTGATCCAGTGCATGATGAAGTTTATCGGGGCGTGCATTCAACGACGGCGCGTGGTGCGTCGAGAAGTGAAGTCTCTCGTTCTCTCGCTGTCGCCGACGCCGACGAGTCCTCGAGAGTTGCCACGCGTATTCTCTACAAGGCGTGAGCGAGGCATAATTAGACGGCGTGTCGTCAATTCTTCGTTCGTATTAAGTCTCTTGTCTACTGTGTTCGAGAGTCTTCTTGTCTACTGTGTTCGCAGAATTGTGTTCTTGGATGCGATGTCGAACGTTGTCATCGTCGGTCTACTACTATTTTCTCTGCCCCCACTCATTTGTTGGAACCGGCACCTTCAGTCTTCTTCGGTTGCCGTCCATTCTTAGCGCTACCCTTGCGCTCGACCCCCCCCTCTCGTCCCTTTGACTCCTTCTTCCCGTTCGCGCCAACGCCCTTGGCATTGACGACTGAAGCCTTTTTCATCTCAACCACTAAAATCTTGCCGTGAAGCTCGATTGTCGCCTCTAAAGCCGCCTGCGCCGATGCTGGCTCATCGAAGTCGATGAAAGCAAACTTGGTTTCATGCGACAATTTCGGTGCCTTCAGATTGATGCCCTTGGCACCACCGAGGACGACACCAAACTTGCTGAACTCGCGCTCAAGATCCTCCACCGTCGATTCGATGAAGATGTTCTTGATGAAGATACCGCATCCGGGCTTGGTCGCCGCGACCGTTTGCTCCGCCTTATCCGGTGACTTGGAACTCGGCGAGGTAGCGCTCGGCGAGGTCATCGGTGAGATCGTCGCCGCCGTCGCCGCCGTGGGCTTGGCTGTCGCTGCCGTGGGCTTGGCCGCCGCCGCCGCCGCCGCCGCCGAAGCCGCCATCATCGCGTACGTTCTCGGCTTGCTCGGATCCACTTCACCCGCGTCCTCGTCCTCGGTTGACTTGGAGTCACCCTTCGCCTTGTTATCACCACTCTCCTTCTTCGTCGACTTGACCTCCGCCGCCTTAGTCTTCGACTCCCCCTTGACGTCTTGCTGCTTGGCGCTCGTCTTCGCCTCCTTGGGCGCCTTCTCCCCCGAAGTGTCGACCTTGTCCAAGTATCGAACAATGTCGTTCAACACGAAGAAACCGTTTTCCTGAGGCGCAAGCAAGAAAGACTGCACAAAATTGCGCGCAAAATCATCACCTTTTCGTCGCAACGCGCCAGTCACTTGCACCAGCACGCCGCCGCCCAGCGTGTGCGAGGCGTCGATCGATTTCACATCCGCCTGGGTCTCGTCGTACCGCATGCTCACAACCTTGTTGTGAATGTCCCGTTGCGTACGATACGTCGTTGGCGCATCACTCGCCGCACCGTGCTCTCCACTCACGATGAGCGTCGAATCATTCGTGTAAAACCGATACAGCACCGCCGGCGACGTGTGCAAAATCGTGTAAAACTGGTTCACAAACGAATTCCCAATGACTTCCGCCGCGGGCGTCGGCGCACGCGGCGCCATATACGGCACAACTCCCGGCGCAACCATCGCCGACGGATGATACACCATCGCCGGCGGCGAGCCTCGACTCGCCGCCGCCGCCGCCGCGCCTCCGCTCGCCGTCGCCGCCGTCGCCGTCGTCGTCGCCGCCATCCCTTCCCTGTCCCTCCCTCGCGCGCGCGCTCCACGCGCGCGCTTCAGAGGAATTTACTTACGAGTCGGTCTCGATCGCGCGCCCGAGCGCGGCGTTCGTTATCCCGTCGCTCCGCGAGCGAGCTGCGTCGTCGCGAACGCGTCGTCGTCAGTCTCTTCTTCGAATCACGACCCGTCGCGACGCCCAAAAGCCCTGAAAGGATCGATCCTTTCCGCGACGTCGCCGCGTCGCGCGACGCGCGCGTCCCGCCCCGCGCGCGCGATGCGACGCGCGAATATCCCCTCGACGCGCGTCGCGCGATCCGAGCCGCGCATCGCGCGCGCGTCGCTCGCGCGCGTCGCTCGCGCGCGCGGTTCCGTCGCGCGCGCGTCCCGTCGTCGACGGAAACGCGCCGCGCGACGCGCGCGCGACGTCGGCGACGCGCGCGCGCGCGGCGGATCGCGACGAGATTGTTTTTGCGCGTCGCGCGCGCGCGCTCGAGCGCGCGAACGGGCGAGGGCGACGACGTACCGCGACGAAAAGTGTCGTGGCTGCGTTGGACGCGTTTCCGGAACGCCTCACCGATTATTGATGGACGCGCGAAGCGCCTGGCGCGAGAGACTCGAGAGCGACGCGGCGCATCGACGCGGCGAACGATCGATCGCGAACGGGTTCGCGAGAAATACGAAGGATGATTGATGTACAACTGGCGCGAGGCGCGCGCGCGGCGATGGATCGGGCGTCAGAGCGACGTCGACGTCGGGTCGAACGTCGGGTCGCTCTGCGAATCCGCGGGACGCCGCTCCGCCGCTCGACGCGAGGCGTCGTTATGATTGGTGCGATTGGTGCCGATGCCGACGGTGTTGGCGGCGCGAGGATTGGTGGTGTTGGCACGATTGGCGAGCCGATCGGAGGCGAGTCGCTTGGCGCGAAGGGCGGCGAGCTCGTCGCTCTCGAGTAACCGCTTGCTCGGCACGCGCACGCGCGTCGAGCGCGCGCCCTCTTTCGCCGTCGCGTCCGCGTCGACGCCGTACTCGGGATCGACGGTCGAGACATTCATCGCGACGGCGTTGACTCGCATCGCCGCCCTGGCCTTATTCCGCCCCTCCTGCCGCCGTCGCTCTCGCGACTCTCTCGCCGCCTTTTTCGGCTTGACGGCGCCGCGCGCCGCGCCTGAATCCTCAACCACGTCTCCATCGCTCGCGCGTCGCCCCGTCGTCGTCGTCGCCCCGTTCCCTAGCCCGCGCTCGCTCGCGCGTCGTCTTTGTCGTCGTCGTTCCTTCTCCTCCGCGTCTTCGTCGTCGTCGTCTCCCTCGTCGTCCTCGTCGTCCTCCTCCGTCGCCTCGTCTTCGCTCTGTCCCCGCTCCCTTTCTCGGTCCCGCGCCTCGCCGTCCAGCACCACCACGTCCGCGCGCACGTCCTCCATGCGATCGTTCCTCGCCACGAGCGTCCCTCGCCGTCGCGCGCCGTCGCTCGTCGCCTCCAGCTCGAACGACGCCCACATGTGATGCCCGTCGTCGCACAGCACGTGATGCGCGTGTCGCTCGCGCGCGTCGTGGAACACGACGCACGCCGACACGTCGCGCGCGTAGTCACCGAACGATATCTTCATGCGCGCGCCGACGAGCGCCATCGGGTCGTCGGCGCGGCGACGCGGGGACATTCGCCGATTCGCCGCAGTGTGACGCGCGCGACGATGGGCGCGCGCGCGAGCGCGAACGCGGCGCGCGCGGACGCCGCGACGCTCGTCGAGGCGCTGGCGCTGACGCGTCGGGAACTCGCCGAGGCGTCGGCGGCGAGAGCGACGGACGCGGCGGCGACGACGGCGGCGAGGGAGACGCTGCGGCGCGAGCTCGAGGCGGCGAGAGAGGGGCGCGCGACGGAGGGGGAGCTGGCGGACGCGCGCGCGGCGTTGGACGACGCGCGAGAGGCGGCGCGCGGTGCGACGATCGAGACCGAACGGTTGGCGCGCGAGTGCGAGGAGAAGAGGCGGGAATTGCGAGCGCTGGAGCGGGAGATCGAGCGCGCGGCCGCCGTCGTCAAAGATAATTTGGCGCGGGAGTTGGCGCGAGCGCGAAGCGCGCGCGACGCGCCGAGCAAAGTCGTCGCGGTGGCAGAAAAGACGGCGCAAAAGGCTGAGATCGAGGCCGAGGCGCGACTCGCTTTTGAGCGCGCGGCGGAAGCGCGGTTTCGAGCGGAACTCGAAGCCGAGCGCGCGCGGTACGAATCCAACCTCGACGAGTTGCGATCGAAGCTGGCAAACGCGGCGACGGCAAAAGATGACGCCGAAAGCGAAGCAGCGTCCTTAAGACGTCGATGTGACGCGCTGGACGAGAGGCTGGCGCGTGATCGCATGGCGTTGCTCGACGCGACGTCGGCGCTCGAGACGCGCGGGCAGCTCATCGCGACGCTGCGCCGACGTATAGAATCTTTAGAAGCACGCGAGAGCGAGGCGCGTATGGAGCTGAAGCTTCACGCGAAGAAGGATAGAAAGGTCAAGTTTGACGGCATTCGACAGCATGAATTCGGCGCACCGGTTGCTCGCGTCGAGGCGACGGCGGTGGCGAAATCAAACGTCGAGGCGACGGCGGTGGCGAAATCAAACGTTGACGAGCAGACGCCGCAGTCTTCCAGCACTCGACGCGCGGCTTTACAAGAGATCCGTCGCGAGCTCGCCGATCTTAGCCAGTGACAGTATTGCGTTGTATAGTTTATATAGTTAGGAAAGTGTCATGTGTGGTCTTCATTACACGCGAGCCCGCACCGCCGGCGGAAAGAAACGTTACACCTGAATCGAAAACTCTCTTCTCATCGTCGCGGCGCACCGGAATCGCGCGCGCGGCTTGCTTGCGTGCTGTTCGTCTTCCTCGCACTTATTCTTCGCCCGACACTCTGGACACGAGCGCATCCACTTGTTCCACGAGCTCTTGGCGGCTCTCCTTGAACAACACGTATCGGTACGCGAACCAGGTGGAGTAGCCCAAACCGACGAGTTCCATGATCTTCGGCAACAACGGCACCACGTTGATCGCACCAACAAGCGTGGAGGACAACCACACCACCGCCGTCGCGCCCGCCACGTACGTGATCACCGTCGACTTATTTTCGGTTTCTTCCCACTTGTCCGCGATCGTCGCCAACACGTCGTCCGCGTTAAACTTTTCCGCGCGCGCGATCGTCGTCGATCGAAGCGCGACGGCCGGCTGCGAGCGCACGCACACTTGTCGTCAGTCTCCGCGCCTCGGCTTCGTCGTCGTCGCGCGCTCGATTCATTCAAACGTCATCAAGATGCGCGCGGTTTGTTTTGTTCACTCATGAATAATCCATCCACCGCGAACGTTCGACGACGCGCGCGTTCGTCGCGACGCACCTTGACCGTCATCGCGGACGCGCGTCGCGCGTTCGTCGCGCGTCGCGCGTTCGTCGCGCGGACGTTCGCGCGAACCATCGTGGCCGTGGTCGTGAGCATCATCGCGATCGTCGAACGATTCTTTTTGTGACGCGTCGCGTCGACGCGCGGTCGGTCGGGTCGCGATCGATTTCGAAATCGATCGATCGAACGATCGATCGATCGAAATCGATCGATCGAACGCGATCGATCGATCGATATTTCGATTCGATGATTCGAATGTTCGATTGTTCGAACGTAAGACATTTCGATGACTGCTTTTACAAATCAAACGTCGAGGCGACGGCGGTGGCGAAATCAAACGTCGAGGCGACGGCGGTGGCGAAATCAAACATCGAGGCGACGGCGGTGGCGAAATCAATTTCGCCAACGCCGAGGCGTCTCGTCGAGGCGTCTCGTCGAGGCGTCACAAGTAGAAGAGGATCAACGAGGCGGCCATGATGGCCATGCCGACGAAGACGTACGTGGTGACGTACTCGTCGTGTGGGTCGTACTTGAGCGCGGTAGGGATGAGTTCCTTGACGGAGATGAAAACCATCATCCCCGCGACGAGGCCGAAGAGGGAACCGAACGCGGCGGGGGACATGTCGTTGCCGTTTAAGATGGCGTAGCCGAAGACGGCGCCGATGGGTTCGCTCAAACCGGAGAGAAAAGACCACCAAAATCCTTTCCATTTGCTTCCGGTGGCGTAATAAATGGGCATGGCGACGCAGATACCTTCGGGAACGTTGTGAATCGCGATCGCGATCGCGAGTGCGGCGCCAAGCTTGGGATCGGCCAAGGCGGCGACAAACGTCGCCAAGCCTTCGGGAAAGTTGTGCAAGCCGATGGCGATGGCGGTCATCACTCCCATATTCTTCAGTGTCTTCGCCTCGATCGCCTTGTGATGGACGTCAGTCAAGTCGACGTTACTGATAGTCACGTCGCCCGGCGGCGTCGTGGTGGTGTCTGAGACGCTCGAACTCGACGACTGCGACTCGTCCGTGGCCTTCGACGCCGCGCATACGTGCACCCGAGTCACCCCACTCTCCATCTCAGCGATATCCCGCACGCATCCGTCCAACTCGCCGTGGATGCTCAAAAACGAGTGATCGTGCGCGTGTTTCACCCGTGCACCATGTCTGTCTTTACTCTTCGCGACGTCGAACGCGGCTTTCCCGCCCCCAAAACACCCGCCGTCGTTCGCCTTGTGGACCACGAAATCCAACCCGTACATGAATATCAGCCCACCGAAAAAACACAGCGACGCGTACCGCCATCCGCAATTCCCATCACTACCACAAACTTCCGTGAACGCCTCCACCGATTTCACGCAATAAATCTCCGCGAACGACACGTAAATCATCACCCCGGCGCTCGCCCCGAGCGCGCGCGCGAGCACGCCCGTGTCCGCCCGCGCCGAGCAAAACACGAACGCGCTCCCGATCGCGGTGGACAGCCCGGCCATGATGACCAGGCCGAACGCCAATCCCACGTCCGCGCTCGAGTGCTGTTCGCGTTCGTCGAGCGTCGCGTCGCGTCAGTCGTCCCGTCGCGAGTTGGATAGTTGGATAAGAGCCGCGGCGTTCGCGCGCGTTCGCGTTCGCATCGCGCTCGCGCTCGCGCGCCGAGCGTCGTCGACGCGCGCGACGCGCGCGTTCGCATCGCTCGATCGCGAGCCGTCGCGCACCTCGCCCGCCATCGCGCTCGAGCCGCGCGGTGCCGCGAGACGGGCGCCGGCGGCGAGACTGGTCGAGTACGAGGAATAAACACGGAACAAACGGCGCATCGAGACGCGCGCGCGCGCGCGGCGACGCACCGGCGCGCGCGCGACGGCGCGGCGCGAGATCGATCGCGATGACGCACGCCGTCGTCGACGCCGACGCGACGCTCGAGCGGTGGCGCGCGCGCGTCGTCGATGGGTGTAAAAGATTGCGCGCCTGGCGCGACGCGGCGTCGACGCGCGCGAACGAGACGACGACGACGACGCGACGGGCCGACGGCGGCGATGCGAGCGAGGACGAACGGGACGATGCGCGACGCGCGGGTTCGCGCGACGCGTGGACGCCGGCGATGGATGCGCTGGCGCTGGAGTTGGCGATGTTTGAGCAGAGATTTTTAAAAGACGCGAGCGCGCGCGAGACGGAGGCGTTGACGGTTGGTGACGCGTGCGCGTTGGCGTACGGCGTCGAGCGGGTGCGTAAGGCGGTGAATATGAAGTATGGTGCGAACGGTGCGACGACGATGGGTGACGGCGAACGCGATTGGCGCGAACGGTTTCTGGAGTTGACGCCGAGCGCCGTCGTCGAGGCGGCGACAGAGATGCGACGGTTGTTGACGGTCGTGGAGTTGACGCGATACATCAGCGCGCACGGAGGTGGAGAGGCACCATCGAATGTGCCGACGTCGAAATGGTTCGCCAAGACGAAGGTGAGGCGAGAGGAGTGCCCGTTTTGTAAGAAGGCGTTCGTGGCGCACTACCTGGCGGCGCACATTGCGACCAAGCACACTGGGATTAAGCCCGTGGAGTGTCACTTCAAAGGATGCAGTGAATGTTTCGTGACGACGAAAGATTTGGATCGACACGTGGCACTGGTACACGAGCATAAGCACACGTGTAAGTTGTGTGGGTTGCCGTTTTCGACAAAGCAAGCGAAGGAGAAACACGAAGCGTTTGGGCACGCGGAGGGGAAAAGCGTGGCGTGTCCGGTCGCCGGATGCGGCAAGATGTTCAAACACGCTGACAGTATGCGCGCGCACGTGATGCAGTTTCACGGCGATGATAGCGAAAGACGAATGTACCAGTGCGAGCACCCAGATTGTGATGAGACGTTCCGCACCAAAAGGGAACGCACAAAGCACAGTAAAGAGGTGCACTCGTCAACTTTTCCGAAAAAGCGAAGGAAACCTTCGACGCAGACTCGATTGAAAAGTCCGACGAAGATGTCTCGATGGCTCTTAGATGAAGACGACGACGAACCGTAACGCTTCGTTAGACAGTAGAAATAGTGTAAAAACAACCTCACGATGATTTAGTTACACTTACGCGTCAACTCGCGGCGACGTCAACAGCGATGGTAACGCGCTTTCATTGAGTGATGATTGATTTCAACGAGCTAAAGAAAATATGTGTGTTTTGTTTTATTTTTTCAGTCCGAAGTGTCCGTCGTACACTTCCGCGAACTGAAACTCGGCCGCAATCTTTCTACCTGCAAACCATCTCGCGTGAAGTGCTTGCTGCGCGCGCGTGCTTGAAGCGGTATCGACAAACTTGAGATACACGAATCCCTGACTATCCTTATCCACGAAGGCGTGCGTGATTTCGCCAAACTTTTCGCACTCTCCCTTGACGTCCTCGGCGATGTCCAACCACCACTCCGGGTCGGTTTCTTCCGCGGCGTTGAACAGGTTTTTGAGCAATATGCACGGCGTTGGGATCGGCGAACCCGGGCCGAGTACCCCTTGCGTGATTGGTTGCGCTGCGAGCGGTAACGCCTCGCCGGGTACATCAATCGGCTTCACCGCATCCGCCGTCGTCGGCAAGCCAGTGCTCGGATCGATGGTGAATCCCTTCTCTATCTCTTTGTCTTGACCGGCGAGACGCGCCATGAGTGCCGCACGACCACGACTGTCCATTCGTAAACCACCGCTACCCTCGTCGAGCTCACCGAGCGACTCGACCGGCGCCGCCATCGTGCTCGCCGCTGCTTGCACACCTTGGCTCGCAATGGAAACGCGAATGGGAATACCGACGAGTTCTAACCCATTCAGTTGCGATAGCGCGAGCATGGCGTGCTGTGTCAGCTTGAACTGCACGAACGCGCTCGCAAACTTGCCCGCGGCGCCCGGATCGTCGTCTTTGATCATAGATATGAAGTCAAGCTCGCCGAACGGCTCGAACACGGCTTTGACGTCGTCCTCGCTCAAGCCGAGGTGAAGTCCACCGACTCGCAACTTACACGGCCCCGCCGACGCAATGTAGGGCACTCCCTGTCCATAACTCGCCCCGAGCTTCTTCTTTTGCGCCTGCTCCGCCTCCCACGCGATGTTCTTCTCCGCCTCGCTAGTCTTCACCGCGATGGCTTGCCCGTTTAACTCTTGTCCGGTGAGCTCCAACGCGGGGTGTATGAACTTCTTATCGGCGAACTCAACGTACGCCATCCCCTTACTCTTCGGCGTGTTCCTATCGTAAATGATCCGCACGTCCGTCACCTTTCCAACTTTACTGAAAAACTTGAAGATGCCTCGCTCGTCGAGCTTCGTGCTTAAATTCGTCACGAACACCGTCCTCGTATCTCGATCGAGCTTCTCCAGCTCTCTGCGCTGACGATCCGCCTCTCGCTCTTGTCGCTTCCTCTCCCGTTCCTCTTCGCGTTCGGGCGTCGACAACCTCGCGCGGTCTCGCGACCGCGATCTCGACCGTCTCCGCGCCCGCCTTCGCCCTCGGTCTTCGCCTTCGCCCTCCCTCGACCGCGACCGTCGCCTGCGTTCGCCCGCGCGTCGATCGTCTCGTCCGCGTCGCGCCCGATCCGCGTTCTCCTCCTCCTCCCCTCCCGACCGCTCGCCGTAGTCATCCTCCCCGTCGCGGCGTCGCCGCCGACTCGCCTCGACGTCCGCCTTCGCGTTCGCCTTCGCGTTCGACGCGCGCGGCGCCGCCGCCGCCGCACCTCGCGTCGCGTCGCTCGCGCGCATGGACTTCTCGAGCAGGTCCCACTCCGCGACGCGCGTCGCGTCGACGTCGTCCTCGCCCATGGCGCGCGCGCCGATGCCGATCGCCGACGCCGCGCACGACCTTGGTGCAGGGCGACTAAGAGCATCGCACATAACTTAAGTTCTCGTCGAGTTTTCTACGCATTTACCGTGATTTAGATCTATTAGTACCGAAATCGCGATCGCGTTTTGTCCAGCCTGCACACTTACGCACAAACTTAGTGCAGGGCGACTAAGAGCATCGCACATAACTTAAGTTCTCGTCGAGTTTTCTACGCATTTACCGTGATTTAGGTCTATTAGTACCGAAATCGCGAAAACCGTTTTGTCCAGCCTGCACACGGCGCCGCGATGGCGACGCCGCGCGCGGTGCCGGCGGTCGATTTCGTCGACGGTGATTTCACCCCGAGTCGAATGCGCGCGGCGGCGGGGACGGTGGGATCGACGCGCGCGCTGCGGCGCGCGCTGTGCGTGCGCGCGATCGAGGATAACGACGGGCGCGAACCGGGAGACTGGCACGCGCTCGCGTGCGAAGCGTTCGATGACGGTGATTTCGAGACGTGTTCGTACGCGCTGCGACGGTGCGCGACGTTAGACGGAGGGTACGCGCGCGATCCGAGGTTTGCGCTGCGTCGAGCGCACTGCGCGCTGCGGTTGGGGGAGGACGATGTGGTCGAGGCGGTGGACGCGACGCTCGCGGCTACGGAGGCGGCGGGCGAGCGCGTTCCAGAGGACGTCGCCGCGGCGATCGCGGTGGATGCGTGCGGAGTGGAGGCGGCGTGGGCGGAGACGGCGAGGAAAGAGGTTCGAATCGAGACGCTCGCGGCGTTTGAAAGAGCAAAGGGAGTGTTAGAAAAGTATAGGAACGTTTAGGCGCGAGTGTTGTGTAGTATCAATCGAAACGCGAGTTGGAAGTTACAAATGAATGACTACGACTACGGCTTTAGAGGAATTGAATGACCCACGCTTGACGTGCGCCGCATCGCGTGGAAGCGGCGGTGGCCATAACGAGGCGTCGACCTCGACGAAGAGCTCTTCGCACCGTCGAGGCGCCTTCTCGGGTGCCTTGTTCGGGACATCGCGACGGCGTTCTTCGACAATGACGCAGTCGCTGTCGTCGTTATCGTGGCAGTCGCAGTCACGCACGCAGTAGTCGAACTCAAACTCATGTTTCGAGTGCGCGCTGACACCGGAGGCGACGACGGCGAGACGAGACGTCCCGGCGCGCGCGGTGACGACGTTCTGATTTTGGAAACACGTGCCGTCGTCGCGAAATCGGTACGCAAAGTCGACGCAAAGCGGACTCTTACGAACCGCTTCGGCTTGGATGAAGACAAAGTTGAGCCCAGATGACGAAGCCACAGTGACGACACCACCACACAGAGCGATGTTCGAACGTTTGAACTTGGATCCACCAGTCAGAGACGTCTCGCCGTGGACGGCGAGTTGCATATTTTGTGCGACGTTGAGCATCGCGCTCTCGTACATCTGGCGAGCACGAACGGGCTTGGCGGTGCATAGTCGCAAAGTGACCGGTACGTCGCGACCACCGACGATGGATAGCACGCGAAATGCGTACTCGGTACCCGCATCCAAGACTATTTCACCCTGGCAACTCTCGCGTTCGCGAGCGCCGAAGATGCCGCCGCACGGCATCCATTCGCTCGATCCGAGGCTGCGCCGCCAAACCAACACCGACAGGTCCGTGTACCAGCTACCTTGCGGACGACCGCGTTTGGTATGCTGTAATAACAGGACGTGACACCAGCATCCGCCGTCACCGGCCGACCGAACGATGTACGAACGATGTACGTCTGGATGCAGGGTCGTCTCCAAATTCAACGCGTGCCAACCTTTTGGCGATTTACACACGTCCACGGATGAAAAGTGTACGAGAAAGTCATTGTAAGATATCCAAAATTCGCCATCATTGGCGCGGGTACGCGATAGTTCATCTCCTAAGCGCTTCGTCCACGACGCGGACGTCGAGGAAAATTCGCCTCTCCATTCCTTCTTGCCCCACGGATTCCGAATCTTCAGCAGACGCAGCATTTCCGTTTCTACCGCGGGCTTCTTGCCGTGCAAAACCTCAGGTAGCTTTGTTTGTACGCCCTTCTTGACACCGTGCATTTCACGCACCTCTAGTATGCTATACGCGTGATGACCGACAATACCTTCGGCGCTGAACGACGTCGCGCATCCAAGCGGAAAGCCCGCCGACGAAAAGCTCACGAGCCGAACCCAAAATTCTTCAGAATCAAAATATGTGGATGAAAAACTAATCATCTCCGTCGCACTTCCGGTGAGATCGTGCAAACCTTCGGCGACGTACCCACCACTTATCGCCGCGTAGCTTCCGTGAGCTTTGGCGTACGCCTTCTCGACAATCGATACCCACGTTTGATTTTTAGACGCTTTGCCGAACGCGGGCGCGAATTCGTCATCCTTCTTCGGCTTGACTGGAATAAAGTCATCGACAACGATCGCTCGCCATCGGCCTCCGAGAAATAGTCGTATGAAATAGGCTCCTACTCGCTCCATGATGGGTGCGAACCGCCGGGAAACGCCGATGACAGACTCGAGTAAATCCTCACGTTCGGCGACGACAGCTAGCGAGCTCAAAAACCAACAATCGCCAACGCTCCCCTGTCGGATATCAGCCGCGCTCGTCCGTCTGGCAAACTTAAATCGAGGTGACGAAAATCTCTTCCAAACGAGCGATTTCGCCGCGTCTGTGTGCATCAAATTATCGCCTTTGGCCCACGCAAAAAAGTCGCATCGCGTGTTCTCCGCCGCCGGCTTCGCACATCCGTAAAACAACCGTCCTTGGTTCACGCCGTCCTTAGATACCTGCTTCACCTTTGCCTGCATCCCGCATCGACATTTCGGTACGTTCTCCTTCGTTCCACGCGCGCCATCGCGCCCATCCACGCTCGCCGGCGCCGCTCGAAATCCACTATCCATCCATGTTGTATTTCGAGCGACGACGTCACCAAACGCCGCGAACGCATCGCCGCAAAACGCCTCCGCCTCCTCACTCAGAGGAATCGATCGGTAAAACCCTTCACCATCGATATCGAAATAATTCATCGCTCTCGCGCGTCTTATCGCGTCATCGAACGCGTCGTCCACGCCCTTTGCGTCGTCGTCGACACCCTTTGCCTTCGTCGTCGTCGTCGATATCCCGCGCGCCCTCGCGCTCACGACGGACTCAATCGCATAATGCGCGTCTAGCGCTCGCGCGAGATCCCCGTTCGCCGCGCGCATGCGTCGCCTCGCCAAATTTTCGTCGACGTTCGTCAAGCGCACGAAATCTCCAACCGCCGCTTCATCATCCTCTACCGCGTTCTCGCGCGCGCGCTTCGACCCCTTACCGCGCGCGGGCATCTCGAGCGTCGCACCCTACCCCTCGGCGCGTTCGCGTCGCGTGCACGCGCTGAAGCGCGTCGCCATCACCACCAAACGTCGCGCAGTGTCGACACTGCACTGCACTGCGCGACCCGATTTCGTCTTCGCGCCATGTCGCGCGTCGCCGGTGCGACGTCGCGCTTGAGCGCGTCCGGCGCGTCGCACGAACGTCGCGCTACGCCCGAGCGAGCGTCGTCGCGCGTGCGCGCGCCGCTCGGCGGAGCGTACCGAATGAGGATGAGAATTCTCGCGCGGGACGTCGCGATGCGCGCGGTGTTTCGTGGCGACGGTGCGCTCTCCAGCGATCGCGCGCAATCGAACGGCGTCCAGGTGACGTCGTCTTCGTCTTCGTCTTCGTCGTCATCGAACGGATTCGTGGAGTTCTTCAGACAAGCGTCGCCGTACATCGCGCTGCATCGAGGCTCGACGTTTGTGGTTTTGATTCCCGGCGACGTCTCGGCGTCGACGGCGAAGATGAATTCCGTCGTGCGTGATGTGAGCCTGCTGCACGACCTCGGCGTGCGTATCGTGTTGGTGGTCGGGGCGAGCGATCAGGTGAGCGAACTGACGAAGATGCGGGGTGGGGAGGTGAATTTCGTGGACGACTATCGAGTGACGGATGAGGCGGCGATGGAGGCGGCGATGGAGGCGAACGGGAAGAATCAAGTGCTCGTGCAAGCGCTCTTGAGTCGAGCGCCGACGATAAGTATAACGAGAAGACATAGAGACGGCGATGAAGACGGCGCGGGTGAGCGTGGAATGGCTTCGAACGGGGCGAACGTGGTGGCGACAAGCGGCAATTACATATTTGCCAAACGCATGGGGACGGTGAACGGAACAGATTTTCAGCGTACGGGTGAGGTCACCAGAGTCGATGCGAAAGGGATAAAGAAAAAACTGTCTCAAGGCGATATCGTGTTGCTGAGTTCGCTCGGATTTAATGCCGCTGGAGAGGTTTTGAACTGTCAGTCTTTCGACGTGGCGTTGGCGACGGCGATTGATCTCAAAGCAGACAAGTTAATCGTGATGACGGATCCTTCGCACATGCCGTACGAAGGAAACGATAGCGCCGAGAGTGTGCCACGCTATTTACCCCTACGCTCGGCAGAGGCGTATTTAGCGAAAATATACGGCACAAAAGACTTGAACGGCGGCGGCGGTGTCAATGGTGCCAACGGCGTCGCGAATTGGAGGTGGTTACAAATGGAATACTCTATCGACGGCTCCGGGACGAACAAAGGTGACGAGCAAATCGTGAGCGCGTATTCGAATGACGAGCGCGAGCATCTATTCGATAGCATACGAGGCGTCAACGAACGTATCTCGCGCTTTGAAGAATTGATGGAGCGCGGGTTAAGTTGGCGCGTGCCGCACTGCCCGCAAGAGCTCTGTCTGGCCGCTTTTGCGTGTAAGGCGGGCGTGCGGCGTACACACTTAGTCGACCCGACGGTGTCTGGATCACTTCTAGTCGAGCTCTACACTCGTGATGGTATTGGATGCATGGTGGCGCGAGATCGCTACGAAGGCACGCGGATCGCGACGATGGCTGATTGGGAATCAATCAAGCGCATCCTTGAACCTCTCGTCGCGAACGGTGCAGTCATTGCACGCTCGGACGAACAGTTGATTGACGAAGTGTGCAAGAACTATTTTCACGTCACCGAGCGCGATGGTAAGGTAATCGCGTGCTGTGCGCTGAAACCGTGCGGCAACGCCCCGGACGCGCACGAAGTCGCGGCGTTTGCGGTGTCTCCAGAGTATCGCCGAGGCGGGAGAGGCGATGCGTTGCTGGAGTACGCCGAAAACTACGCCTGCGAAACGCTTGCAACGTCGCGTCTTTTCCTGCTCACGACCCGCACCGCAGACTGGTTTGTTCAGCGAGGATTCGAAAACAAAGGTCTCGCTGAGAACAACCCAGAGCTTCCGCCTGGGAAGAGCGTGCAAAGCGGGCGAGGCAGCGTGCTGTTCGTGAAGTATCTCGATCGCTAGATTCTGATAGACGGAATTCGTGAACTAAAGTAAAACTAAGCTACCGTTCAAAACTCACGCACGGGATCAAAACATCCGCTAAAGTTCGACACTGTTGCACGACGAGCCGCGCGTTGAGCGCGTCGTTCGACTCGGCTCGCATCCGCGCTTCTTCCTCTGACCTCCCGACCGCGACGTGTCGCTGAATAATCCTCCGCATCGCCTCCTCAACGTCCGTATCAACGAACCACGTCTCATCGAACACGTTTTCATCCACTAAATCTCTCCACGGTCGTTCCGGAAGTAACACATAGTTCCCTTCAATCAACACCGTCTCGTGCCGACGCTCCACACGGCAGCCGCCTTCGACGGGATCGTGCGTCGCGTGATCAAATGTAGGAATCTCTCCGTAGCCTCTCGACCGCAATATCTTGACGCACTCCACGAACGAAATCGCGTCGAACGTCCAGGGCGCGCCGCGTCGCCGGCGCGCTTCGTCCGCGTCGCCCGCGCGTCCCGCAGCCAGCTCTGCGAGTGACCAGTGAAAACCATCCATCGGCACGACGACGCACGCGTCCTCCCCGTTCCTTCGTTCGTTATAACCCACGCGCACGGCCTCAGCGAACGTCGACTTTCCTCCGCCCGGTGGCCCAGCGATGGCGACGAAGCGCTGCGTCGCTGGTGCGTCGTCGCGCGCTCGAATCAACGCGTCGACGCGCTCTTGAACGACGGCGTTGAAACCGTCGCTCTGCGTCGCGCGCGCGCGGAGCGAGGGACGTCGCGCGCGCGGAGGGCACGACGAACGTCGCGATGTCGTCGCCCGGACGTCAACGCGAGCGGTGGACATGCCGAGGCGAGGACTGGCGGCGGTGCGAAGAGACGCTGGTTAAAGACAACACTGAAAAAGTTATTACAGCGCTCATCGCGGGAAAGTGATGATTAATGGCGACGCACGCTTCGGTGCGCTCACATACTGGCGGCGGCGGCGTCATGCGCCGCCTTGGCGGTGGCGTACGCGCGGACAACGTCTGTGTCGGCGTTGAGCTTGTAGACGTCGTTGAATGAGTACGGATTTTGCGTCAGCTTGTTCTTGAATACCTTGCCGCCGCAAGTCGTCGTCGTGGACGTCATCACGAGCTTGGTGTGCTCGCCATCCGCGGTGGACGCAGGAATGAACACGTTCGTGAACACGGCGCCGTCGGGTAAGATGAGTCCTTCCTCGGATTCGTCGACGACGTTGTACACGACGCAGTTGTGCGCTCGAATGTTCTTCGCCGTGACGTTGACGAGGAGAGAATTGGAGATATCGGCGTTCTTTGTGCGCACGTGAGATACGACGGAAGAAGCCAAGTGTCCAGACGCAATCTTCGAAGCTAAGACGACGGAGGAAAGATCCGTCTTGACGTCGTCTGCGAGCGCTGAGTCGACGCGGCGAGTGTCCTCTGGGATGCCGAGATACAGGCGCAAAGATTGCGCTTCTTCGCTATCGCCGAGGGCGAGAAGATTGTTCTTCATGTATAACGCCAATAATCCGTAATCCCACCAGTAGGAGCCCGCACCGACGTTGATAGCGCCGAACATGCCCTTCTCCGGATGCTCCGCCAGGAGTTTCGCCCTGAACGCTTGCATGCGCGCGTGGTGCGCCGTGGATATCGTCTCGGCTTCGCCCTTCGAACTCATAACTTTAACATATGCGTCGCACTTCATCGTGAGTGGCATCCAGAAGTGTGGGTCGCTGTCCATCTTCGCCTCTTTGCCGGCGATTTCTGCGGAGAACTCGTTCAACAAACCCAAGAGCATCGGGGTGGATAAAGAAAACGAACCGAGCGACGGACCGACGCTCGAGACGACGCCAAAGGACGACAAAAGCTCACTGGCGGTCTCGTAACTCACCTTCTCGACCTGCGTCGCCTCATTCGTATCGTTAACCGCGATCAAGCCGTACTTTTCCAAGCCCCGCGCCCGCCACTCCTCCGCCGACGGCATCGGCCCCATCTCGGCGAGGATGTCCGCATGATGGTTCCCACTCGCGACATGTCCGGCGGCGGGGACGAATATTTGATCCCCCCAAAATACACTGCACCGTCCGGAGCGTTCTTGCGCGTATCTACCCGTTTGCCGAATCACCGCCTCGAGAATGGTCAAGTTCTCGGACGCCCCGTTCACGGAGACGAGGCTCGGCAGTTTCACTCCCGGCTTGTTATTATTCTCCGATCCCGGCAAAGGCGCCAATCGCGTGCCTTTTCCCGCGGTGTGATACATCCCGATGCTTCCACCACTCGCGAGAATCGCATCCAAATCCCCGCCCCCGTTCGCCTGCGCCTTGGCGCGCGCCTTGACGTACGCGTACAGCGTACCCAACCCGTTCCCTGCGCCGTCCGCGGCCCAATCTTCGTGCACGCACACGATCGTCGCCCCATTTTTCGCGGCTTGACCGCGCGTCGCCTCCAAGCGCGTCTGCCAGTACGCCTCCTGCGCCGCGTTCGACGTGCACACAATGACGGCGTCGTACCCGGACGACCCATCCATCTCACCGATGGCTTCGCGCATCGCGCGGTGATTCGCGTCGTGCGCGCGCGCCATGTCGCGGTCGCGCGTGTTTCTATCTCACGCGCGCGGCTTTTCGTCGCCTTCGCGCACGCCGCGGTGTGACGCGCGCGCGACTTTGCGGAAAGTCCCTTTGCGGAAAGGGTTGCACGGGAAAATGTCGAAAATGTGCACACTGTTTGCGCATACGAATTTTCGCACGAAAAAGCAAATTCGCTAAATTCGCATAAGGTAAAAACGTATGCGGAACGTGGACTATTCACTACGTTCAATGTCATACGTAAACAATACAAAAATGGCTCAATAT
>MDSX01050186.1_pt1 | contig 20317 bp, 15 predicted proteins | sample 811141 | NCBI WGS metagenome assembly MDSX01 (sample SAMN05326642, study PRJNA326480) | marine metagenome | isolation source: seawater | place: Atlantic Ocean: South East | collected 2010 | reverse complement strand
GCAGCGGGTATCTTATCATTAAGATCTACATATCCACTTAATAATTGTTGATTACCGAGGCCGAGTTGACCATAATTATTCAAACCTGAACAAAATAAACTATAATTTGTCAAGATTGAGCATTGACCTGAGATTGAGATAATATTATTCTCAGAAAAAATTGGTGAGCCATTAGCAAAAGATACTAATGAGCCATTATCAAGGACTATGATTGGAGAACCAGAATTAAGTTCAAACACTGAATTTGAGAAAACATTTCCTTTTTCAGAACCTGGGGAATTAATCCCTGTAACTAATCTGCTCACTGAAGAATAATCTTCGGAATTAGAATCTACTTCTTCTGATGCATCTATGAAATTAAGAATAGGTACACTCAGAAAAAGTAAACAAATTGTGGCAGCAAGAAACTTTTCAACTAACATATTACTGGACATACATGCTTAGCGCACATCTTGAGGATATGACTATTACTCTAACATGATATGGTTATGCATCAAATTTTTAATATCTTTTTAGCCAGCAAAGGCATTTGTAAATTCGCCATACTGAATGCTTCTTCTACTGAATTAAAAGGTAAATCAGATTTACGACTTGCTTGGGCACGAGAACTAATTATTCTCCAGGCGCCTTTCTTACCAATTCCGGGTATTGATTCTAACTGTTGTTGAGATATTGAATTGATATCAAGACCTAATTCAACACCTGAAATACTTCTCATCCCATGTCCTGTGACTAAGATATCTGAATCAGTTTCAAGCGGTATATGGTAAGGAACTCCAACTAAAATCGGATACGCACCTATTTGTCTGCCGAAAGTTATTCCTGACTTACCATATATTGATTTGTCTCTATGTAATGAGTTTAAGACCTGCTCCGGACGACGAATTCTATCATCATGAGTTTCCCACCAAACATCATTTAATATTGAGCCCAAAGGGAACATTTCTTCTAGTAACGGTTTGTCAATATTCTCACGCACTTTTCTCTTAAATGAGCGGAAATTCGATTCTGAAATTTCTTGAAAACCCTGACCTTCAACTTGTCTAATATTAATTCTCCTTAACCACAGTCCTTCTGAACGTAAATCGTTTAATAATTTCATATTTAGGTCATAGCTATGTTTAGTCTCTCCATTAAGTCCTGCAATGAAATTAAGGCCTGGGAGAAGTTTAGGTAGGCCTCTCTCTCCTCTTTTTCGGCCAAAATCATTGATGTGGCGTATGGCAATTTTCAGTTGTTCAGAATCACAATTTAACCAATTCATCTCATGCACATTAGGATCAGCAGATTCTAAACCAAAAGATAAAACTGCTCCATCGCTAAGAGTATCAATCATTGATTTTGTTATTTCTGTAGAAGGTTCAATATTTTCTGCAACAATTGAAGGATTACCGTTATCTACATGTAAAATGCTTAATCTTTCGTCCTCACGGGCGCCATAAAGAACTTTAGATATAGGATCTGGATTTGGGATTGGGTATTCGAGATCTCTAACTCCATCTGCACGATAGGTGTAGATATCTGTCGCACCTCCAATACGTATATTTCTAACACCAGAATCTAAAGCACCTGATATTTCTTTCAAAATGTCTTCTTCACTACGCCACAAAGGAACACCTTTTTTGGGTTCAATACAAAATTTACATCCTCGCTTGAATCTAACACATCCCTGATAAAGTTCTATCTCATAGGTTAAAGGACCCGAACGACCATCTTCTGTGAATAAATCAGGATGATGTTTCACGGCTTTAGAAATAGAACCTTTTTGCGCCCATAAAGCCCATTCATCTTTAGTTCTCTTACTATGTTTCCAGATTCCTGTAGAAATATAATGATTCAGTGATGCATCAATATCATTAACTGCACAAAACAGATTAGATCGCAAGGGAGTCCAACCTGAATAACGCCAATTTTTAATCGCCCATCCACCACATAAAATTGGTTGATTATTCGGAAAAATTGCCAAAATTTCGTCTAATTCTTTTTGACTAATTGGAGTACCTCTAACATATTTACCAGGTACTATTGAGCCAGCAAGTACTACAGTGCCACATAATCCTGATAGCTCTCTACGCAACTTGTCCCTCTCATTCTTGTCCTTGAGAAGATGTTTGTACTTCAGTCGCCATTGATCTATCGTCATATATGTATATTGAATACCTCTTGATTCTAAAACTCCACAAATATAACGAATATGGAAACCGAGGTAGTTAGGCACTCCAAAAGCAGCTGGTTCATCTTCATAGCCATCAATTACTAGCCACCCCTCCATATTGGTTGGGGCATCTACATCTACCATGAAAAGCTCGCTTATTTTCTATGACGTGAACGTTTTTTACTTGAGTTTCCGCGTGACTCATTGGATTCTTGAACACTGATTTTTCTACCATGAAATTCAAAACCATCCAACTCTTTAACTGCTTTCTGCCCATCTTTAAGATTAGAGAATTTTATGAACGCAAAGCCTCGAGATTTACCAGTCTCACGATCTTTAGCGATATGGACTTCTTTTAATTCTCCATAGGTTGAAAATAGTTTTCTTAAATCATCTTCATTAGCGTCCCACGATATACTACCTACAAATAATTTAACACCAGAGTATTCAGCAGATTTAGCTCTAGCCAACTTTAGTACTTCGCGCTCTGCAGACAGTTCTTCTTTAGTTACAGTACCATCATTCACCTTATTCATGCAATCTCTGCAGCGTATTGGCTTTCCAGGAGTTGGCTTGAAAGGAACCTGTGTGGCAATAGAGCACATAGTACAGATTGCTTTGTGCATTTCTCTTCGTTGTCCACCTGAACGGTTTCCTCCAGAACGATTATTGTTACGCATCTTAGAAACATAGGCAGGGATTTCATGATTAACGCCTCTCCTAAAATCGGCTAATGGAGATAAATAAGGACGTACTCCGTCGTGACCGAGCATCTTCTCTGCTTCGGATGACCAACGCTCACCTGGACGATTCAAAGATTGAACATCAGATTCTTCAGGGATTGAATGACCATGGCCAAACCCACTAGAAAGTACACGATAACCAGTATAATCACATCTTGAACATGATACATTGAAATCAGGTAAAACATTACTTTTTTGTAATGCTTCCCCACATGATGGGCAGATTGCATAAAGAACACCTAATTCAGGGTTATCACGAGTTGATGCTTTCAACATTGGTTCAAACTGCGTGATTTTAGCTCGAACAATATCTCTAGAACGCATTGCATCACCTGCTGAAGGAATATATCGGTCTACAAAATCTGTAACATAAATATCAGCAAATAATTTTAGTGCAGGAATAGTTCTATGCCCCCCATCCTTATTTTCAATATGGAGAATTCTGATTTCAGCAGTTTTAGCATTTAGGCGATTAACTTGTCCTATGACTATATCTCCAATTTTAGGTAAGTTAGCAGTTGAGCCTGAAATATGGACTGAAATAATACCATTTTCTTCTACAAGTTTACCTGAAAGAGACGCTAGGGGACCAGATTCAGTAGAAATTATGCCTTCTCCAAAGCTTAATCCATCATCAACTACAACAGATGTTCCCGGAGTTACAAAGTCGCCTGCTGAAGCACTCATAGGTCTAGCGACTAGTCAACCACGTATGAAGAACACGGATGTTAATAATCAAAGATTTAGCCAGGAGATAAACGCCAAAAGCCGACTTTTGTCTTATCTCTTTGTCTTTTATGATGAGTATATTTAGCAGGTAGAGCAAAATCTGCCTCATAGTAAAATTCTACAGTCCAACCTCTCGATTCAAAAAATGGACGAATATGAGTTGCTTTAGAACTATGCAGAAGATGAGTGACTGACGCATTCTGCAAAATCATATTCAAGAATGGTCTATCTGCTTTCTCTTTTTGACGACCCCAAGGAGGGTTACAAATAATTAGATCTACTTTAGTTAAATTCGTTCCTGAAACTATATGCTCATTGATGATTTCACCTGAATCTTGAATTCCAGAATTAATTAAATTCCTTTCAATAGTATGACATGCTTCTATATCAGTCTCAACGAAAATCGCTCTCTTAGCGCCTATTTTCAATGCTGCAATACCTAAAATGCCATTACCTGCACCTAAATCTCCAACTAAAGTATCAGAATTAATATCTCCAAAAGATACTATTTCTGAAAGTAGCAGAGATGCTAAATTACCGTCTGTAGAATACTGCTCTAAATCCACATCTTTACATGGGTGGGGCTCTAATTTAGAAAGAACCATAGCAAGATGACGGACTTTCATAACTCTTGCGAATCGGTTACACATTTCAATGAATTCTAATTATTTCTTTGAAAAGTACTATCTAGAACTGTATTTGAATCATGTAAAATTCCATCGGCTAGAAGTAATTCGGCCAATAGTACACCATAACCTGCAGCCCCACGAATTGTATTGTCTGAAACAACCTTAAATCTCAATTTTTTATCTATTACTTGTATTTCTCCAACTGATACTGCCATTGCAGCGCAGAGATCATGGTGAGGGTTTCTAGATTTCGACCCAGCCCATCTATGTTCTTCAACATCTAATTTACCATCAATAAAATTGATTATTTTAGTAGAGGATGGAAGTCTTAAATCATGCGAATCTGATGAATAGTTTTGCCATACTTCAATAATTTTATGTGCGCTGATATCATTGATAAAATCTATCTCTATTGTAGCGAGATGACCATAATCTCGATTTACACGGGTACAGGTAACATTTAGATTCAGATTAGCATTCTTGAATATACCATTATTTTCCTTACCTAAAATTCTATTAAGTTCTCTAATAACACTATCTGATTCACCAATAATTTCCGACTTTATTTCCATCCCTTCCCTACCTCTAGAAAGCATACCTCTACCACCACCTGAAAGTGATTGCTCGGTTACTATTTTAACAGATGAAAAATCGAAATTAGATAATAATGGAGAAAGTGTGAGTGCAATAGGGACCACCATACAATTGCTACATGAGATTAGAAAACCTTTACCAAGATTCTGAGATTTTAATATCGACAAATGATTAGGATTGACGTCTGGAATTACTAGTGGGATGTTAGAATCCATCCTATTTACTAGTGCATGGCTAATTACTACAAATCCTTCTTTAGTTAACTTTTTTTCTACATTAATAGCGATTTCATCGGGTATTGCTGAGAATATTATCTGTACTTTCTCGGATTTTAGTTCACGAATTAGTTTGTCTAAATCACCTAATCCTTTAACAACAATATCGGGCAAGTCAGGTCTTTTTTCATCAAGAGACCAAGGTAAATCGGTTATTTTTTGACCAACTGTTGAAGAAGAGCCGATCACTGAAACTGGAACTAACCAATTATGATTAATAGTTCTCTGAAGGTAGCGCTGTGCTACAAGACCTCGCGAACCAAGGATAGCACAATTCACCCTTCCAAGTTCTGACATAATACCCGCATGAATACAAAGTACCTAAGAGCAACTGTTTATTGATTACACAAAAAATATGAGTTTTACTAAGTTTAAGTACCCTGAACTACCTATTAGTAATATGGCGGACACGATGACTATCGTATTAGTAATAACATCAGTTATTTTTTCTTCAATTATTGTTTGGTTGATTATGTCTCAGCGTATGGCTAGATTAATAGAAAGTACTCGTTCAGAAAGTGAGAAGAAAATCGCAGAAACTATTGCTAGAGAGGAAGAACGAAAGGATATGGCAAATGAACGTAACACTGCAATGTCTAATTCATTTAAATTAATAGCACAACAGGCTTTTGAAGATGTAAAAAAGAATGCGGAAAAAGAAAAAAAAGAGGAATTTAAAAGAGTAACAGATGATTTTTCGAATGTTTTAAAAGAATATAAAAAATCAATGGACCTAATAGAAGCATCGATGATAAACAGGGAATCCGCACTCAGAGAGAAGGTAGAAAATGTTTCACAATTAGGTCTAAAATTATCAGATGATACTCAAAATCTTACTAGAGCACTGAAAGGAGACTCGCAATCACAAGGCGCGTGGGGAGAAGTAGTAGTTGAAAATCTATTACAAAGTATGGGATTTGTATCAGAAAGAGATTATATCAAACAGTACAGTGAAACATCAATTGATAAAACACGCAAAGTTGCAGATTTCGTTATATTTTTACCGGATAATAAGCAAGTAGTTATTGATTCGAAAGTATCTCTAACTGCATATAATGAATTTGTAAATGCAAGTGATGAACTGAGCTTGAAAACATCGATTGAAAGACTTTGTAAATCGATTAGAGCCCATGCATCGGGTCTTTCGAGTAAAAATTATCAACATATGGATTCTATACAAACACTGGATTTTGTACTAATGGTAGTGCCTTTAGAAAGTGCATATATTGCTGCATTACACCATGACCCAAGTTTGTATAATGATATGGTCGGAAATAGAAGAGTGAAAATCGTTAGTGGAACTACAATAATGCTAGCATTAATACTTATCCAAGAATTATGGAAGAGAGAAAATCAAAGTAAAAATCAAATTCAACTAGTAGAAAGAGCCGGGGCATTACATGACCAAATTGTTCTTTTCTTGGAATCTTTTACTGCAGTTGGATTCGAGATAAAGCAAGCATCTGAGAAATTTGAGGAAGCTGAAAAAAGACTTGTCACAGGAAGAGGGAATGTACTTAGACAGACAGAAATGTTAAGTCGTTTAGGTGCCAAAAATAAAAAACATTTACGGGAAAAGAGTGGCTTGAGGAAATTAGCTGAAGAAGCTGAACTCTCCAAAGAAGAGGAATGAAAAACTATCCCCCAATCCCAAATTATGATCAAATGGCAGACGGGGAGGTACCACCCTGTAGTTGACCTTCCAGAAACTTATGAAGTTAGGGACTTTACAACGGGTGATTATAGGCCCTCAGAATTTGAATATGATATAGGAAGGTATGATGAATTGAGACCTGGAATGTATTCTACTGATCTATTCTCTGATGGTAGATTTCTCCATATGGGAATAGATATTGGAGCCCCTGTTGGAACTCCATGTATGGCATTTGATAATGGTGAAATTTCTCATTTTGGCTATAATCCGGAAGATGGAGACTATGGAAATGTGATAATTACAAAACATTCAATTGGAGGAACTCCAATATGGGCACTTTATGGCCATCTTGATTCAAAGTCAATAGAAGGTAAAAAAATAGGTCAAAAAATATCGAGTGGAGAAGTAATTTGCTGGATGGGAGATAAACATGAAAATGGTGGATGGGAATCCCATTTACATTTTCAACTATCAATAATTGAGCCTAAGACTCATGATATGCCGGGGGTAGTAGATCCGAAAGCGAGAGAGGTAGCTTTAGTCGAATATCCAGATCCAAGATTAGTACTTGGGCCAATATACTAAATTGATGAAAGATGAGCTTTAAGATCGACTATTGAACTCATCTCAGAAGGATCAACACCCTGTAATAAGGCTAGGGCAATACTTATCCAATCTGAAATATGAGTTGCATAAAGCAGTCTTTCAAGTAAACTTTCGCCTTCACAGTCAATTATCCAAGAATTATTAGTGTCAATATTTTCCAACATCCAATTCATTCTAGAACTGACTCTAGGATGAAGATCACTACAAGAAAAATAAATCAATGAATGTTCATTGCTTTCAGATGAAGACCATGCAACTATCTCATTGTGATTCATTTCCGGCAATTCAGATGGACGTGCAAAAATTTCAGAATTTTCGTTTAATTGATTCGCGAAACGATGACCAGCCGGACTCAAAACAGTTGGAGTGATTATACCAATTTGTTTCCCTAACATTGATTCAGCTACAGATGTGACCAATCCGTCACCTCCACTTACATCTGAGTCTTTTGACAAAGAACGTAAACGTTCAATCATAGAAGAGAGCTCTTCTATTCGAGGCTTTTCAATGATTCCAAGTCTCCAACATATTGCTAATTGCATTCCAAAGAGATGCCCGAATGCAGAACGAGGCATTTGACCTCCAGGAACAGACAAGTGTAGACAATCTTTATGAGATGAAATAATTCTTTCTAATTCACCGCCAGAAGAAATACCGATTACAGTCCCTCCCGATTCTAGAGCCTCATTTACTCCATCCAATGTTTCTTCAGTATTCCCTGAATAAGATGTAGCAATTATTAACCAATCAGGACCCCACCAAGAGGGTAGTCCGTAGTCTCTCCAAACTACAAATGGGATACCACCAGAATGATTAGATAAGGAAGAAAGAAACATACCTCCTGCACCAGAACCGCCCATTCCTAAACAAAGAACTCCGGTCCAATCAATATCTTTGTCAATATTTATTTTACAATTAATTGCTTCTTCAAAATCATCTATGAATCTTCTAGTGTAACCAGCCATATCCTGACGATCTAACTTTTCTAAGAGTTGATTCATGTCCTCTGAACTCATTCTTGCACCTCTTGAGTGAATCCTGGTAGTGCTACCCATATATCATCTATGTAGCCAATACGTAATTTAGTACTATTAACCACGTCATCATAAGGTAAGGCAACTGTAATCATAGTATAATCATGAGGATTCATTACTTCTGCTGCTGAACTATCTCGATTCATTATATCTACTACATATTGTTCAGAAGTAGAACAAATTATTCTAGCTTTTTCCATATCTCTCCAAGACGCCCCTGAACGTTGGAAAAAATTAATCCGACGTATAATAGGGCCATCTTTTTGCCATGAATCAATTAACCATAAATGATTATTCAATTTAACAACATCTCCAACTGCATATGCGGGCTTCCGATAACTAACAGTAAGTCTTGTGATTTCTATCCCATCCCTCATTCCGACAACTGTCGAGGTTTCTTTGATTGTTCCCCCAAATTTTTTCGTTAAAATTCGACCCCAGGAACGAGCCATAGATTTGGAACCTAGTTGTAAATCCCAACCTCCAGTCACAATACCTTCTTTGGTAATGAAAAACATTGGATCCGCTTCCATTCCTCCCAGCATTTCATCAAGAGTACTTCTCAATTCTTTTAGTTCACTTTTTGATAATTTTCGACCTGCCGATCTAAGTTGGACAATTGCTTCAAAATAAGCACCATCTTTTCGAGTACATGGTGTACAAATTGCATTACTAGTCTGTATTAATAGCTCATAGCTATCTTGAAAAAGAAAACTATCAATTGTCCCCGATACGTCTAATTGAACTCTATTTGTTCTATCGTCTATAATTTGAAGACCAAAGTTCACATCTACATCTTCTGCCCTTTCATCAACTTCAAGATTGTCTCTAATTCTTAAATCAGCTAATGGCTCATGATCCATATGTGACCAACGTCCACGAATTTCATAACATTCACATTTAGGGCAACGGAATTGCTGAATTACTTTAGGCATTTTTGATAAATTGACACGCTTACGGAAACACACTTCGCATAAGCGATTAGAAGAAAGATATGTTGTTTCGCCGCAAACAATACAAAATGCGTCGTTAGACATGTTTCTCAACCTTTGCGAAAGCATCGTGCATTAGAATCATTCGTGAGCTTAATAATCACTCTTCTTCTGGATTATATCCATTAAGCATCAATTCAGCCTCTTTAATTTTGACTCTGAGGTCATCTAATCTACGCCCTATTAAAATAATATAATATGATAAAATCACACCTAATATCGAATAAGTAACTACATATGATTCAAAGCCGTTCAATGCACCACCTCATCATCTAGGGAATTGAGTAGGTTTTGTAATTTATTCTCGAGTTCATATGCTAAAAAAGTAAGAATTGATAATCCTATCATCAGAATCCAAAATGATATGACGCCTATGATTAGTACCTCTAACATCTTAGGATCAAGACCTGTTTCATCACTCTGCACTATGACAACTGAAGGATGTCTTTTTTGATAGAATGTAGTAGCAATTGCAGTAATTGGAACGAGAGCGAAACCAAATAAACCAATTGTTGAAAGCGTATCTCTAGTATCCACACCATCAGGTTGGGAACGTCTAGAAAGTACTAGGAAAAGTGCTACAGCAGTTAGAATAGCAAATGTATTCAGCCTCAAATCACCCCAATCCCAAGGAACTCCCCATTCTGCTGAACCCCAAATAGGACCTGAAATCACGACTCCTAAACCAAAAAGTAGACCTAAGTCAGAACCAGTACAGAATAAATTCCAGCCCCATTCTTTCCTCTTCAAAAACCAAGCAACAGCTCCAATAAATAGTATACAGAAGGCAAGGAAAGATGTCCATGCAAAGGGAACATGCCAAAATAATATCCGATAAGCCTCAGGCGATCTAAAGGGAGGAGATGGTACTAAGGGAGCGTAAGTGTAACCCAGTACAGCAGTTAGTAAAACTCCAGCACCGCCAATACATGTTAAGGCCCAACCATAATGTTTCATTGTGACCATAAACCTGCGAAGACATACTCTATCATGAATGCTCGTTTTCAAGAATCCGGAAGATATACCGAGATTCCCCAAACTAGTATACTAGTGAAACTTGCTAAAATTATCATAGATAATGGTTCTTCTAAAGAATATCCAAAACTCATTCCTTCAAGTATAATCATTTCTAGAGCATCTATTAATTGTATAAATGGCCATACTAAAACCAGAAGTAATAGAGATACTATAGAGGTCCCTGATCGTCTTAAATCTGAAACTAATAGATGAAGAGCAGAGGCCGCTATTGCGACACAAAATATTACTATTCCAGGAAGCCATAGCCAAGTTAATACCTCAGAGTTATTCAAGTTATCAATCCTATCGCTAAGAATTAACCATGAAATATATATCAAAGGTAAAGGAAGTATAATTGAAGACCCGATAATGGAAGATACCATGCGGAATTTGGGGCCTATTATAGCTGCCCACCATCTACCACAATTCTCTTCTGCAAATCTTGGAATTAATGCTGGAGGAATTACTACTGATATAAATGCAGGTAATATAATTAGTGCAGAAAAAAAATCGGTACCAACTAAAGAAATCTCTTCCTGAGAAATTAAGGTATGAGTCATTAAAAGAGCTAGAAGAGCAGGAATTAAACGACTAATAGTGTCAATTGGATTTCTCTTTTCCATTCTATAAGCCCACCTAAATAAACTAGATATTTTGCTAATTTTAGCATCATTGTTCGGCTCTAATAATTCAAAACTTACAGGCAAAGGGTCTTGAGAGACTTCAGAAATATTATGCATTTCATCGAATCGTATTACTCTATCAGCCGCTAAAATTATTTCGGGATCATGTGTCGCTAAAATTATCCCATGCCCTCTAGAAGCTAGTCCTCTTAACCAGTTAACAAGTAATAATCGGGCTGCTTCATCTAGTCCTTCAGAAGGTTCATCCAATAATACTGCTCTAGGTTTCCGAGACATTACTGCAGGTGCCAATCCGGAAAGTACAGCGAGACGTCTTGCAAGACCTCCTGAAAGTTGAGAAATTCGATCAGATTTACGATGTTCGAGACCCCAAGAAGATAGTAATTGAGAAACTGTGATTTCGTTAATTTCACATCCTGAAACCGCTAAAACTGTATTCAACCTCTCCCCTACTGTTTCTTCCCCTGCCATACCATTCTTCTGTAGGGTTAATCCCATTGGAGGTAGAGAAAATCTTCTTCCTTCTGAATCACGAATAATTTTCATCTCAGAATCATCATATCTCCAGCAAATATTGCCTGAAGAGATAGGGTGCATACCAGCACTAGATTCTAACAAAGTAGTCTTACCACAACCATTTGGCCCAACTAATGATACAACTTCACCTTCTGATAATTCAAAGTCAATTTCAGAGATCACAAGACGGTTGCCTCTATGAATATCTAAACTAGATATCTTGATCAATGGCTGTTCATTCACATACCTCCGAGTCAGGTTCATCGTTTGAGACGTTCGTCAAGGAGTAGAAGGCGCTATTGCTAGAATACGTCCGGATACAATTTGTGGCAGTCACCTCCGACAATGATATTTTCTGGTATCAGTTAGAAAATACTGACTTTGTGTTTTTATCAATTTATATTATAGTAGCTGTAATTCCATTTATTATTTCTTACAAGCAAAAAACTAGTATTGCTCTAGCAATGGTTTTATCTTTACTTCTTGTAATGTTTGTGAGATATACTCTAACTTTAGTTGATGTTGGATTTTATGAAATACAACTATTAGCAATGATTCCAATATTATCAGATGACCCTCAACAAATATATCGATTTGTTACTGCGGCTTGGCTCCATGCAGACTGGATACATGTACTTTCCAATATTTTAGTGATAGGATTGGTAGGTGTCCCTCTAGAACAGAGGCTCGGAAGTAAACGATGGATCATAGTATATTTCTTAGGATTTATCGGAGGCAATATCGCTTGGGTCATGACTCATCCAGAATCATTTAATCCTGCAATTGGGGCTAGTGGAGCTGCATTTGGACTACTGGGTGCTTACATGGCATGTTGGCCAAATGATGAAATCGAATTCCCTCTGTTATTCCTGATTAGAGCCTGGCCAATTTGGATTATTGTTTTCGTAAGATTGGGTTTAGAGATTTATCAAATATATTCAATTCAAGAAGGTACCTCGGGTGAAACTAACATTGCACATATGGCACATGTTGGAGGTTTTATTCTAGCATACTTGTTTGCAAGAATTATCGCTAGAGGAGCTCCTAGTTCGTTAACAACAGATAGTTCTAATCCTAGTGAAGGATCACATAATGAATCTATGAGAAAAATTGCTAAAAAGAATATGGGTGACTTAACAAATGATCCTTGGGAATTAGCTAATAAGCCACTCAAAGGAAATGCAGGAAGGATATTACAACAATTAAAATTACAAGGTGATGAACTAGAAACTAGACAAGCATGGTTGGAAGAACTGGCTGAAAATACTATATGCCCGATTTGTGATGGTGAAATAAAAATCACTGAGAAGGAAGAAGTCTATCGTCTAGTTTGTACACTCGATGGCGAACATCTGTTTTGGCCTTAATTCAGTGAATAATGAATTAACTATCGGTTCAAATTATACCCCACTTGATGTTGGCTCTCTAAGAGAGCCATGACAAGAGCATCAAAAACAGTAGTTCCAATGTTAGTAGTAGCATTGATGCTAGTCCTAGATTTATCGGCAGGAGTTACGGCAATAGTCCCTAGTCAAGATGAGTATAATCAAAATGAAAATTACAGTACAGAATCAACTTTTTCGCAATCTGAATCTGAAATTCCATCACTGAGATGTAATAATGAAAACTGCCCAGATAAGTTCCTTGGAATAGGATTTCCACCTTGGGATGCTAGTCCCGCAGTAGAAGAACCATATTGGTGGACTAACTTTGCAACTGATCAAGATTCTAATGGAATGGAAGACAGCCTACAGTATATGATTAATGGACAAAAGGAATCTCATTCTGCGACTGCAATACTTGGAAATGATGGAAGAATGACTACTGCAATCATTGTTGGTTATTCTTGGCACCCTGGAGAGACTGATTTACTTAAATTAAAAGAAATATTAATTGAGCACGGTTGGGAAGAAGAAGGATCATGGTTTTTCCCCGTAGATTATATTGATTCTATCGTAATTGATCATGTCCCTGTCAGTTCACTGATAGAAATTTGGCAACTAGATGGGGTTGTAATGATTGAAGAGCAAGACAAAATAGTATCCTATCTTAGTGTGGCCACTAGAGGATCAAAGGTTCGTAGTTCAGATGTATATGACGAAACTCTAAGAGATTTTGGATATGATGGTTCAGGGGTAGTAATCGCAGTTTTAGATTCTGGAGTTGATAATGAACATTTTTCACTTGATGATTTCTCAGACAATAATTTTGATAATGAAAATCAACCAGATGATTTATCTGATCCTAAATGGTTATCAGGATGTGATGCTACATCATGGAATTCTCAAGAATGTAACGATGGGGAATTTGACCCTGATGATGGCAATGGACACGGTACACATGTAGCAGGTATTGCATTGGGTACCGGAGATGACAGAAGGATAAATCAAGGTTATGCGCCTGGTTCTTATTTGGTTGATGTCAAAGTGATGACTGACTCAGGAGGTAGTGCAGGAGGAGATGAAGGACCGATAATTCAAGGTCTACAATGGGTCTTACAAAATGTTGATACTGATTGGGGCAACAATGATTCAAGTGAAGGAATTGATATCATGACGATGTCATTTGGTAGTGGAAGTTCGCCAGTTGGAGGTAATGATCAAGGAGACGATGGAAATAATTCTGCTGCAAGATTAGTTAATAATTGTGCAGATGCAGGAATATTACCAATTGCAGCAATCGGAAATGATGGTACCAATAGAGTGACATCAGTTGGAGCTGCAGATTCTGCAATTACAGTCGGAGCTATTGATGATCAGAATACAATACAGAGAAATGACGACCTTATTGCTGATTATTCAAATTCTGGCCCAAGAGTAGATGATAATGATGGAAATAAATGGGATGAACTGAAACCAGATGTTGTTGCTCCCGGATCTGGAATTACATCTGCTGAACATGCTGCATCTACTTCGACAATACCTGGACAAGAGTCAGGTGGTCTAGCAGAAGATGGATATGTATCATTAGATGGAACAAGTATGTCAACTCCTGCTGTTGCAGGTTTAGCAGCAATTATTTTACAGATTGATGATGAATTAGAACCACAAGAAGTAAAAGATATTCTTAGAAATAACTCAGAAGTTAGAGGTTCCGCTTCGATGCCATCTGTTTCAGATAAATGGAATAATAAATATGGTTTTGGGATAATTGATGGGAATTTGATACTTCAAGCATTACTAGGTGATGATACAGGTGGAGGAAATCCACCTGATAATAATACAGGTGGAGGAGATCCTCCAGTAGGGGATGGTACTGGAAATTGGGCTGTAATTGAAAAGCCAAGTGGTTTATGGTTAATTGAAGGAGAAAGTTATAGTGTACGTGGACATATTACCGATGCAGGAGAAGAAAATGGCACTACTGAAGAAGTTCAGGTACGTGTTACTTACAAGTATAGACCCATTGATGGCGGACCACTTTCTACTGGAGTTTTAGTAGATTGGCATCAAGCATTCGGGACAGTAAATTGGACAACTAACTTTGATTTACCGAACTTTGAAGAGGATGAAGATGTTGATGCCGAAACACTTCAGATAGAAGTAAAATCTAGAAATGAATTTGAACAATGGAGTAATACTACTAAGAATACACATAATATAGGTAAAATATCATTGGAAGTAAGTTCACCCAGCAGTCAAGATATTGTAAGCGGAAATATAGAGATTGTTGGAATTATGGAAACAGTAAACGGTGCTCAACTACAGTGGAGATTAGGAACGGATGATTGGAAAAATATGACCTACTATTCAGGGAATGGGAATGAAGAAATAGAATGGTCGATACCCTGGAATACTAGAAATACTGATGATGGAATTCAAAGATTTTCTGTAAGATTGGTCAGTGGAGTGGGAGTGGCTTCAGAAGAAATTCGAACAACAATTGAGATTGATAACAATCCGCCCTCTCCTGATTTAATGTTTAGAACAGGAATTTCAATAGAAGAATTCGGAATTACGGTAACTGAAACATATGTCAATACATTTTTGGAAGCTAAAATACAAATTAGAAATATCGGTGATTTGTCCGCAGAAGAATTATCAATATATCTCTTAGAAGACGGATTTAGAAAGGATGAGATTATAATTCAAAGTATAGGAAGCGGCGATATAATAGAAATTTCTCTTTCATGGAATCCATCAACTGTTGGAGATAAACAACTCACTATTTCCATAGATCCACTAGATGAGATTCAAGAAAATAATGAAACGGATAATGATATATCGATAATTTTCCCTGTTCTACAGCGTCCACAAGGAGTCGACCTTGCATTCAGAGATGGTGCAGTGAAAACAGAACCTTCAATTCCAAGACCTAATGAACAATTCCTCATAACTGGAAGAGTTGATAATTTAGGGTCTAGTGATGCAATTGGTGTAACTGCCACACTTTGGCTGAAAAATGAACTCGGATGGATGGAAGAAAAGTCAACTACTATTTCACTTGTAGTAGGACAAGGCGCTAGCCAAGTTGCGTTCGCCTACATCGCTAATGAAGTTGGACCTATAGAAGTAAAGATAACAATACAGGGTGAAAGTCTATCCGATTTAAATTGGGAAAATAATGAAATTATTTCGACAATACTTGTAGATCAATCATCACTTACTGGTGCCAAAAGAATATCTTTTAATTACGGAGAAGAACCGGTTAAAGTGATTGATCTAAATGGAGAAGGATTGGTTATAACAAGTAAGGATGGAGGATTATCTTTGTATCGATTGAATTCAAATCTTGCATTAATACCCTGTTCGAATATACTTGAGACAAAGTGGTCAGGTGACTTTGCTTCATGGAGCACTAGTGATGGATATGCCCATGTTGCTTGGACAAGAAGGTATATTGATAATCAAGGATATTTCCTACAAACATTAAGCTATTCTAGAATTGATGCAACCTGTGAAATGACTCCAGTTCAAGATTTAATGGAATCAATATCATTATCAGATGGTAAATATTACGGAATTGATATGGATGTTAGAGGCACAGAAGTGATGATTGGAGGGTACCATAGAGATATTTCAACAGGTGGCACTTACAAAGATTTGACAAATATATTCTTACTGACTTCTGACTACCCTACATCAAAATCAGATTGGAGCTTCACCCCGAATATCATCGGAGAGATTGAAATTAATATGAATGATGCCGCTCCAGTAGTTGTGGAATTTGGTGAAGAACATACACACATCTTTTATCAATCCAATAGAGATGACATTACGGGTAAAGAAAGACTTGGCCTATGGTATGCCCATGGATCTAGTGAACAAAGCTCTTGGACATACAGAAAAGCAATCGGAGACACAGCAGACATGCAAATGATGTCTGTAAGAACTATTGATGGAGAAGATTATCTTTTTGCTGTTTGGAAAGAAGGCATAGATTCTGAATCAAAATTAGTTGCTATGATAGCAGATTCTACCATGACGCCATATGAAAATCTTAGTATGGAAATCTCATCTAAAGGAATAGGAAATATACAAATGACTGAGACACACCTAGGAATACAAGTATTCTACGATTTCGTAGGCCCTACTGGTTCTCAGATACAATATGGCATGATGAATCCCTCAGAAAATGAACAATGGATCGGACTCTCGGACAGAATTACTTCTGGAAAAAATCATCTTTCATCTGCTGACAGAAGTCCGTTAAGTGACCAAACTATTTTGTTGAGTTGGAACGAATTATCTGGCTGGGAGATTAGGGCTTTAGTAGATGATAATGATCCGGATATTGGCAGTCTGAATTTCCTTGATGAGTTGAGAGTATACCTAGGACTTGATGAACAAAACTTTGCAATATTGATGGCAGGTGTTGCAATAACAATACTACTTCTTTGCCTAGTAGTACTCTCAACAATGTCAGTAAGTGCTGTGAAATGGATGGGGAAGAAAAGAAGAAAAACGGTATCTGGGAATATCGTTTTAGAAGATAATGTCGTTGACATAGTTGACCCAACAGATATTGAAATTAAATCATCTGAAATTGAGTTAATTGATCCGGAATTTACTAGTGGAGCAAATATTAGAAAAGAACGAAGAGAAGAGAGGAAGAATATAGTTTCAGTAAATAAAGAAATTATGCCTATCATGCCTGAAATATCAATACCTGCACCAAATGAAAATATAGCACAGATGCCGAATATGAATCGAACGGTGATTTGCTCTAAGTGTACCTCAAGATTTGAGGTTTCGATGAATCTTAAAACGATTAAATGCCCTATTTGTGAGTTTAGAATCGACCTTTAGGTGATATATTGCGGGTCTTACTTGCTTCAGCATCTGAAAGAAGATTATCATGTCTTAAAGAAATATTAGATTTGGAAATATACTCACAGCCATTATTTAGCCAAGAAAAGAGTATTGTCAATGGTAAAAGTGTGGAGCATCAAGTAGAAGAGATATGCTTATCAAAAGTGAAAAATGCCGCAATTGAGTGGAGTATTATTGAAGAGAAAAAAGATTTTTATCCAGAAATAATTATTGTATCCGATACAATAGTTGAGAATCCTGAAGATCATATGATTCCCATGGGAAAACCGAATAACGAATTTCAAGCTACTAATATGTTAGTAAGCTTATCAGGAAGAAGGCATAGAGTATGGTCATCTACTGCAATATTAATGAAAAATAGTGATGGATATATCCCTATTCATGGCGAATGGAGATATAAAATATGGACTAATTACTCAGTCGTTGAGTTCGAGAGATTAACAGATGAAAATATTATATCACTAATTAAGAATAATTCATGGCATGGAAAAGCAGGAGGATATGATTTAGCAGGTGATGCTGGTAAATATACTAGATTAATTGAAGGGGATGAATTAACAGTTTTAGGATTTTCATTCGAAGCAATTAATGAACTGATAACTAAACTGATCTAGGCGAAAACAACACCACCGAACTTGAGCACAAATTCTTTTTGTATTTCATCAAACCATTCTAACATTGAAACAGAAAAACGAACTGAAATAATTTCATCATCTATCAATAAGTCGTCTTGGATTCCTTTCAGAGTACCTGGAGCAGCTCCACAAGAAACACATGCACCGTCCAAATCTATGATTAAGGATAGAACTTTAGTACCATCATGAGTTTGTTCAATTTCTCCTGAACTAACAATTAACGCACCACCATGTCCGTCTAGAGCTGCTCTTACAGGACCTAACCTAGACATTAGAGCCGGTATTAACTCAGAATCGTTGGATTGAAATAATTTAATCAGAGATAATTTACTGAGACGATCTATTTCTTCAGGATCATGATTCTCAGCGATTCTACGAAGAGCTTCAGCTTTCATTTGCTCTTCAATCTGATTTTTATATGATTCAGAAAGATCTTTTGAGACTGGGAGTTTGCGAACGCGATAGTCACTCATCATACTACCCGAGGAGGGGATTTCACTTTAGGATGACCAATAGATAATTTATAGTTGCCAATGATTTGTGAAAAAAAATAAGCATCTATTCAAAAGGGGGGAGCATGCTGGAAAGGTTAGGGAATAACATGCCTGAGGAGATAAACTTACTAAAAATCTCAGATTTATACGCTGGGATTGACGATACACCTATCCTCAAAGGAATTAATTTGAATATCAAACCAGGTGAAATACACGCCATTATGGGTAGAAATGGTAGTGGTAAAACTACTACTGCAAATATAATAATGGGTCATCCAGATTATGAAGTTGAAAGCGGTCATGTCGAATTAAATGGTGAAAATCTACTTGACATGGAAACATGGGAGAGAGCTAGAAAAGGAGTATTTTTATCATTCCAATACCCTCAATCTGTTCCTGGACTACAGGTTGGTAATTTTCTTCGTAAATCTGTTGCCGCGATTCTAGGGGAAGAGGCTGCTAAAGGTTCCGAATTTAGGACTAAACTAAAGGAAAGTATGAAAGAATTGGACATACCTTCTTCGTTTCTCGGTAGGTACGTCAATGATGGCTTTAGTGGTGGAGAAAAGAAAAGATTCGAAATATTACAATTAATGTTAATTAAACCTAAATTGGCAATTCTTGATGAAACTGATTCTGGTTTAGATATTGATGGAATTAGAACTGTCGCTAAAGGAATTAATGCTGCAATAAGAGGTACGGACTCTGGAGCACTTATAATTACGCATTATTCTAGAATTCTTGAGCATGTACAACCAGATAAAATCCATGTACTGATTGCTGGTAAAATTGTTAAAACAGGAGGCCCGGAATTAGCTCTTGAGCTAGAAGAAAAGGGTTATGACTGGCTAGAGACAAAATCTGATAACTGAAGGAGATGAAAATATGACAACTAATCAAGCAAGAGATGCCGTGGGAGATTACAAAGCCGGGTGGCATGACCCTGAGAACTCAACAATTCGTTTTGATGCTGGACTTTCTGAACAAGTAGTAAGAGATATCTCAGAATTAAAGAACGAACCAGAATGGATGACTGAAATGAGAGTAAAGGCATTCAAACACTTTGATGAAAGACCAATGCCAACATGGGGTAATATGTCGATGCTCAATGAGATTGATTTTGATAAAATCTGTTATTATCTGAGATCATCAAAAGCCACTGAAAATGATTGGGATGATGTCCCAGAAGATATTAGAAATACCTTTGATAGATTGGGAATTCCCGATGCTGAGCAGAAATGGCTCAGTGGAGTAACAGCTCAATATGAATCTGAGGCGGTATATCACTCAATTAGAGAAGATTTACAACAACAAGGTGTGATTTTCTT
>MDSX01025543.1_pt1 | contig 20317 bp, 18 predicted proteins | sample 811141 | NCBI WGS metagenome assembly MDSX01 (sample SAMN05326642, study PRJNA326480) | marine metagenome | isolation source: seawater | place: Atlantic Ocean: South East | collected 2010 | reverse complement strand
GCACAGTCTCAATGGTATTGATTTTATTTTATTTGAATTATTATTAGAAGAAGAATTACCGTTGGGTCTAATTCGGTTTCGATTAACCCCCAATCTTAAGCATTCCAATGCGAACCAATGTGTACTTGACTTAGTTTTGTATCACAAGCAATCAATTTTAACTGAATTTCGTATTCAATACGCCAATCAAGCTAATATTTGGGTAACACGTGGAGGCATCCCCTTTGCCCATTTGAATCTTAACCTGAAATCGGGCCGTGTATATCGCATTAATGGGCATATTCAAAACAAAGCATTTTTATGTCATTATTCACGATCAAATACCGCTCAATTAAAATTAAGCATTAGCCAATGGCGAACTACACTAGCCTTTAAAAAAAACAATCGGGACTTAATTGGTACATGGAAGAAACCGAATGGGGATCAAAAACTGTTTCAGCTCCGTGGACAACGCACATTGGTTGGCGGTCATATGCATCAATCGTACCGGGCACAATTAGGTGAAGACGCCATTCAAGCGGTCTATCAATTTCACAAATCCGGTAAGACTATTAGCCCCCTACCGCTGGGTGGAACGGGGGCTATTTTAAACAATGCCTTTACCCCTAAACAGGCGATTACACTCCCCTATCCTGTTTGGGCATTGGGAATTTAGTATTTAATCTAAAGTGTTTAACTGTTTTAAATGTGGAAAAAATAACACATCTCGAATGCTGGTTTGATTGGTTAACAACATCACAACACGGTCAACGCCAATCCCGAGACCACCGGTGGGTGGCATGCCGTATTGTAGGGCCTGAATATAATCATCGTCCGTTTGATGCGCTTCTGCATCCCCCGCTTCGCGCGCCCGCTCTTGATCCTCAAATCGCGCCGCTTGCTCAACGGGGTCATTCAACTCTGAGAAAGCATTGGCAATTTCCATACCGGCAATAATTAGCTCAAACCGTTCGACTAAATCGGGATTATCTCGGTGTTGTTTGGCCAATGGCGACAATTCCCAAGGATAATCAGTAATAAAAATAGGACCGACTAACTGAGGCTCAACAATTTTATCGTATACCATGCCCACTAGATGGCCCCATGATTCTTGCCCGGTATTGCTAACATTATGTTGACTTAGAGCCTCCGTCAATACCTGCCGGGTCGGATTTTCTATACCCGCATACTGGGCCAACGCATCCAGCATACTGAGTCGCTCAAACGACTGACTAAAGTCAATTGTTTGGTCCTGATAGGTGAGTACAGTCCCACCGGTATGCTGAACCACTAGATGCTTAAGCAATGCTTCTGTGAGTGCCATCATATCTGTATAATCAGCATACGCTTGGTACAATTCCAACAACGTATACTCGGGGTTATGCTTGTAGGATACCCCTTCATTTCGAAATACACGTCCAATTTCAAATACACGTTCATAGCCGCCCACAATTAAGCGTTTCAAATGCAGCTCTAATGCAATCCGCAAATATAAATCCTGATCTAAATGATTATGATGTGTCCGAAATGGTTCAGCTGATGCCCCACCATAGATATGCTGAAGAACCGGGGTTTCAACTTCCATAAACTGATCCCTATTAAGATATTGCCGCATCGCCAATACAATGCTAGATCGAGCCGTAAAAACAGATCGGACATCTGGACTCATAATAAGATCTACATACCGTTGGCGGTATCGAGTTTCTTTATCTTGAAGCCCATGAAATTTTTCGGGTAAGGCTGCCAGCGATTTAGTCAGCAAGGTTAGTGAGTTAACATTCAGTGTTAACGCATCGCGACGCGTCCGAAACATAGTGCCTGATAAACCGACAATGTCCCCAATGTCAATGGATTCGTATAGCTTAAAAAGATCAGCCCCAACACGGTCAACATTAATATACAATTGAAGCTCGCCAGATTCATCATGAATATTTAAAAACATGGCTTTTCCATGACCGCGCCGACTCATCACACGCCCGGCTGTTTGAACGTCTGTATCCGCGGGCGTATCGGATGTAATATGGGTATACTCAGCTACAATAGTAGCCAATGCATGCTGCTTATCAAATGTATGGGCAAATGCACACTGCCCGGCGGCTTCCCATGCTTGCTGTTTTAGTCGGCGATTTTCGTATTCAGTCATAGTACAAAAGTATACACTATTTAGCTGGCCCCGATGTTTTTTTTAATACACCTCGTTTGGATGCCTCCGACATAAATTGAATAAGGCGTTGGCTGTTCGCCCCTTGAATAGTATCCTTCGCCAATAAATCTAGGGCCTGTTGGGTATTTAACTGATTTTTAAAAAATGCTTTAAATACATACTTAAGCTCGGTTAACTCGGGTGACTTGACTCCAATTCGCCGCAGGCCCACCACATTCAACGTCCGGATTTCAGCGGGATTGCCATCACACAATAAAAATGGGGGCACATCGGAATGCACTTTCGAATACCCACCAATCATAGCCCCTGTGCCAATTCGAGTAAACTGATGAATACCCACACAACCACCCACAACTACCCGGTTCTCAATAACTACATGCCCGCCCAGTGTTGCCATATTGGTTAAAATAACATGATCCCCAATCGTACAGTTGTGCCCAATATGTACGGACGTAAAAATTAAATTATCATTGCCAATAACCGTTTCACAATCCGGTCCTGTGGCACGGTTAATTGTAACGTACTCACGAATGGTATTGCGATCCCCAATTTTAACCAAACTTCGCTCACCCTTGTATTTCATATCTTGGGCCTGAGAGCCAATAACAGCCCCCGAATAAATATGGCAATTGCTGCCAATTTCTGTCCATTTTTCAATCATGACATTGGCTTCCAGTATGGTTCCATCGCCAATAACAACATGCTCCCCAACATTGCTGTAGGCACCAATTTTAACATTTTCACCCAATACGGCTGTGGGATGGACCGATGCTGTGGGATGAATTTGCGGACGACTGGGCGTATGGGTAAACGTATAGATTAAGGTTGTCTCACAGACTCGGCGTCCCTCGACTAACACCAGGGCCTCAATTGTCATCGGGCCCGAGTCATCCACAGATTCTGCGGTTAATTCAAAGCGAATCGTATCCCCGGGGATTACAGGCGATAAAAACTCACAGTGTTTAATTTGATTTAAGTGAAAGTCTTGTTCAACTCGGATCGGATGTTGATCCACCAAGAGACCGACCCCCTGGCTAATAGCCGCTAGCAACAACGCCTCAGATAAATACCATTCCCCATTATGCGCAATTCGGTACCCGGACTCAGACACACTCATGGTTTTTTGCACAACGACAAAGTTGGGGGTAATTATTTCAACACGGTCCAACATCGGCTGGTTATATCGAGCGTTAAGTTTATCTAAAAAATAAGTTGTGCTAATCATTGTTTTTTATGTATTCTATCATAAAATTTTATTTATACAGAAAAAACCCATAAAAACGCCCACACAAACTAGCTATATCACGCACCCCATAACGAAGTCGGATCATCAGTATAGATTGAATAACGCCTAAACAGGCTGCCAGAAGCATTTTGGTTAGCTGCACACATCCCCATACCGGCATTCTAGAGCTATGCTTGCGAATTAATGCGCCGCGACCAGCACCGTACGAAAAACCACGACGCCAAATTTTTTTTAAATCTAGGGTGTTTAATTTTTCCGTCTCGGATGGATGATAGACATATAAATTGGAATCAAAGTATACTTTAGCCTTTTGATCGATTAACCTCAGTAAAAAGTCAGCTTCTTCTCCACATCCCCATCGTTTCCCTGGACCAAACTCAGAATCATAGCCACCAATTTTTATAGCCATTTCTTTCGATACAATGCTTGCTGAACACATCCATAGATTAAAGGAATCAACATGAATCATTTGCGTTTTTTTACCACTAAGAGAGCGTGCGATGGGTTGCTTTTGTGCATCAACAACAACACCGGTCAGACCATCCAAGGCGTATTTATTTAACGTTTGAACAGCACTTGCTAAAAACTCAGGTGAATACTGTGCATCATCATCCATATATGCCAACCAAAAACCAGCAGCAACCGAAGCGGCATAATTACGGGAAAATGATACACATGCGGTGTCAATTTCATGATACTGTAGTGTTAAATCTGAATACTCTTTAATCATTTTTTTCATTAATGAGGGTCCTTGATTAACAATAATTATATCAAAATTTTTAAATGTTTGACGCTTAAGACTATCCAAGGCGTTCATGACTAACGCACTATCTCCCAATGTTGCAATGACAACCGATACCAATGGATAGGGCATGAAGCGTCAACTACCCACTGACTTTCAACTGTTTGGTATACCACGCAACAGTTTTTTTTAGACCTTCGGCTAACTGAACCGTCGGCGCATAGCCAATCTCAGCTTGTGCACGCTCAATATCGGCTAAACTATCCCGCACATCACCCGGACGAGCGGGTTCATAAATCGGAAATTGAGATTTCCCTAATAGTGTTTGAATCGTGGTCGCCAAATGATTTACGCTAGTGTTGACGCCGTTACCAATATTATAAACCTGTCCCGCGGATCGCGCATCTGAAAAACAGGCGTGGATATTAGCCTGAACAACATTGTCAATATAGGTAAAATCGCGTGTTTGCTCCCCATCGGAATGAATCACCGGCGAACAGTTCTGCAACCAAGCCGTAACAAACTTAGGAATAACAGCCGCATACTGAGAATTGGGGTCTTGGCGCGGGCCAAATACATTAAAATAGCGCAACGATACAACTGGAAAGTGATAGACCGATTGCATCATGGACGCATAATATTCGCACATTAGTTTACTTAGTGCATAGGGTGACAATGGCGCGGGTATTATAGACTCTGTTTTAGGCAATGCTTGGGAATCCCCATAAATTGCCGAAGAAGATGCCTGAACCACACGCTTAACCCCTTGGTCCCGGGCCGCAAGCAATACATTAAGGGTGCCGGTAACGTTGTTGTCGTGGTAGTCCAACGGGAACTCAATAGATTTAGGCACCGACCCCAGTGCCGCTTGATGCACCACATAGTCCACGCCCTGCATCGCATGCGCACAGCAAGTTGCATCTCGGATATCACCGTCAATCCACGTATATCTGTTTGATGCATAGTGATCTAGAAAAGACAGATTATCAAAACAGCCATGCGATAAATTATCTAAAATTCGAACCGCATGCCCCTGCTTTAAGAGTGACTCAACAAGATGCGACCCAATAAACCCTGCCCCACCGGTAACTAAAAATGTATTCATGACTAGGCTCTAATTGTAAGCCAATTCAGTCGACTAAACAAGTATTTTATGAATAATTGGTGTACACTATACTATTCATGAAATCTCTTCAATCCGTCATTTCAAAACTCCGGTTTTTATTTGATCGAAAAGATAAACTGCATTTTTTTTCCTTATTCGCTTACACTGTGCTGTACAGTGTCATTGAAATGGTAGGGGTTGGGATCATTATTCCCTTTTTAAATCTTGTTACTCAGTTTGAGATTGTGTATACGCATGCGATATTCAATACGCTGTACACAAGCCTAGGCCGCCCATCACCGAATACAACCATTATATTAATGGGGTTGGGCCTTATTTTGTTTTATATAAGTCGGGCGGGTATTTCACTGCATTACGATTATACCACCAGTCGATTTGTTCAAGGCCGATTTCACAGCATAGCGCACCGATTATTTAATCACTACCTACAACTACCCTACCTTAGTTATCAAGCACATCATTCGGGGCTATTATCGCGTACAATTATTACCGAGTCTGATCAATTATCCAACCTGATCTACTTTTCTTTGGTAGTACTAAGTGAAAGCATTACCACCATTTTTATTTATAGTTTTTTACTTTTCATTAACTGGAAAGCAACACTCCTTATTAGTATGTATGCTGGACTTGTATGTATAGTATTGGCATGCATTATTCGCCGAAAAACAAACCAAGCAGCCGCCGAACGTGAACGCAATCACAACCAGTTTTATAAGACTATTCATGAAACATTTAAGAATTTTAAACTGATTAAATGTCTAAGTGATATGGACTACCTGAAACAGCATTTTCACGCTAGTAGCTATGGACTTAGCCAAGCCAATATCAAGGCTAAGGTGATTGGACAACTTCCCCGTGGGGTTTTGGAAGCCAGTGGCATTATTATTATGCTTAGCTTTATTGTAGTTAGTACGATTCAGCACCTAAATTTAGATCAAATTATTCCTTTTATAAGTGTATACGGTCTGGCTTTTTTCAGACTAATGCCGGCGTTTAACCGTCTGTTGCAGGCCTATAATCAAGTGCTTTTTCTAGCCCCCAGCCTCGATTGTGTATACCAATCATTTACCATTCAAACTGAACAATTAGGCAACAAATCAATCGAATTCAAATCCATGGTTCATGTGGATGCAGTATCCTTTAGCTATCCCAACGCACCCGCACCCCCAATTCTGGCGAACCATTCACTCAAGATCCCCTATTTGTCTAGTATTGGCATTATGGGCATTAGTGGATCGGGGAAAAGCACGCTATTGGATATTATTTGTGGAATAATTTCACCCGACTCAGGCCACGTTTGTGTGGATGGCATTCCATTAGATTTTGAAACTATACGCAATTGGCGGGCTAGTATTGGCTATGTCACCCAAGAAACCACATTGTTTGATGATACCGTTGGATATAATATTGCGTTTGGGCATGCGTATAATGAAGCACGCATTATTGAACTACTCCACGCAGTGAAGTTGTATGATTTTTTTAATATGCATACTGGCATTCATACACCGATTGGGGAAAATGGGTGCCGGCTCAGTGGTGGGCAGCGACAACGCATTGGGGTTGCTCGAGCCTTGTATCATCAGCCTCAGCTTTTGATTTTAGACGAAGCAACCAGTGCCTTGGATAAAGAAACAGAGCACCATCTGATTAATGAAGTATTTTCAAAACTAAAAAGCCAAACCATTATTAGCGTATCCCATCATGCGGCCGCACTACACTACTGCGATCAAATTATAAGGCTATAAGCTACTCAAAAGCACTTTAATGCGTGTTAACGCCGTTTTCAAGTCCGCCATAGCGACGGCATAGCAACAGCGTATATACCCCTCGCCCCCTTGGCCAAACACCGAGCCGGGAACAACTGCCACCCGTTGAGTTTCTAGCAGTTGAACGGCAAAGGCTTCTGAAGACAATCCAGTCGAACGAATATCCACAAAACAATACAAAGCCCCGTCTGGCATTGCGGTTGGCAACCCCAACTCATTGAGACCTGTTACAAATAGGCGTCGTCGTTGATCATAATCCGCCCGCATGGACGCAACCGAGCCCTGGTGATTGCGAATCGCTTCCAAGGCCGCATGCTGCCCCATTGTCGGTACGCACATCACCGTGTATTGATGAATTTTAAGCGCCCGCTCAATCATAGCTTTTGGGCCACATAAATAGCCAATACGCCAACCGGTCATAGCATAGTTTTTAGAGACCCCTCCCACATAAATTGTATTGGTTTTGGCGTTTGGGTACGTAGATAAAAACGACTGAATCGGTGCATCGTACACCAAGTCATAGTAAATCTCATCTACCAACACCCAAATACCACGCTCATAGGCAAATTGACCAATCGCTGCCAATGTTTCTGCTGGAATCACAGCTCCAGTGGGATTGGATGGTGAACATAGCATAATTAGTTTAGTAGTATCTGTCACAGCTGCTTTAATTGTCGCTACTGTCGGCACAAAACCAGTTTCGCTTGTATTGACGGAAATTACATTCGCTCCCGCTAAAATTGCCAAGGGCGAATACGAAATGTAGGTGGGCTCTGGAATCACCACACTATCACCGGGGTTAATAATAGCACGCAAGGCAATATCAATCGCTTCCGATGCCCCCACCGTTACAATAATTTCATCATCAGGACAGTACCGAACGCCCGAATACGTCTGAATTAGTTCTGAAATAGCGTTTCGTAATGGCAAAATACCCTGATTAGACGTATAGTGGGTCTCCCCTTGCTCAATACTCAAAATAGCCGAGTTGCAAATCCCCCATGGCGTAGTAAAGTCCGGCTCCCCAACGCCCAACGAAATCACGTCGTCCATAGTTAAGACTAGGTCGAAAAATAGACGAATGCCCGATGATGGGACCAAGTCCAACCGATCATTAAATGTACTAAATGCCGGCTGTGTCATACGTTTATGGGGTTACAGATAATCGATCGCGTGTATTGGGATCATCCAACAAAATTCCATTGACTTTGTATCGCTTTAAAATGAAATGAGTCGTAATGGATCGAATAGATTTTAAAGGCGCCAACTGATTGGATACAAATTCAGAAATGCCCGATATACTATCCGATTCTAAAATAATCAGAAAATCATAGCGCCCGGATATCAAATAATGATCTATTACATTATTATGCCGAAAAATACGACCGGCTGCACGATCAAACCCATCTTGTTCTTCGGGCCGGACTTCTAGTTCGACTAATGCCCGAACTCGCTCATTCTTTGATTGACTCATAGATAAAACAAAGTATAACGCAAACCGAGTTTAATTGGTAGCGGGGACAGGAATTGAACCTGCGACCTCCGGGTTATGAGCCCGACGAGCTACCACTGCTCTACCCCGCGATACTGGACTGAAATTTACCATACAACCTCACAATCGTCAACAACACGACCCCGAACGCCCCTATTTATTTGACGGTTTTAAAATTCACAGGTGGAATTATTTTTAATTCACTACTATAATTATACAAGTCAATTTGAATTACATAGATTAACTTTTTTTCGAATTATCGTCTTTTAAAAAAATTTAGCAGTGAGGTTGTCTTATACTATGAAGAAATTTTTCGTTACAATTACTCGCCCGGCATCGTTGGTTTTATTCATAGGCATTCTTCTTTCACTTTATATCGGTCAAACGGTTCCGCCCACGTGGACCATCGAAACCATGCGGGTTGATGCCTTTAAAACCGACGCTGGTGAATGGGCCTATACGTACAAAAAAAAACCGGTCATTATTGAAACTATCGTTCCCATAGAATCCGCTTATTTAACAGCCAAAACTTTGGATTCGATTAATAAAGCAAAGCAATCCCCTGCTGTTACTGAAGAGTTTATCATTCAAAACGATGGCAGCATTCAACGAATAAAAGTGGCCCAGCACTGGGGCATTTGGTCATTATTGCCGGCTGTAGTGGCTATTTTGCTGTGTTGGATTGTTAAAGAACCGATTACTGCGTTATCCGGCGGTATTATCGCTGGCGCTTTTTTAATTGGTAAATTCAATATTTTAGATGATGTATTAGTGCCTACTTTTATGTCCAAAAATGCGGCCACTGTATTAATTCTATATCTATGGCTACTGGGTGGATTAATGGGGATGTGGGAAAAAACAGGCGCATCCAAGGCATTTGCGCAATTTATGGCCAAACACTTTGTTCGCGGGCCAAAAACAGCTAAGGTTGTTGCCTGGCTACTGGGTATTGTGTTTTTTCAAGGCGGCACTGTTAGCGCCGTGTTGGTCGGTACAACGGTTCGCCCACTCGCTGACGAAGAGCGTGTTAGCCATGAAGAATTATCGTTTATTGTAGATTCCACATCGTCACCTATTGCTATATTGTTGCCCTTTAATGCATGGCCCAGCTATGTTCAGGCGTTTAGTTTTGTGGGCGGAGCCTCATGGTTGGCTACAGAAGCGGACCGAATTGCATTTTTCTTCAAAAGTATACCCTTTAATTTTTATGCTATTTTCGCCATAACATCGACATTGTTGTTAAGTATTGAACGACTGCCCTGGTGCGGCAAGCAATTGAAAGCGGCGATTACGCGTTCTCGAACAACGGGGGAACTGGATGCCCCCGATGCTGAACCCGTTAATAGTTTGCATTACGATACCAATCATGTTCCAAGTGGGTATACAATTAATACGGCTGATTTTTTTATTCCATTGTTGGTTGTTCTTGGATTTGCCATTACGACCTATATTACCCTAGGTTCACCCAAAGTTTTATGGGCATTTGGGCTTGCCTTGCTGACATCCATTACCTTAGCATTTTTACGCGGAATGAGTGCTAAAGATGTGATTGACGGCCTATCTCTAGGCTTTAAAGGCGTGGTTTTAGGATCCCTTATATTACTATTGGCCATGACTATTGGCGCTATGTCTAAAGCAACGGGTGGTGGAACCTACTTGGTGGATTTAATGGGTAGCTGGATTCCATTTTTTCTATTACCGGGAATTCTTGCTTTGCTCACTATGGCCATTGCATTTGCAACCGGAACAAGCTGGGGAACATTTGCCGTATCCTTACCCTTGGCCTTGCCCTTATCGTTTCATGTCGGAACCGCTCATGGACTTGTTAACTTAGAGTTTTTTATGTTAATCTGTTTTTGTTCAATTTTGAATGGTGCAGTATTCGGGGACCAATGTTCACCTATATCAGACACAACCGTACTTAGTTCAATGACCACCGGGTGCGACCTAATGGATCACGTTAAAACACAAATACCACTTGCAACTGTATCAATGGGAGGTGCAATTCTTTTATGGACACTGCTCGTCAGTCTATTTGCATAACTGGCTACTGGCTCATGAAGTGTGAGCCATCTGTTTACTCAATTTCTGATCTTGAAGCTGATACAACAACATCATGGGAGGGTGTTCGCAACTACCAAGCACGAAATTTCATGCGTGACCATATGCATGTGAATGACCCCGTTATTTTTTATCATTCCAATGCTAAGCCCCCCGGAGCGGCTGGATTAGCCCGTGTATGTAAACGAGCCTACCCTGATCATTTTTCATGGGACGCCAATCATCAATACTTTGATCCCAAATCGAGCCCCGAAAATCCGCGATGGTGCATGGTTGATGTAGTGTTTGAGAAAAAATTCAAAACTGTTGTGCCCATTCATACACTACGTGCTCATCCCGAATTACAAAACTTAATGATTTTACAAACTGGCTCTCGCTTGTCTATTACACCCATTACTGTTCACGAATACACTGTTATTCAGCAATTAGGTCAATGAAAATACTTGTTATTTCAATTGGGATTTGTTTTCTTAGTATTGTTTTCTCTCAGCGAAAGCAATTTTTCTTATTGGCCATGCGACTACTGTCGTATCGACGCTGGTATATTTATAGCATCTCCGATTCGCTATCATTCAAACTAAATCAATATTTTAATTACCATGAAATGTTTAAATGCTTTATATCAGAAATAACCTTAGTATTTCCATTTGAGCATATTAGCTTGTATTACACCGATGATGATTATGAGCAGCTGCGCGTGCTATCGCATTATGGAAATCCTAGTAACGATCTGGATTTGCCCTCAAAATCATTGTGGCTGTGGCTGGGCGTTCACCGACAAATTATTAGCCAATCTAATCGTTTTAAAAACAATAAAACAAGTCATTCAGATGAACTAAAACGATTCAATTCAACTATTTGCATCCCCTTATTTTCTATGGGAAAACTACAGGGGGTATTGATGTGTGGGTCACTCCCCAAACGCTATCGTATGCAATCCTTTGATTTCACGCAATTGTGGAAAATTAGCCAGATATTTTCATTGGCTATCCAGCACGCATTACTGCATGTTCGCAATCAAAGCAATATTCAACGATTGTCTCGATTGCATTCATTTTCAATAGAATCCAGTCAATTATTGAGTCAGTCCGAATTAGCCACTCTATCTACACAGCTGTTTTATGATTTATTTAACTTAAAAACTGTGTTTTATTTCCATTATATTGAAGCAACTCAATCGTTTATTCCAATGGGAATTCATTATCAAACACACCTCAGTTTGTATCAATACCCATTAATACTTTGCGAAGAACTATTATCCAACTTAGGGACTGAGTCTGGCAGCGATACCCACCCACTATTTACTCAAAACCCAACTGTTTTTACAATGTTCTCGGCTATATTTCAAACTAAAGACTATTTTATTATGCCAATCCGAAACACCCATGGGAATGTCCACGGCCTGTTTTTAGCGCCACTATATTCCAGAAATGCATTGGTTTTTCAAGACTCATTAATCTCTATTGCTTTAAATGCAGTTAAACTGCCAATTAATCGAATCGCTAATTTTGAATCTATGCATAAAACGAATGCGTATAATCAAGCGGTTTTAGATAACAATCCCGTTGGCATTATTGTATTGGATAAACACTTAACTATTCTATCATGTAACTCAAAAGCGCTAGTGCTATTTGATGAACCCCACACTATTGTGAAAGAAAAAATCAATATTACATATGCCAAATGCCCAGATATTCAGCAAGTAGAACATGTTGCAATCTCTCATGCGCCTATTGCGTTTGAAACGACTATTCAGTGTGCCTCTACTGTTAATTCTGTTTATTTATCTGCTCAAATTATTCAATCTGAAATACTGTGCATGATTACTGACTTATCGGCCATGCGAAAGCTACAACTCAAAATACAACAAAGCAACCAATTATCTATGCTGGGGGCTATGTCCGCCAGTATTTCTCATGAAATTAAAAATTCATTGGTTGGTATTCACTCATTTGCACAACTACTGCCTAGCAATTGGCATAACGAATCATTTCGGAATAAGTTTTCGTCGTTAGTGCTTAATCAATTAACGCGTGTCACTGAAATGACGTGCCTACTGGGCCAGTTGGGCAAACCGTCTATAACCAAACTGCAGCCTGTTAATCTAAACTATCATGTCAAAAAAGCGATTGAATTACTCACGGGTGAATTTAATAAAAACCGTGTATCTGTGAGTAATTTAGTCGATAATGATATTATTATAAAAGCCGATGTGAATCAACTTTTTCAATTATTTACCAATGTGTTGTTAAACTCTATTCAAGCCATGCGCGTCACCGGGGGTAGCATTACAATTAGTAGCCAAAAATTGCCGGGTAATTATGTTGAAATTCAATGCAAAGATACCGGGCATGGCATGGAACCTCAAACATTGAGCATGATTAACGATCCGTTTTTTTCAACTAAATCATCTGGATCCGGCCTAGGGGTACCCATTATTCGTGGCATTATGTTGCGCCATAATGGGGGAATTAAAATTGAATCTAGCGTTAATTTGGGCACTGTTTTTAAATTGTATATACCAAAAGTAAAAGCAAATGCTGAACAATTCGAAGCAGCCACCGGTATTCAATTAATGCGTGCAGAAGAAAAAGAAGAAAAGGAGTTTACGTTATTATTATAAATCAAGTCCCCAATTTTATTAGCATTTTTCGTATTTTAGGCGTAGCGTTTATTTTTATGTTAACCCCTTACACCAGCCATTCCACTCAACTACTAACCATTGTCATGTACTCCATTGTGTGCGTAACCGATTTTATTGACGGATGGTTCGCTCGAAAATACAAGTGTGTTAGCTATGTTGGAAAAATTTTAGACCCCCTGGCTGATAAAATTTTAGTTTTAGTGTTATTACCGTTGTTGCAAATGGGCGTAATCACAAGTTTTCCAATCTTCATTATTTTAACCCGTGAATTTTCTGTAATGGCCCTGCGTATTGTGGCCGCACGCCAGCAATTAAATTTGGTCGAAGCTAAAGGCTTGGGCAAATTAAAAACAGCCATTACATTGCCTATATGTGGCATCTTGTTTGGACGTGTTGCCACCGTTCCGGATCCGGAACTTTCTATTTATTGGCAACCACTAAGCCAATTACAGCAATGGGTAATGAGCTGGCCCTTATTAATTATTGAGATATTAATTTTTATAATGGTTAGTATTACTGTTTGCTCATTTTTGCATTATGCATGTTTGTTTACTTGGGAAAAACTACTCAACTACACAAATAACAATTCGAAAGCGGCAAAACAACATTTGTATGCCCTAATTCCTAATACATTTACACTATTCAATATTCTATTTGGCTTAGTGGCTATTTATTGGTCTTTAACGGGTCAATTTCGATTGGCTATGGTTAGCTTGTTAGGGGCTACTGTTTGCGATGCCTTAGACGGACTATTGGCCAGAAAACTAAACACATCGTCCAGCTGGGGTGAGCAGTTAGATAGTCGGGCTGATATCTTAAGCTTTGGTATTGCACCCAGTATTCTAATTGCCTGTTACATGTCGTCCATTATTGGCTTGCTTTTAGGGGCGTTTTATGGATGGTCCGTCTATTTTAGAATTAAACGGTTTAAACAATTGGGACATAGTCCCGTTTTCACGGGGCTTCCGTCTCCGGTTGGTGCGGGATTTGTGATTGTCGCCACCCAGTCAACGGTGCTTAGTAGCCCCTTTGCCTTTGCTGGTATTAGCTTAGTATCAAGTTTATTAATGATTTCGAATTTTTCATATATTCATTTTCGAGCTGCACGTCACCACTGGTTATTGCGCATCGTGGGTTGGAGTTTATTGATCTGTTTTCTGCTATCAACAATTATAATAATTGATATTCCGTATTTGCACGACGTGTTGTTGTTCTTAATAACCGTATATGCACTATATCCCTTTTGGTCGAAGCCCTTCTTCAATACAAAATCGAACGCGAGCCATTAATGCATCCACTGTATTCATGGCTTGAGGCTGAATCAAGTCATGAACAACAATATCAAGTGCGCCGGGTTGAATCATGACGCTATCTTTTGGCAATACTGATGCTGAACCATTAATTGTTACTGGTAAAACTGGGATTTTACGCTTAAATGCAACCGAGAAAACAGCGCGATGAAATGGCTGTAAGCTACCGTCAGAAGACCGTGTGCCTTCTGGAAATACAATAACGGACCGGCCCAGTTTCAATTGGTCCGCAATACTATTTAATACCGTTAACGATTGCCGGGGGTTGGATCGATGAATGGCTATATGACCGTGCGTATGCAACTCGTGTGCCAAAACTGGAACCCGAAATAGCTCCTGCTTTGCTACAAAAACAATATGAAACGGCATCATTCGCATTAATGCAATAATATCTGAGTGACTACAATGATTGGCTAAAATCAACACGGGCTGAGCCTGAATTGCATGCGACAGCCCCCGGATACTAACGCGAATTCGACTCAACCAAAACATCGCCACTAAAAAATAACGGGCTGTACTGGCACACCATGCGGCTCTCTGATTGGATGGCCGCCATAGTATTGTTGTAATGCGGGTCATTCCTGCATGCAAAGTTATACCCAAAAGCATAACACTCCATATCCATATCGATTGTAAAATGCGCATACTTGTTAGTGTATCGGGGACACCCCATAGTAATCAATAGCCGATCGCGCAATATCCCTAAAAATAGGGCCGGCCACGGTCGATCCCCAAATACTTTTTTTAGGGCTATCAACCATCACTAAAATAACAATATTGGGGTCCTCAACAAACCCCACAAATGAGGCAACATACCGATCGGTATAATAACCGCCCGCTGGTGATGGTTTATTCGCAGTTCCCGTTTTTCCACCAATACGATAGCCAGGTATTTTTAAATGGGCCGCAGTGCCAGACTTCACCACACTTTCCATCATGTTGCGCATTTCATTGGCGGTATCCTGTGTTAAAATTCGATGCCGACGAATCCCCTGGGCTAACTTATGCGTTGTTTCGGTTTTAACACTTCGAATAATACGCGGCCGAACTAATATTCCGCCATTAACAATGGCGCTAATCGCTGTTGCCAATTGCATACTTGATACACCAATTCCTTGGCCAAAGGCAATTGTTGCCGTGTCAACAGCGCGCCATTGTGTAACGGGTCGCACCAAACCAGCCGTTTCCCCGGGTAACCCCACAAGCGTTGGCTTGCCAAACCCAAAATGCTGAATATACCGAAAGAACTTTTCATTTCCTAACTCTTGAGACACTAAACTCACCCCGACGTTTAAAGAATCTTTAACAATATCTTCAATGCTTTTTTGATCAGTCTCTCCGGCATCGCGTTCATGTGCTTCTTTAATAACATCAGCGGCAATCGTGAGTGTTTCGGGAACCGCTAATACAGTCCCCACCGTTACAGACCCTTCCTCTAGCGCAGAGGCAACTGTGATTAACTTAAACACGGATCCCGGCTCATAGACATCGGTCACTACTGGATTCCCATATGTCATAGTAGCCTCTATTTGCCACTGATTTAAATCAAATGTTGGATAACTCGCCATCGCCAATATTTCACCTGTATTGGGTTGCATAACAACCGCTTGTCCATGACTACCTGCCATGCGTTTAATACCATTTTTCAAATGTTTTTCCGTAAAATACTGAATGGCCGAGTCTATTGTTAGTTGGACATCATTCCCATCCAATGCCGGGGTTATCATTGTTTTTTTACCCGAAGGAATGGGTCGCCCCAACGGGTCACTTTCCAATAGTTGTTGCCCCGGCTGACCACCGAGCGCCTGCCCATAATAATATTCAACGCCACTTAACCCTTGGCTATCCATACCTGTAAACCCTACAATATGAGCGGCCAAAGAGCCGTGTGGGTACACCCGTTTGTATTCGGGTAAAAACCCAATGGCTGGATCACCGAGTGTATGCAATGCTTGCAGCTGTGTTTCACTTAAATGTCGCTGCAACCAGACAAACGATGAATGATTGTTTACAGTCGTTAGAATTTGATTAACCGGAACTTTCAGGCACCCCGCAACACGCTTGGCCCATGCCAAGCGGTTTTGAATTTTAACTGGAACTGCGTACGCCGAATAAATTTGTTTTGACACTGCCAACGGAACATTGTGCCGATCATAAATACTCCCACGAAATGCTGGGATTTTTTGAATCTTTTGAATCTGATTATTCGCTAACTGCGTCAACTCATGGTACTTAATCCATTGTAAATACACCAATCGCCCAACTAAAACCATAACAAGAATCATTAGGCCTAGAATAACCCATCCGAATCGATGTCGCGTCATGGAATCACAATGGCGCGTTTTTCATACAACGGCACATACTCACCGGCGCGCATCTCTAATTTATCCGATCGCTTATGGTGCCACAATTGAATTTGCACCTCTCGAATTTCATTATCCAGCGATTTAATTGACTGCGCTTGTTGATACGTATAATCATGCCAGACCATTAGACTCACATTAATGATTCCATTAAAAAACAACAATAAAAACGCACTCAAATATAGACTTATTATCCACCGCATTCACGGAGTCTCTGTTTCATCAAGTTGTGATTCAATTGCCTGACACTGGCCCATAATTTCATGATACACGCGCATCGCCCCGTGCCACATTCGGCGTAGTGTTCGAATAATTACTGGCCAATCCGATGGGTCTACAATTAAAATAGCTATCGCCAATACCGCAATGCATTCAACACTCCCAATCCCAATCATGAGCCAATCCGAAGCGTATATGCGAGTAGTACGGTTATGCCATACAGCCCCACTAACGGCACAGCCAATCCCAGTTGTGAAACAATATCCGGTGGTGTCAGGACTGCCGATATCAGAAAAATACCAATCACACTAAATCGACTGGCCCGCCACACAGTCCGTCGTTTTAGAACCCCCAACCCCATTAAGGCCATCAAAACAATGGGAAACTGAAAAACTAGCACACTATACGCAACAAATTTAACAGCATATAGCACACTATGTTGATAATTTAACATAACCCCCACCGACTCTGGGACAAATGATAGTCCCGTTAAAACTGTGATGCTCAGTGGCAAAATAATCCGATACGCAATACTCGCCCCCAAAACAGCCAGAACAATTGCAGCCATTAAACCAGCCGACAGCCCCATGCGTTCTCGACGTTTCAAGCCCGGAATAACAAATGTTAACCAGTCCAATATCCACACGGGTGATGCAATTACAATACCCCCAAGAACGGCCAGCTTTACCCGAACGCTAAACCCTTCAAAAATATGGTGCATGAACACTGTATTATTGGCTGCTGTATCCGGAAATAATTGTAAAAATATAGCAACACTAGAATCAAAATATGCAAAGACAAGCCCAGCTCCCAACCCAATCCAGACTAAGGTCCGAAAAAGTACACGGCGCAACACCCGCAGATGTCCCAGTAGTGGCAATTTAGACTGTATCATACCGGATTCATTATATCACGGTGTTGTGAATGCGCTTAAACTGCTGTTAAGAATTTCGGCTGTTTAACCGTATAGGATACCGAATGCGCCTCAAAAAAATCTTGGTAGGACTTATTGGCTGTAATTCTCAACTGAACCAATGCTGCAAATACGGGAGTCAAACTGCCCAATTGGTCCGGAGCCACATTCGCCACATAATCCGGATGCTCCAACTCAGCCACAAGCTGATTATCATGGTGAACCGCATACACAACTTCGTGATGGTCATTGCGCCGAAACGTCACCGCAATAGATTGTCCGTCAAACGCAATAACAAATGGAGCTGGCTTGAAAAAAAACCCGGACTCATTGGTTACACATCCGCCATCAACCACTAATTCATACTGATACTGTTCGCTCATAATTCCCTCCTAATTTTCAGGTTCAATGACTGTGTATACACCATCACACGACTCATACACAATGCTCATTTTACGCGATTGTGCATCGCGAAACACTACAAATGGGTACGGCCCTGTTTCCAAATGCGTAATAGCATCGTCCACAAAGGTTGGTTTATCCAAGCATAATGGCTGTGGTTTTGAGTAGTTATTGGAATTTGACTGAGTACTACTACTCCGATGATTTAATTCTTTGTGCGCGTTTGTACGCAATTTATCGTGATGTTTTTTCAACTGCTTCGCAATTTTTTCTTCAACACCATCAATGCTGGCATACATATCCGCTGACTCAAAACTTGCCCGAATAACCGTTTGAGAAGCCATAATTGTTGCCTTAACAATTTGACTATGCTTATTGCCTTCTAAAATTGACAATTCCAGGACAATTCGTTGAATGTTGTCATAGTACTTAGTCACTTTTTCTGCTTTTTCACGGGCATACTCTTTTAAAGCATCGGTAATTGACACATGACGCGTTTGTATACTAATAGCATCCAACATACAGTTACTCCTTAACTATTTAGTCTAATATTTATTCTGAACACAACAGTACCCAGTGTACCAAAGTTTGTTACTGGATACTAGCCTTAAACCCACGCCCACGTTGGCCCGTTTCGTGTGTCTTTAACTGCAATTCCATGCGTTAGCAATTCGTCGCGCAATTGATCAGAACGGGAAAAATCCTTATTCGATCGTGCCTGTTCCCGCTCAGCAATCAAGGCTTCACAACTTGCTGGTAACGGGCGTGCTTCGGAACGCTCCACGTCATACTGAATACCCAAATACACTAAGCAATCCCGCACTAGCGATCGACCAACCCCCTGCGTTTGAATATACCGCAACACCTCAAAGCAAACACCCACGGCCAATGCCGTATTCATGTCATCATTTAAGGCTTGATTGAATCGTTGATCAAACGTCTCTAAATCGGCGACTTGAGCGGCCGTGGGGATCTGGGTTTCTGGCTCAGCCAGGCATGTACTAAGCTTTTGCAACGACCGTCTAGTTTCCTCTAAACCGTCCCATGAAAACTGAAAGGGTGTGCGGTAATGCGTCCGCAATAAATACAGTCGAATAACGCCTGGATTAACCGAATCGAGTAAGTCTCGAACGGTTATTGTATTTTTTAATGATTTTGACATTTTCTGACGATGCAAGGTCACAAATCCATTATGCAACCAATACTGTACAAAGGGCTTACCTGTGCACGATTCGCATTGTGCAATTTCGTTCTCATGGTGAGGGAAAACCAAATCCTCACCCCCCCCATGAATATCGATTTGATCCCCCAAATACTGCATAGCCATTGCCGAACATTCAATATGCCAACCGGGCCGACCCGATCCCCACGGGCTGGGCCATGCCGGTTCCCCTGGCTTTGACTGCTTCCATAAGACAAAATCTAAACTTGGAGCCTCAATAGATTGAGCAGTATCGCGGTGACCGGCCTCCAACTCACCCAAAACTTTCTTTGAAAGCTTGCCATACCCATCAAAGGCTGCCGTTGAAAATAGCACGTCTCCATTGGTATGAATAAACGCTGACCCAATAGCCAACAGCCGCTCTATCAGGGCAATAATTGCATCCATATGCTCAGTAGCTTTAGGGTAATGATTCGCTGGCTGAATATTTAATGCTTGCATATCATCAAAAAAAGCACGAATGTACCGCTTTGTAATGGTCGTAATGCAAACGCTTTCTTGATTGGCTTTTCGAATAATCTTATCGTCAATATCTGTAAAATTTTGAATATGAGTAACCGTATACCCGGATTCGTTTAAGTGGCGTTTAATCATATCAAATACAATATAGGCGCGTGCATGACCAATATGACAAGTATCATAAACCGTGACACCGCACACATACATAG
>MDSX01010307.1_pt1 | contig 20344 bp, 19 predicted proteins | sample 811141 | NCBI WGS metagenome assembly MDSX01 (sample SAMN05326642, study PRJNA326480) | marine metagenome | isolation source: seawater | place: Atlantic Ocean: South East | collected 2010 | reverse complement strand
TTATAAAGGAAATCATTGATAGCACATCCATTTGCCGTAGGAACAATCTTGTTTTTTTCATTGAAATAAGAGCGTGTTTCTTTCGCAGATTTTAATTTATCAGCTTTAAAATCAATAATGAAATCCTCATAATTCTTATCTTCACCCACAATGTCTTTTGTTTGAATAAACTGTCTTTCGAACAGTTTATCCAATATTGAAGCATATGTTGAAGGTCGTCCAATACCTACTGATTCAAGTGTTTTAATCACTTTCGCTTCATTAAAATGTTGTGGTGGTGAAGTCCAAACATTGTTGCCTATTATTTTAATAGGTTTTACTGTTTTATTACTTACTTGAATTTCCTTTAACATTGATTCGAGACTTTTTTCTCGCTTTACATTGTATACAACTAAATATCCTTGTTCGATAAGAGCTTTAGCTTTTCCAACAAATACTGTTTTATCTACATCGTGCTTCAAATGTATGTGTAATTCTTCATAGACAGCTGGTTTCATCTGCGATGCAATAGTACGTTTAAGAATAAAATCATATAACTTCTTTTGATCTCCTGATACTTGTAAGTCTTTCATTTTTGTAGGTCTAATTGCTTCATGAGCTTCCTGTGCATTTTTAGATTTTTTTGTATTTGTCTCATTATTATTAAAGAATAACTTTTCACCATATGTATCAACAATGTGTTTATGAATCATTTTCATTGCGTCATTAGATAAACTTGTAGAGTCAGTTCTCATATATGTAATGTGACCGGCTTCATACAACTCTTGTGCGACTTTCATAGTCTTCTTAGATGAGAACCCCAGTTTTGAATGAGCATCTTGTTGCATTGTAGAAGTGATGAATGGAAGAGGTGCTTTTTCATTTTTCTGTTTTATTTTCGTATTATTCTTATCGATTACATATTGAGCTTTTCGTAAATTATCAAAGAACTTGGCAAGTGCCTTTTTATCGTCATACTTTTTCAACACTGCATCATCATAAAGTTTCGCTTCTTCGATTTTAATATTATCCAATTGAAAGTTACCATGAATATTCCAATAGCTTGATGACTCAAAAGCATTAATTTTCTTTTCATTTTCACATAAAATCATCAGTAAAACACTTTGAACCCGTCCAGCGGACATAGTTGAAAATGTATCAAAGTTTTTCCACAATGTTTGTGTAAGGCGGAATCCTATGATTCTATCCAAAATTCGTCTTCCTTGTTGAGCATCAACAAGATTATAATCAATATCACGTGGGTTGTTAATAGCCCGAATAATTGCATTTTGTGTAATTTCATTGAAAGTTATCCTTTTATACTTTTTTAAATTGAAAAATTGTTTAATATGCCAAGCAATACCTTCTCCCTCTCTATCAAGATCAGCTGCTAACCAAACCATATCTGAGTCATCAATAGCTTCTTTTAAAGTTCTAATAGTTTTAGCTTTTGTTTTGATCGTTTCATAATACGCATTCCAATTTGTAACATCTATTCCATTTTCTGTTCCCTCTTTTTTCTTTACTAAATCTCTTATATGACCATTTGATGCAATAACTTTAAATTTTCCATACTTAGAATTGATATCTGGTATGTTTAAATATTTAGCGATTGTTTTACCCTTAACACCAGATTCAACAATTACAAGGTTTTTCATATTAAATTAGATGGATATAATATTGAAGAGTTATTTTCTTAATACGATTCATATTCATAAATCATCAATTTTTTCATGACAAACTTATATAAAAATAAAGGCGACACTATAAATAAAAGTATTATGCATATATTATTTAGCACAATTGTTAACGTTCAAGAATCAAAACCAATCGATGGTATTATACATATTTGAATATGATGATTATGTACACGACCAATATAAATGTCATTCGAAAGATAAAATTGTCTGGATCAATCGAAATAATTTACAACATATACAACAAGACAACTTATTGCAAAATGTTCAACCACATAATTTTTTGAACGTTACATTGAATGGACAAGAGTTACAAGTATTACAAACATACAACAATTCATAAATAACCATGTTAATTATATCTATACTCAAATATACGATTCTGAAGAAAACGGTAAGTGCACAATCTTCAGAGACCTTAACAAGTTCATGATATTAAATAATTTCAAATTGGAGGCATATAATATGGTAAATAAGACTGGTGTTACACATTATGGTGGATCACTATATGTTCGCACAGCATAATGGTCTATAATAGAACGTTATATATTAATCAAATATACCAGTCTATGTGGGTCAAAAATATCTGGAGATGAAAAAAATACTTTTTGAAAAATTTTGAAAAAAAAAATTTTGAAATTTTTTTTTATTTATAACTTTTTATTTTTATGATATATATATATATATGTTACTAACTTATTTTTAGTATTTTAATATTTTAGTAAATTAGTTTAATAGATTTAAAATTTTTATTCTATATATTAAGTAATAAAAATGGTTAGTAACAAACCATTTGTATGCGAGACTTGTGGATATAGCACAAATAGAAAATACAATTTGGAACTGCATCAACGTAGTCCAAACGCATGTGAGAAAAGGCTAAGAAGACATGATAAAAATACCGATAGACAAAATGTCAAGCATATGAGACAAAATGTCAATACCGATGGACAAAATGTCAAGCATATGAGACAAAATGTCAATACCGATGGACAAAATGTCAATATTAACAATAAAGAGGTTTTTGATTGCAAAATATGCAATAAAATTTTATCATGTAGAAGAAGTTTAGTTAGACATGAGAAGTTGTGCAAAGGTATTGATTCACTACAATGTCCTACATGTAAAATGTTCTTCAATACAAGACAATCGAAACATCAACATATAAAAGCTAGAAAATGTATCCCTTGTAAAGACGAAAAGGATTCTAGAATTAAAGATCTTGAAAGACAATTAGAAGAAGAAAAACAAAAAAGAAAAGAAGCCGAAGATTCTAAATCAACAATAAATAACATTACAAATAATATTCACTTTGATCATAGTATCAACTATAATAATTATGACAATCTAAATGTAGACCATATAACAAAAGAAGATATTAAGCGTCTCTTTAACAAATGTAGAATGCAATATCCCGAATTATCTGAAGACTTGACTCGTATGATACTTGGTCCAAAAGAGAATCAATGTATATACTTACCCGGAGGTCAAAAGTCTAATACATGTGCTGTTATGAAAGATGGTGTAGAGATGAGAAAACCGGCGATACGGGTTTTGATGGACTTGGGAGTACAGACAGCAACATTAATAAGAGACTCTAATGTAATTGATAAGAATAAGAAAGACATTGTGAACAATCAGTTTTGGGCTGATAATCGTAACGCTTGTGGACTTAATATATCAGATATCGACTATATGACTGATACAGATAAAGAGATAGTGCAAAGAAATAAGAATATAGTTCTCGACATGTGTGATGGCAAGATATCCTAGTAACAAGCAATAATTTACAATAAATATTGAATATTTTCACATTTTTGAAAAAAAATGATCTTAGTTTTGAATAATTATACAATAACAATTGGTATTTAACAATTAAGTTATATAATTATATTACATAATGACCGAATCATACTTTGATCTTCTTCATATCAAAAAAGAATGTGAACAAAGATACGAAAAATTGTTGTGTGACTATTATGAACTTAAAAATGAAATTCTATATAAAGAAAATGCTATTCTGAAGAAAAAGTTCAGAGAATGTGAAGATAAACTATTTATTCTCGAACATGAATTCATTTTCTCCTAAAAGCACATACATATTAAAACAAAAATATGTGAAACTCATATCAATCACATATTTTTTTAACACATAAGCTATAGAATACATATTTATGTAAAACTAAAATATATATAGTTGGAAAAACAAGACTTTAATACGCAATCCTTTTAAGACTTTGCTTTTCAACTTTATCACGTTCTTTAAAAATTTTGTCGAGTGCTTTTTTAACTTCATCAGCAGAACCAAATTTTTCATACAATTGATCTTTTAACATTTTATGTGTCAATGGTGATTTAACCATCGATTTTTTGTATTTGATAACACCATCTTTAGAATTGAGTTCATCAATATCATTTTTAGACATAAATTCCATAATTGTCGGAGAAACAGATTCTAGAATCTTTTGTCTTTTTTTAGTCTCAGAATGAAGTAGTTTAACTTTTGATTTAATATCTTTAATTTCATTATCGGTTTTGATATAATATTTAACAATTGCTTTAAATCTTTCGAAGTCTTCATCATTTTCATCATTTTCATCATTTTGGTCATGAACAGGTAAACGATTACTATGCATTTGAATGTTATCTGGATCTAAAAGTCCATTTATGAAAACATTATCTGCTTGTTGAGATAAATAATCTTTAAAAAGAGCAGCTTTATCACTCATCTTATTTATTAAAAAGTAAGTTATTTATTTAAATATGTTTCATGAGTCTTTTTTTACTTTTCTAATTTTACCATTTTTCTCGTATATGTATCCTCTTTTTAATTTACCATCTTTACGTAACCCTTCATGTAGTTTAGGTACATTTTCATTCTTCTTAACAATGGGCTTCTTAACAATGGGCTTCTTAACAACGGGCTTCTTAACAATTAATGGGTTAGAATGTGCTTTAATGAATCTCAAAAAATTTTCCTTATTTCGCATAGCTTGAAAAGGGAATACTTCCTTATTTCTATTTTGAAGCATTATTGTTGGGAAACCTCTAATTCCCATTAACTTGGAATGAAAGAATTCTCTATCTATCTTCACGAGATCATTAATTCTATTACTTTCGATTTCAAGAATATTAATATTATCATCTTTTTCTTTGTCTTTTACTAACGAATGCCATTCTTGTTTCATTTGATCACAATGATTACAATGATTCATTCTAATGAAAATTATACAATTATTTTTTTTTATTGATTTAAGAGTTCCACCTTGTAGTTTTTTTAAGTCATCAAAAGATTCTATATTAATGTACATTTTATTTTATCTTTAGAATTTAAATTATTATGATTTTATGAAATATCATGGCTAGTAAATGTTAAATAAAATGCGTTCATACTTTTAAAATAAAATGTTCATATAAAGTAGCTAATAAGCCTTTATAGCTCAAGTGGTTAGAGCGTCTGCCTTGTAAGCAGAAGGTCTCGTGTTCGAATCACGATGAGGGCAGTTCTGCTTCTTTTTACGTTTTTATTACATTACATAATTGTAATAAAATTCTCAGAAATAGTATCTATTATTTTCATTTTAGCAAAAGTATTTTTTATTAAGTTATACTTTACACTACCATCTCTTTTATCTTTATATCCAAGATCAGGACCTTTATTAATTTCCATAAGCTTAACACTTAAATCTTTATCGACTGCTATGTCTGCTCCCATAATAACAAATTTATTCATTGGTAAAACCTTTTCTATTGGGAGAATTTCTTTATTTATAGTAGTAAATAATGTTTTAAAACATATTGATACATTTCTATTAAACACTCTAGCTTTTTCATGTCCTATTAATTCGGTGAAATCTCTTATTGTTAAAGGATTCTTTTCATATACAATCCTATCAATATATCCAGTGGTTATATTACATTCACGAGAATCACTATTTGCCAAATATTTTGAAGGAGTATAATATATAAAACCATCATTATACATGTAAACATTTAGTCTGTTATGTCTATCTACGGAAAGCAATAGATAAACTCGTATGTTAATTTTACGCCCATCAATAAGATAAGGGTTTTGTAGAAGTTCTTGAGCTATAACATAATCTTCAACTTTTATATCTTTTATATCTTTAACTATGTCACAACCTTTTTGTTGTTGAATATTCTTTTTGAATATAACTGGTTTATCTTTATTTTTCATATATTCATGTAATCTATCAATGTCAAATTTATTATTAAGAAGATATGATGATGGAAATATTTTTTCTAGTTCATCATATTTAGAATGTTTTTTCATCATTTCATATAATTTTGATTTTGATGAGATGTAGTCAATAGATACAATATTATATATAAATTTAGTAGTATAGTTTGGTATAGTTTTGATGATATCAAAAATATGTTGATCGCTGAATTTATCCATAAAAATAATAGTAGCATCCTCTTTGTTTTTTGCATTAACCACATTGTAATCTGTTAAAACAACAGATATACTTTGATTTAATTTCAAGCTTCCATTGCCTTTTTGATTTATTCTATAATAATAATGACTATTAGTGTATTTATTGTGATTAAATGATATGTAAATGAAATATATTAATATTGTTATACTTACAATATATGCTAAATTTTTTAACATCGTAATTATAGTTATAGTTTATTTTTTTCTCAAATAAATATATATATATATGATTTTCATTATTTCTATTGTCGTTATAACTTGTATATTATTGATATTATTTCTATTTATTTCAAGATATTATTCATCAAAAAATAGTCGAAGTGAAAACAAAAGAATTTCAATAAGTAAATCAAGTGATGTTATTTATTGTGTAATGATCACTGGAAAAGATGCTAGATTGAATTTTGCAGAAATATCAATCAAAAATTTCAAAAAACAGTATTATCAAAAAAAAAAGTTGATCATCATAAATGAAGGCAAACAGTTAAATGTTAGTGATCCAGATATACTTGAAATTTCAATAACAAATAGAAAACAAAAGCAAATGACATTGGGAGATATGCGTAACATGGCTTTTGAATTTATCCCAGAAGGTGCATTATGGACACTTTGGGATGATGATGATTGGCGGTCTGATAACTATCTAACTTATTTATACAATCGCTTAGGAACAAATGATTACATTTTTTTTACAAAAAGAATAGAACATAATTTGAATACAGACTTTACATGGGTTATGGAGTTAAAGTCTGGATTTGTGATAATGTTTGGTAGAAAAAACTGGGAACTAAAGTATGATTCAACTGAATATAACGAAGATATACTACTTAAACAAGATGTGAAAGCAAAAACTAAATATGTTATCATAGACAACGATCCAAAAATATATGTGCGCATGGTTCATAAAACCAATACAAGTGTAATGACAAATCAAAATAAAGATTCACTAAAGAATACGAAAAATAACAAAAATTATTTTGAATATAATGCTACACAAGATATTATAGACTATGTTAAAATGGTTACAAGTAAAAATTATAATATATTAGAATAAATATAAATGTGTGATAAATCTGTTTTAGACAATGAAATACTTGATACAATGTTATCCAAACAATTTGAAGATTTCGATTCTAGAGATTTGAATACAAATGACCGGTTTGAATTTGAAAGTGGAAGATGTGCAAAAAGACCTGAAAAACATTCAGCATTTGAACAACTTGCAGGATATGAAAATTTAAATGCGAGCACATTCCACTTACAACCAGAAAAAAAAAATACATATCACAACTATCCAGTGTTACAAGAAAATGGAGACTATTGTTCTATGAATCATCAGATTTTTATGAATCATACCAAGCGTAAACTACCTGTGAAACAAATATACGAAAATATAACTGGAATGGAGGATTTGATTCCTGATGCTAAACCTATGTTTTTAAGGATGAACAAATGTAATTAATTTAACGTAACCAATTTATTTAAACGTTTCTTTTATATTTTAAACAAAGAGTATGCGTACAAATGTATGTTGTTTAAATTGTGGTATTTATGGTCACACTACAAAGATATGTAATTTTCCTATTACAAGTTATGGATTGATTTGTTTTAAAAAAATTAGTGGAGAAGTTAAATATATAATGGTTCAAAAAAAAAGACACAATAAGCTACACGGAATTCTTACGTGGTAAATATGAAATCAATAATTTAGGATACATCAACAAATTATTTAATAATATGACAAAATATGAAAAATCAGAGCTATTATCAAATCCTTTTGAAACATTGTGGAATAAACTATGGAATCATAGTCAAACTGAGAATAAATTTCAAAGAGAGTTTAATAAAAGTATATATAAGTTCAATAAATTAAAAAATGGCTTTAATATGATTAGAACAGATATGACAATACAATTCATAAATTTAGAGTATATTATTCAAAATTCAAATAATATACATGAACAAGAATGGGAATTTCCAAAAGGTCGGAGAAAACTTCACGAAAATGATTTATCTTGTGCAATAAGAGAATTTGAAGAAGAAGTAGGAATCCGTGAACGAATTGTAATACATGATTCATATAAACAATTTGAAGAAATATTTCAAGGGTCGAATAACATTCGTTACCGAAACATATATTATCTTTCACAATATATTGGTGATGCTACACTTGTAAAGTTTGATAGTTCTAACGAACAACAAGCTAAAGAAGTTAGAAATGTAAAATGGTTTTCTTACGATGAAGTATTAAATAATATAAAATTTAACGATGAAAAAAAAGAACTCTTCAAAAGGATAAATACAATTGTTCATAAAAATTATTTAATATAATTAATAATGACACAGTGTTCTCCGAATGAGATTGAATATGATGAAAAATGTATAGTTAACAATTCAAAAGAGGCAAGAAAATTATTAATTGAGGGTGTTTTATCAGAAGAATCAGCTGAAAAAGTAACTTGTGAAGATGATAAACAAGTTATTAACATGAAAACTGGAATGTGTGTAAATTCATACAGAGAAACTGCTTTTAAATTGCTTAGAGAGCAAAGAAAAAATAATAATCTAAAAAATTTAAGACCACAAGACTATAAAAAGGTAGAAAAAGAATACAGAGATTACTTAGACAAAGTAAACAATGACAAAATACAAAATGTGAGTAATGCAAGTAGTGCTAATGCTAATGCTAATACGAATGCTAATGCTAATACGAATGCTAATGCTAATGCTAATGCTAATACGAATGCGAATGCTAATGCTAATGATAATGCTAATGAGAACACAACCGATACAACTAGTAAACAATGTAAAAATAATGAAGTATATGACAAAAAAAAGGATAAGTGTCATGATAGTTCTTCATCGAAAGCTCGTACTGCATTATTAAATAAAAACTTAAGTGAAGAAGATGAAAAAAAAGTTGGTTGTGATGAAAAAAATCAAGTCATAAATATGAATTCTGGGCGTTGTATAGGAATCACAAGTGCAACAGCTGAAAATTTATACAATCAACAAATGAACACTAATAAGTTTAATTTTAGAGATGTAGATTTGCAGAAGCTTAAAAATAATAAAAAAACAGATGTAAAAAGTCAAAAGATAGAAATTATTGTAGAGGATACTAAAGAGGATACTAAAGAGGATACTGAAGAGGATACTGAAGAGGATACTGAAGAGGATACTGAACACGATACTAATTCTGATGAATTAGAAAAAGAAAATGTAAAAGAAAATTCAAAAAAAGAAGCAGACGAAACCAAAGATAAAAAGAACGAAATGGAAGAAGTTATTAAGCTATTAAGAAAATATGACGAAACACAAGATTATAAAGAAAAAATTAGTTTGCGTAATGATCTACTTGTACAAAAATATAACAATTCAATACCTAAACGTTTGAATCAACCAGAATATTTATTTAATATCAATGATGAAACAGTTTTATCGAATGCATTTGATGATAATATGTTCGAATTGAGCAACAATCAAAAGTTTTTGAAAAAGTTTATATCTCCATTTACAGGGAATACTGGTGTATTACTTTTTCATGGTGTTGGTGTTGGAAAGACATGTTCTGCTCTTCAAATTGCTGAAAACTTTATGAATTTTTTTGATAATAAAACATTGATAATTGCTTCCAAAAACTTACATAGTAATTTCATCAAAGAAATATTTGATTCTAAAAAAGTTGATACTAATTTTGAAACATATAACGGGTGTTTAGATACAAAGATATTGAATATGATTCCTAATTGGAATCAATTGAATAATACGACATTAGAAAAAACTGTTAATGTTTTGATAAAAAAATATTTTTCATTTCAAGGATATCAAAAACTCGTCAATATTATTCAAAAAAATAAAGATTACAACAAAGATATTCTAAAAAAAAGTGGTGTTACTAACAATGCTTTAAAAGAGCGTGAATTATACACTAATTACATAAAACGGGAATTTTCTGATCGTGTGATTATCATAGACGAAGTGCATAATATCAGAAATCCAGGATTGATATCAAACGATGTCAATGATTCAAAGATCATAAAACAAATACCAAAAATTCTTAAAGAAATTATGACACATGCTAAAAATGTGAGACTGTTACTTTTATCTGCAACACCAATGTTTGATAATGAATCTGAAATAGTTGATATTATCAATATTCTGACTAATAATGATAAAATGCTTGTAAATGATGTCATGACAAGTTTATTTGACGACAAAACTAATGAACTCAAACCAAAAGTTAAAACAGTCATTGAAGATTTTTCAAAAAACTATGTTTCATACATGCGTGGAGAGAATCCTATGTTATTTCCTTTAAGAATAAGCCCGAGTGTATTTGACAACACTAAAACTTTGAAGTACGAGGATCACCCTGTCAAAACATATAAAGGTGAAGATTTAAAAGAAGAAGACAGAATAAAAACACTAGAATTATACAAATCTATTTTATCGGATAAACAAGAAGCTATAATAAAGAAATTAAAATCTACACCTGATGATGATACCGAAGACTACGAGAATAAACAATCTTATTCAGATATTGTTCAAATATCAAATGTATACTTTCCGATATCAGAAAACATGTCAGTTGTCGATAAATTTAATAATGTTTTTGAAACTGTCAACAATAAACCGTTAAAATTAAAATATCGATCAACCTATAAAGATCTATTCTCACCTAATAAAATTAATGATTATTCACCAAAAATAAAAAACATTATTGATGCTGTAGACAAGTCAGAAGGTATTGTATTGATTTACTCGGAATATATTTATGCAGGTATCCTTCCATTATGTATAGCATTGGAATCACATGGATATAATAAGTATAATAACAAAAATATAATGCAAATAAATGATAAGTCAAAAGGTTCATATATTACTATAACAGCAAAACAAGAAATTTCTGGTTCTGATGCCGAAAAAGCAGAAGAATTCAAGACATTGGTTTCAAAATCAAACAAAGATGGTGATAAAATTAAGATTGTCATCATTAACCAAGTTGCTGCTGAAGGTTATGATTTTAAGAATTTAAGAGAAATACACATCTTGGAACCATGGTATAATCTGAATAAAACAGAACAAATTATAGGCAGAGGTGTAAGAAATAGAAGTCACTTTGCACTTACAGAAGATAAAAGAAACACAACTATATATTTACATTGTGCGTTACATAAGAATAGAGAAATTGAAAGTGTGGATTATAGAAAGTATAGAAAATCAGAAGAAAAACAAACAAGAATATCTCAAATAGAACAAATTATGAAAGAAAACTCTATAGACTGTTTATTAAACAAAAATATAATGCATTTCAAAAATCTACCAAAATTAGAAAAGTTAACCACTTCTAGAAACACTGTCATCACGAATTATGATATGAATGATAAAGATGGATCAAAAATATGTAATTTCAGCACGTGTGATATAACATGTAAAAGCAATATAATGATTGCTGACCAAGAATCAAATGAATTAGATAAAAATATACTTGACTATGAAATAAAATCAATTGCTAAACGCATTGTCAATTTTTTAGTTAAAAACAATTACATATTCATAAATAAAGAAGAATTGTATGAAAATCTAGATTATGATGCAAGATTAATCAATCTTTCATTATCATATTTAATAGAATCTAACTATGAATTTGAAATTCAAAATAAAAAAGGACGTATAAATGTTATTGTTGACGTTGTCATATTTATTCCCATCGAAATTTCAAATCGTGGGATAACTAAAAATGAATACAAACTTTTAAAAGATAATAATTTCAAAAAACAAAATAAAATGGGGATTCTTGAATTAGATGAATCAATCATAAATACAAGTCAAGGATCAGATTTTATGAACAAAATATATTTTGAGTTTGATAACCATACGAATATTCTTAAATCTATTATTGATCCAAATAAAATAGATAAATCATTAATTTATGAAATGATTATTGATGGATTATCGTACGAAGAATTGAAGACATTTTTGAAAGAAGCAGGTGAACATTACATTAATTCATCATTTCAACAAGACAATAATGAGATAAAAGAAGCCATGCAGAGAACATGTATATTTGAAGTTGATGGAAAGTATATAATGGCCAATCATTATGAAGGTATAAAAGGTTTTAAAGAACATACTTCAACAATTAATAAATCACGTGATTATATCAAAGATAAAATAGTTCCTATTATGAAAAAGATAATTAAAAAGAGGAAAGGTGTAAAAAACAGTGAAAACGACGAACCTATAGCTATACGTGAAATTAATAAGAAAGGTAAGAAAAATGAAAATGTTACAGAATTCAAGATTTTTTTTAAAAGTTACAGAGATTGTGGAACATTGAAAAATTCACAATTAAAAAAAAAAATAAACCTTGTTGAATTAGATAGGAAGAATATAATTAAACCCGAGTATATTCGATTACTTGACGATGAAGATATATGGCAAAAAGTAAAAAAATTAGGTGTAAATAATAGAGGTAATCTTTGTATAATATTGGAATATATATTGACTTTCTATGGTTTAATGTGTAGACCACTTATTCCTATATTATTTGAATCTTGTATGTAAAAAATGATATAAATAATAATTTAAAATTATATTAAACTAATAAAGGAATAACTCATGGATGTCAATAAAAATTTTATTATAGCAGAATTCGTAGATAATATTAAAATTCACCCTAAATATATTGGTAAACATATTGAAAAGAATATTTTAAGAGAGCTCAAACAAAGTAAAGAAGGTATTTGCTCTAATCATGGATATATAAAAAAAAACAGTATTAGAATTATTAAAATAAGTAGTGGAAAAGTTGAAATGTCATCATTTCACGGATACATGAATTTCATGGTAAAATATTCTGCGATGGTATGTAACCCAGTTAAAGGAAATATTGTAAATGCGATTGTTGTAAATATGAACAATTTTGGGATATTGTGTTCATCATTTATTACGGAAGATAATGGATCCAAAACATCAATATTAGAGATTATCATTCCTAAACATAGTTTGACAATTCAATCAGATGTTGATTTGAAAAATAGTGTTCAAATTAATAATGAAGTCAAAGTTCAAATTGTTGGAAAGAAATATCAATTATATAATCAAAAGATATCAATTATTGGGAAAATTGTAAAATCTAATAATGTTAATGTTAAACTTGATGACAATATTGATCTATCACAAATCATTGATGATTATGAAGATGAATTAGACTTAGATATTTCGGATGAAGATGAAGATGAAGATGAAAATGAAAATGAAGATGAAAATGATGATAAGAAAAATGATGTAGATGAAAATGAAGATGAAGATGTGGATGAAGATATAGAAAATAGTGATATAGAGATATCTGATAGTGATGTTGAATCAAGTGATGAAGAAGATTAATAATTTAAAGAATAGACACTTATAATATAAAACAAATGTTGAAAGAAAATCTTGAAAAAATAGCTAATAAATATTATGAAGATATTGTATACATTTTAAAAGCAAATGATGAACAATATACTGAAAATAATACTGGTTATTTTTTCGACATTGCAAAATTAAAAGAAAAGACGACAGAAGATTTTAAATTATTAATACAAAATAAACCAAATGATGAAAAAGTTGAAAGAGAACATAGCGAAACATTCTCGTTACAAAAACCTGGAGAAAAAAAAGAAATTATCGATAAAAAAAACCAGGAACGTGACAAATCTAAAACATATACGGAAGAAAATGGATCAAATGTGACTCCTTCGCAAAAATTTATAAGTGAATATAATGTTGATTTTAATAAAACTAATGAAAAGCCATCGACACTTCTTAAGTTTCTAAATGCTAAAAAAAAATACATTCGAAATCCAGAAACATTACTATCAAAAAATGAAGCACAACTTATGAAACAAGCTTATATATTGTAACCAATCATTTTTTTATGTTTTAAAAATTGATTATGATTTAAAAATTTAACATAATATATAATATAGATATTTTCATTTATGAATACTGAACTATTCAAAGCGTTACCTTGCCAAATAAAATACGAGCTTTCTGAATCTAGGTTTACACAAGGTAATGTTCTTATCAAGAACACAAGAGAGTTTCAAGATAAGTCTTTTCATTTTACAAACATAAAAAGTCAAAAATCCAATTGTAAAGCTTTAAGTTCTTTCATTGACTTATTAATGTATGTTACAAATGATGTCATGATATCTAAAGATGAATATAAAAAATATTTTGAAACAAATCTTGAAAAATCTACAGAATATTTGAAGTCTATATCTCATAAGAGTAGATTACTCAAAAGTCAAATTATAGATGTCATCGAAGATAAAGCACTTGTATGTGACTCGCCTAATTGTATGAAATTTTTCAGTAACTTGTTGAAAATGAACATTTATATTGTCATTGATAATAAATATACATCATCATATTTTGATGATAAATTTTCCAAAACTCTGTATATATCTAGGACTAACAATCAATACGACTTTGATTTTAATATTATTGAAAACAATGTAACAACTACGTATAAGCCTTATATATCGATTAAACTTATGAAAGAACTATCTGTATCTGACTTACGTGTCATATATGCAACATTACTAAAAAATAATAGTAAAAGCAAAAAAAAAACTGAAATAATTGATGAATTGACAAAATATCTAGAAGAATAATGAAATAATATTGGTCGTTAATCTTTTTTTTTTTTTACAAGTTAATATCATTGAATTTAACTTCTTTAAGATGCTCATATATGTAATAAAATTTGATTTATAATTTAAACATTATATTCATTCTAATTAATAATGGAAGTTACTGCTGATACTCATAAGACATTAATAGACTATTTAGAAAAAGCCAAAAATGAGAATCTTGAATGTGAGGCTGTTTTAAATTATGCTATCAGCTCTATAAATTTTACAAATGTTTTACAAAAATTTATGTCATCTACTACATACAATAATAAAGGTGTGACAGAGAGTTTAGATATTGGTTTATCTAATAATGTAAGAATAACAATTGATGGTAATGAAAACATTCAACAATATTGTATGACTGGTATTATTCCAACAAATTCAACGGCGATTGTCAAAAAAAGCGAAGACTCTTTTAATTTATCAGATTATTACTATAAAATAAATTTAAAAAGTGAGAAGTCACTTGATAATGACAAAAAATCATTCATCATACAAAATATTTCTGATGAACCTAAAACATATCGTTACAAAAAGAGATTTAGTTTCGAAACAGATAATTTTAGAGTAGATATGACTGTTGTAAAGAGTAGTTATAATAAAGCACTCAATTTTATTGAATCAAAAGTCATGAATGCTAGCGAAAAATATGAAATAGAAGTTGAGTTTAAAAACACTGAAGCAACAAAAGCCATGGTGAATAATATGTTAAAAATTATGTACACAATATTGAAAATCATATTCAATACAAAAATAGTTGTAAAAAAAAGTGAATCAAAAGCTTTACTGGGTTCTTATCTAAAACTTGTAAATAAAGAATTTTATGAAAAAAATACTGACAACGACTTATTTGACAGCTCTGCTCTATTGAAACAAATATATACCAACCCAAATAGACATTTTCTAACGTATCAACCAGTGACACTTGAATTAGATAACATTAATTCTGAAGATATCATTCAAAATGACAGTATACTTAAAACGGAAGCCAAGTATGCTGTGACTGAGAAAGCAGATGGTGAAAGATACTTACTTTTCGTGAGTCCAAATGAAAAAGTTTATCTCATGAACAACAGGTTAAATATGATCGATACCGGTCTTAAGTCTAAATTAACAGAAACGCTTATCGATGGTGAACTTGTAAGATATGATAGGAATGGAGAAGAACTCAATACTTTCATGGCATTTGATATTTACTTTGAAAATAAACAAGATGTAAGGAATTTACCATTTCATAATGATACTAAAAATGAGTCATCGACGAGATATAAAAAACTCAAAGTTATCGTGAAAGATTTATTTAATAAAGATGGTTTATATAAAATAGATGTAAAGACATTTTACACTAAAAACAAGAATTTGAAAAACAATCAAAATTTTGACTATGATACTATATTGGAATCATCATATGAAAATATTTTAAAAGATGAACTCACTAAGTTTCCATATCACATAGATGGATTAATATATCAACCTACAAAGCTTGCTGTTGGAGCTTTCTTCGAAAGTGAAAAAGTAGCATATAATAATTTTGGTGGAACGTGGAGTAAAGTCTACAAATGGAAGCCACCAGATGAAAATACAATTGACATGAAAATAAACTTTTCTCTCAATAAAAAAACTGAAATTGATCAGCTTGTGAAATGTAGTTTATCAGTATATGATAATATTCAAAAACGCAATTTAGATCCTATTAAAATCCTCAATGGTAAATTTAGTGATACTAATAACGACGATAGTAATATAAGTGAATTCACAACATGCATCTTACCTTTGGTACAAAATAAGATTATGACATATGATGGAGATGTAATCAAAAATGGTGACATTGTTGAATTCTCATATGATAATTCAAAAAAAGAAGGGCAACGTTGGATTCCATACAGAATTAGAAATGATAAAACAGAACTTTATAAAAAAACTAAAAAAATTGAAGGTACTGCAAACAGTATGACTACTGCTCTCAACGTATGGAAAAGTATTAAGAATCCCGTTACAAAAGAAATGATAAGTGGTGTTACAAAAGTTACAAATGAACAAGTAAATTATGATACAGATATATATTCTATGCGCAAAATTGATAGATATAGAATTCAAATAAAACCCATGATGGATTTTCACAATGTATTCGTGAAAAATAAATTCCTTATCCAAAGATTCAAATCTGATAAAAATTCACTTTTCGATATTGGTTGTGGTAAAAATGGTGATATGGACAAATACATTGACAAATCTCACATTAAAGGGTATAATCTTGTAGTTGGTACTGATCAAAGTTTCGACAGTATATATGGTGCTGCAGATAGTGCATGGGCAAGATATCTCGGTAAACTCAATGATCCAAAATATAAGATTTATCAAAAGAATAATCCTATGATATTCGTACAATTAGATGGTGGAAAAATATGGAATAACGATCATTTTAAAACTATAAGTAATGACAAATTGCGATTTATAACACAAGTATTATGGAACTCTAAAGTTCCTAAAAATGTCCCTGAATATAAAACAAGATTCGTTAAAGATTATTTGGGAAGAGTAAAAGAAGGGTTTGAAGTTGTAAATTGTCAATTCGCCATTCATTATTTCTTCCAAAATGAAACAACCCTTAACAATTTTTGTGAAAACTTGAATAGCATAATGAAAAAAGGTAGTCATTTTATAGGCACAACATTCGATGGATCAAGAATAGATGATATGTTTACAAATCATGAAAGTGATATGAAGTTAGGAAAGAAAAATGACAATGTATTATGGATGATAAAGAAAAAATATTCTAATACTGATTCTAAAATTGGTAGAAAAATAGATGTATATGTCGAAAGTATCAACAAAGTAACTGAAGAATATATTGTATACTTTGATATACTTGTTGAAAAACTTAAAAATTTCAATATTTTTCCATTGAGCGATGAAGAACAAAAAGAACAAGGGCTTACAAGTTCGTATGGATCATTTGATTCAATCTATTATGAAAATGAAAAGAAATTAAAACAACCGATGGATGAAGTAATGCGAGAATATAGTTTCTTAAACAATTGGTTTATATTTAAAAAGAACTGATAATATTAATTTAACTCTTGGTATGAACAATTATACATTTTATATTTCTAAAAATGATGAAAGTTTACCAAATGAACAAATAATATATATAAATGTTGATATAAAAAATAAACTGGTGGAGCAAAAAAATCACATTGAAAATGACCAATCATGGGACATTGCCAAGAGATATGTGAATGAATATGAAAATATTTTTTCATCATCAAAAAAATTCATGAAAATATGTGCCAAAAAACCAATCAGTAGGGCATATTTCAAATTGTGGGAAATATTGAGGGATTTTAACGATAGAATATTCAAACCTAATAAAAAGATAAATACAGCCCATATCGCAGAAGGTCCGGGTGGATTTATAGAATGTCTCATAGATTACAAGAATAAATACAACATAGATATATCAAAAATTTTTGGTATAACTTTACTTATTCAATCGGACACAGAAAACAGAGTTCCATTTTGGAAATTGTCAAACGATTATTGTAAAGAACATGGTATTTATGTCAACAGAAGAAGTGAAAATATAGGTGACTTATATCAATTAAAGAACATATATACATTCATAAATAAAGTAGGATATCATAGTTGTGAAATCGTAACAGCAGATGGTGGATTTGACTTTAGTAATGATTTCAATCAACAAGAAGAGGTTTTTCTACAACTTTTTTTGAGTGAGATATATACTGCTGCTAATATTCAAGCAAATGGAGGAACATTCATCACTAAAATCTTCGATATGTTTACAACAGACACCAATTGTCTTATATCAATATTGACATTGCTTTATGATGATGTATATATAATCAAACCATATACTTCTAGACCAGCCAACTCTGAAAAATATCTTGTATGTTTAAATTATGATCCTACAAATAAAAACACTATATTGAATGATTGTCGTAACGAAATACTTAATAAACGCGGAATAATGAACTCTTTGGGAAAATATTATAACCCATCGGTTGCTACAAGAATATGTGCATATAATACATATTATGCAAACAGACAAATATATTATTTAAAAAAAACATTAGAACAAGCCAATAAAATTAAAGATAGTTCAAGTGAATATGTCTTTAATTTTGAAGAAACTAAACAAAAATGTATAGAATGGTGCAAACATTATGAGATTGAACATTAATATTACTTGTTTATGTGTTTTTTTACGTATTTATCAACCAAGTTAGTGCCAATATCAACAGATGCATCGTGTTGACTCATTTGGCGACTATCTACTTTTTCTTTCATAGATAACATCATAAGAAGTTGTTCTTTATTGAATCTAGAGCGATCGTTGCAAGCTTTGAAAAACAACGCTGGAACGCTTACAATGGTATCTAAAAATTTTTCCTCGCATTCAAAAATAGTTTCCAAGTTATTCTTTTTAGAGTTCATAATCGTATCTATCAAACCGACAATATTATCTGTTGATGGTTTTTGTACAATATGATTTGTGTATCTACTTAATAGACTGACAAGTTTCATACATTGACCCACATCATCAGATTTGATACAGCAATATATCAAAGTCATTGGATGGTCTTTGACTAAATTGGAATTACTTTTAGCATAATGATCTATTTTATCAAATGCATCATCGCCAAAGCTCTTATCCTTCAAAATTGTCTTGAAGTCTTCTAAACTCATTTTTATAAAATAAATATGTATATATTTAAATAATGTTACCACAACCATATGAAACTGATAACACTCAAAATTATGGAGATTATTCTTTTGAAAAATTTGGATATATGAAACCACTTAAGCCTTCTCCAAACGGGGGTTTATATACAGGAGAGGCTTTCAAGAAAGGTTCGACATATGCTGATGTTAAGGTAACACCAGATGCTTTTTTCATGAATAATTTTACACTTGCTTCTGCGAAACCTCCACCAGGTGCCATGGGTCAAGCAACAGATAGTGTGCGTCCTGGAAATAACAAGCAAATTTTGACCAATTACGAGAAACATGAACAAATATATTGTCAAAAAGCCCCAAAAGTAACTAAACAAGATATTTGTGCTTTTAATTTTTTTGATAGTTCATATGGTGCATTACAGTGAATCCAAAAATAATTTGATACTATAATATAATGATGATTAGTAAAGATGATTTATATTATGACTTAATGCAACAATTGAATGATTCTAGATATATACCAATGTGGGTTAAAACATATATGAAAAATAAGCATATAAAAGAATCTGTTACGAAGTATAGTCCTTTTAGATTCCGTATATATTATGAAAATACAGATGAACTATATGTCAATAACTTACTTAAATATATTCCAAATCTTCAAAGATACTTTGTTGAGAAAGTTATCAAAAAAGTAATTCCGGAAAAGAATTTCCTGAAAATGAATATTAATATAGTTCTCATTCTTTCAAAAAAAGTAAAAATGATAGACAAAAGTAAAAGTAAAATTATTAATACAAAAAATATCAATTCAGGTGTATGTA
>MDSX01083329.1_pt1 | contig 20361 bp, 14 predicted proteins | sample 811141 | NCBI WGS metagenome assembly MDSX01 (sample SAMN05326642, study PRJNA326480) | marine metagenome | isolation source: seawater | place: Atlantic Ocean: South East | collected 2010 | reverse complement strand
TGCTTGCTACTATGATGGAAGCTGCGATGAATACTTGGTCTATTGGTGGAAATAATGTTGATAATTTATTTGCCGCAATAGCAATAATGTTAATGCTGACAGTTATTCCCCACATGATTTTTCTTGGTTGGCGTATTCGTCGTGAACAAAAGCAATTAGAACATTAAGGGGGGTTTTGATCATGTATAGTCGTTCTCTTGCCCATATTATTCTAGCAATAATTTTAGTAATTTGGGTAGTTCCCTTTATCGCACTTATAACAACATCGTTCAGATCCGAAGTTGCGTCCAAGACTTCAGGTTTTTGGACAGCATTTACACCAACTGAACTTGGGCACCGCTTCAGCACCCATGACAAGGGGCAACAGACCAAAGTCATAGAAATGCGGGGTAACATTTTTGAACGGATAAATAAGAACGAAGAATGGTTCAAAATATCCGGTGATATAAACTCGATTATGTTTAAAGGTCGAGTGCCTGACCCCGATAAACCTGGGAAATCCAAGTTAATTCGAAAACTTGTACCCACAGGCGAAGTTATGGATGTTCGGGGGGGAGAATTTGTTTTTCAAGCTAATGGTGATTTTGTTTGGTCTTTTCCAGAAGAAACAGCACCAAAGCCAAAAAATCTCGATGTTTTTATAAATCAAGATCCAGTATTTGGAGCTGAAGCCTATTTTGAGGTGTTACTAGATAATAAAGATGTTCCAAACGCTCTCATATCGTCCTTCATTGTAGTTGTGCCAGCAACTATAATTCCTATTACAGTTGCTGCATTTGCGGCCTATGCTTTCTCATGGATGCAGTTTCCAGGTAGAGATTGGTTGTTCATCCTTGTGGTTTCACTGATGGTGGTTCCAACCCAATTGGCTTTTTTACCAATTTTGCAAGGTTTCAACGGCCTTGCAAGTTGGGCCACGGCACTAAAGCAATGGACGACAGATTGTGAATTGACAAACACCTGTCAGTTTCCAACCAAGTCATTTGCAGGTTTATGGCTTACACATACGGGATTCGGTCTTCCTCTTGCCATCTTTCTCCTCCGTAATTACATCGTAGGATTGCCTCGAGAATTGCTTGAGAGCGCCAAAATTGACGGTGCCAATCATATGCAAATTTTCGTGAAAGTAGTTATACCACTTTCTGTGCCAGCACTCGCCTCATTCAGTATTTTTCAGTTCCTCTGGATATGGAATGATTTACTGGTGGCTATGTTCGTTGGTCCAAGTGCAAATGATGACATAGTTTTTCCAATTTTACTCGAAAGACAATTAGGAACGTTTGGAGACCAACTTCATCTTCTGAATGCTTCAGCGGTAATTTCCATGGTAGTGCCCGTGATAGTATTTCTTGCTATGCAAAAATATTTTATCAGGGGTTTGCTGGCCGGGTCTGTAAAGGGAGGCTGAAAAATGTCTCTCTTAAAATGGTGGGAAAATGCTGTCATATATCAAATTTATCCAAGATCATTTCAGGACTCAAATGGTGATGGGATTGGTGATCTCAATGGTATCACTTCAAGATTAAATTATATTGCAGACTTGGGTGTCGATGCTATTTGGATAAGTCCCTTTTTCAAGTCACCTCAACATGACTTCGGCTATGACGTTTCTGACTATTGTGACATTAACCCCGAGTATGGGTCTTTGGAAGATTTTGATAACTTAATTCATAAGGCCCATAAGCTTGGCTTACGGCTTATTATAGATATTGTCCCTGCCCACTGCTCTTCCGTGCATCCCTGGTTTGAAGAAAGCCGCCAATCTAGAGAAAACTCAAAAGCAAACTGGTTTCATTGGGTGGATCCAAAACCAGACGGGTCTGCACCTAATAATTGGCTATCTTTTTTTGGAGGCCTAGCTTGGTCATGGGAGCCAAGACGACAACAATATTACTTACATAATTTTTTACCAGAGCAGCCAAATTTAAACCATGCAAACCCTGAAGTGCGTCACGAGTTGAATAAAATAGCCAGATTTTGGTTTGACCGCGGCGTAGATGGATTCAGATTAGACGCAGTTCATACAATAAATGGGGATACTCCACCATATAAAGATAATTTAGCAGATCCAAATTTCGTTCTTGGCCCCCTACCGCAAGACAAACAACCTTTCTTTAGACAGTTGCATGACGTAGCTCAGCTTAATCAGCCTGTGATTCAGGAATTTAGCAAAGCTTACAGAAAGATAGCCGACGAATATGACGGTGACCGCTTTCTCATGGGAGAGGTGGATGGAGACGAAGGTAATGCCATGAATGTTAGTAAAACATTTTCGGAACCTGGCAGGCTCCACGCAACTTATAACTTTGACCTTCTCGAATGGTCAGGATTAACAGTCCTAGAACTTAAAGAAGCTATTTCTAATGCGATAGAGGTTTTCAACGGTTCGGGTCGACTATGCTTTGCCTTCTCTAATCATGATGTTCCCAGATCGGCAACTCGCCAGCTGGAACCACTTGGAATTTCAGCGGACAAACAAGATGATTTACAACTGTTACTTCTTCAGCTGGAAACATCACTAATCGGCTCAACCTGCATTTATCAGGGCGAAGAATTAGGTTTAAGTGACGTATTAGATATTCCGATAAATAAAATGAAAGATCCCTGGGGAATAAATTTTTATCCTGAGTTTTTAGGCCGGGATACGTGTAGAACGCCTATGGTGTGGGACAAGAATCAATCTATGGGTGGGTTTACATCCGCAAATCAGTCTTGGTTACCAATAGCTAAGGTTCACTTAGAGAAAGCTGGGCTGGAAATGGCAAACAATACTAAATCCATCTACGGTGAGTTTTCTAAATTCTTACAATGGCGAAAAAAGCAACCCGCGATGATGCATGCTAATATCATGTCAGAGGTTTCTGGCGGCCCTAAAGAAATAATTTTTGATAGGGTGAGTGATTATCAAAAATTACGATGTAAATTTGATTTTGAAATAGTTAAAGCCACCTTTGAAGAGGTAAAGCATGGCACAAGTTGAACTTAAAAATGTCGACAAATCTTTTGGAAAAACAGAAGTTATAAAAGATGTACACCTATCTATAGAAAAAGGGGAATTCGTTGTCTTTGTCGGACCTTCCGGTTGCGGAAAATCGACGCTACTGAGGCTAATTGCTGGTTTGGAAAAACTAACGGATGGTGAAATTATAATAGCGGATAAGCCGGTCATGGATTTACCTCCATCAGAACGCGGAATTGCAATGGTTTTCCAGTCTTATGCTCTTTACCCACATATGTCCGTTTTTCAGAATATGGCTTTTTCTTTAAGCCTCCAAAGCTTATCAAAAGCTGAGATTAGAACACGAGTAGAAGCAGCAGCTAAAATTCTCCAAATGGAGCATCTTCTGGAACGTAGACCAGCTGCATTATCTGGTGGACAGCGCCAACGTGTTGCTATTGGCCGGGCAATTGTTAGAAATCCTGATGTATTTTTATTTGACGAACCGTTGTCAAATTTAGACGCAGCTTTGCGCCATGACACACGGGTTGAAATTGCTCGGCTGCATTCGCAGCTTGAGGCAACAACCATCTATGTAACCCATGATCAGGTTGAGGCGATGACCTTAGCCGATAAAATTGTAGTTCTGAAAGATGGCGAAGTAATGCAGACCGGGAAACCAATGGACCTATTCAATAGGCCAGAAAATGAGTTTGTGGCCGGCTTTTTGGGTTCTCCAACGATGAACTTTTTTAATGGTGTTTTGGGCACTGTTACAAACGGAGGCAATCTTGCAGAGTTCAATGGCCAAGGGATTGATTTGAGGGATGTACGTTTGGTGTCAAAGGGAAAGACAAGCGGTGCCGCCGTGCGTTTGGGCATTCGTCCACAGCATTTGGTTCTTGATCCCAGAGGTGCGCTTAAGGGCAAGGTAACATTGGTCGAGCAGCTTGGAACAGAAACAATAATTGAAGTGATGTCTTCCGAAAAGGTCTTGTTCCGCTATGCCGGCTCTGAACAAATCGATCTGATTGTCGGGCAGGACACCAGCTTTAGTGTTGATGTAAGTAAGGCGCATATTTTTTGATGAATGGGACAGGTTTGGATCACTACCTCATCAATTAAGACCCGTGATAACATTTTTGCATCAGTACCAAGTAAAATTGCATTATATTTATGTACCAAAAAAGCTTAGCCATAATGTGGGTAAATGCTGCATTTTTAATTGCGCAGCCAAAAACCCTATAAACAGGGGAGTCATATTTATGCTTGAGCCTTTTAAAGGTTTGGTTTCACGACGCAAGTTTCTGAAATCATCAACTGCTTTTGGTGTTGCAACATTTGCGTCACCATCAATTATTAATGCAGCCAATTTTATGTTACCAACTGGATTGCCGGCGCCAAATGGTCCGCTGAGTTGGCTTGATAGCGGCGGACGTAAAGGTAAATTTCACAAAGCTGCTCTGGCAGATTACGGTAAAGAAGCTGGTATTGAAGTGATATACGATGGGTTGCCTTGGTCGGAGCTTGGTAAGGTTTTACCACTTGGTATACGTAACGGCTCGGCGCCTGATACCTTCTGCTTGCCTAATAACATGGAGGGCGCTGTTGCTGTTAATGAGAATTGGGTACAGCCAATTGAAGATTACATTCCAAATTTTCAGGAATGGAAAGCTGGGTTTCCAGAGGGTAGCTTTATTGAAGGCATAAATGTTTTTGATGGTGTCACCTTTGGGTGTCCTTATGGAGGACAACGACGTTACGATGATGCCGTCCTATTCAATCAGAACTTAATGAACGAAATTGGCTACAATCACATTGGAGCAACAAGGGGATTCACCTACGATGAGATGCGGGATGCTGCAGCAAAAATGACTAAAGCTGGAACGCCGGGCATTATTATAGGTGGAAAAGCAGCATGGCGTTGGAGTACGGCCGCTACTCACCTTGCCCAACGCAGTGGTGCTACTGTTGGAACTTGGGGCCTCTGGCAAGGGATGAACTTTGAAAAAGGTGAATACGATTATGCCAGTGATCATTATGTAGAAGCCGTTGAGTTACTACTCGCTATGCGGGACGATGGATCATTCTTTCCTGGAGTGAATAGCTTAATTCCACCGCAGGCACGCGAGTTCATGACACAGGGAGCGGCAGGCATGATTATTCAGGGTCCATGGAATGTTCCCATATGGCAGGATGCTGCGCCTAATTTTAACTTTGGAGTTTCCCCAGTCGCAGCACCCAATGAGTCAGCTTTCGGTAACCCACTTTATAACCCGTCACTTATGCAGACTGGTAACCTTATGTACATTAATCGTCAGGCAAAAAATCCTGAATATGTTGGTGGCTATTTACGTTGGCTTGGTACTTTAGAAGGCCAAGTTGCTTATGCCAATGTGGGTACTTGTGCGGATCCAGCGTTATTTCCACAGGTTCTTGAACAGGCTAAACTGACTAAACCTGAACGAGAGATGATTGAGATGGGAGAGCGTTTAGTGCGTATTCATCCTAACCCATCTGTACGAAATTCAGATGTGGCAAAAGTAGCTGTCGCCTTCAAGCAACCAACTCTAAGCTCTGGGCACGCGATACAAGGACTTTTCACGGGTCAGCTTTCTGGAATACGTGACACCTTGCAGGGTTTAACTGACGCACGGAATAAAGCGCTGGATGACGCCATCGCGAAGGCAAAAACTGACGGTGCTAAAATCGATCGCGCAGATTTTGTTTTCTCAAACTGGAACCCCGCAAGGGACTACGGCCCTTCACAATACGCAGAACTTTAATTAGATTTGGTCACTCAACTAACTCGATTGAGTGGCCAAATAATTGTTTGACAGCCAAACCAAATGGCCTAGAGCTATTCTGCGGAGCCGAACTAACCATGAAAACCAGGATTAGAAATATTGCATCCCGTATATGGGAGGCCAGGATAGATTATTTGTTCTTAATTCCTGGTGGTATTATCTTTTCTGCATTCATCATTTTTCCACTGGTGGCCTCATTTTACTATTCCACTCTTAACTGGTCAGGCTTTAGTGCATTAAGTGAATTTGTGGGTTTGGAAAATTACCGTGAACTTTTACGAGATGAGTTTTTTTATGGTGCTTTCAAACGATCATTTATTTTTATGTTAATTACGGTGCCAGTACAGATGTTGTTGGGTCTAGTGTTGGCAATTATTCTTAACAATAAGTTTCTTAAATTATCTACACTTTTTCGAGCAATGATCTTTCTACCCGTTGTTGCTCCAATCGCAGTCATATCAATTGTGATGGCGCTCCTGTTAAGTCCATTCAACGGCCCGATCAATGGACTGTTCCAAAGTCTGGGAGTTGTAAGTGGAGCCATCGATTTTCTTGGTTCACCTCAGCTTGTTCTTTGGTCGCTTGCAGGTATTTTTATTTGGAAGTGGACTGGGCTTACAATGGTTTATTGGTTGGCCGCGCTGCAAACCGTTCCTGATGAGCTCTATGAAGCAGCTCGGTTGGACGGTGTGAAAACCTGGCAACAAATAATCTATATGGTAATTCCTATTGTAGCACCCTTTGCAATTGTAATCAGTTTGATTTCAGCGATTCACGCTTTAAACGTTTTCCCACTGGTACAGGCAACAACTGAGGGCGGACCATACTTCTCATCCGAGGTAATGGAAGTGTATATATTTAGGACTGCTTTTGCCCCATCATCAGGTCAATTTCCGCGTCTAGGATATGCTAGTGCAGCCGGTGTTCTATTCGGCGTAGCAGTAATGGGTCTAACGCTACTTCAAGTGATGGCTGCCAGAAGTACCCGAAAGCGTCGTCAGGAGGTAGAACTTGCCTGATTCAGTCACTTCTTCAAACTTTACTATGTGGGATCTGTTTTTCACTCAAAAAAGAAAAAGATTGATCACCTCAATCCTTTTAGCAGCTTTTTGTGCAGTTTGGGTTTATCCACTTATTTGGATGGTCTCTGGATCTTTCAAGCCAAATTCTGAGCTATTCCAAGGTACTGGTCTTATACCTGACTCTCCTACTTTTAGTAACTATGGACGAGCATGGGCTGAAGCAAATATGCAGCGGTATTTTGTCAATACTTTGTTCGTTACTATCGGATCAGTAGTTATCACAACTTTTTCGTCTGCATTATTGGGTTATGTGCTGGGTCGACGGCCTTTACCAGGTAAAATAGCAATTTTTGGATTAATGGTTTTTACGCTGTTCATTCCCCAAGGTTATACAATAATTCCGATAATTCAGCTTTTGACAATGTTTGGCCTTGGTCAATCATTATGGGGTTTAATGATAGCAACCTGTGGCAGTTCCATAGTAGTTTTCACCTTACTCTTTGCAGGATATTTTACACAGGTGCCAAAAGAGTTGGAGGAAGCTAGCCAAATGGATGGTGTCGGTCCATTTAAAACATTCTGGTATGTCATGCTGCCTTTGGCGCGCCCAGTAGTCGTTACAGTAGTGGTTCTCCAATCTCTACAAGCTTGGAATGATTTTCTGCTGCCTCTAGTGGTTACCCTTGCAAATCCTGAAATGCGTACATTATCAGTTGGTATCTATTCTTTCAAAGGCGAACATTACATTGACTGGGGTGGCATGACCGCGGCCTCTACCATCGCCATTGTTCCCATTATTGTCCTGTTTCTGATCTTACAGCGGTTTTTCATCGACGGCTTAGCCGGTGCAGTAAAAGGTTAAAAGGGGAACAAGAATGGCTACTGTAACATTAACGAATATCAAGAAAAAATTTGGTCCCATAGAGGTCATAAAGGGCGTAAATATAGATATTGGCAAAGGCGAATTCTGTGTGTTTGTGGGACCATCAGGATGTGGCAAATCCACACTTTTGAGAATGATAGCCGGCCTAGAAGAAGTGACCGAGGGCGATATTAAAATTGGTGGTGAGCGGGTCAATGACGTAGATGCATCCAAACGTGGGAGCGCAATGGTTTTTCAGACTTATGCACTTTACCCCCATATGACCGTAGAACGGAATATGGGCTTTGGACTTTTAATGAATGGTGTTCCCAAAATGGAAGTTAAAGCCAAAGTAGACCGCGCTGCAAAAATACTACAGATTGAAAATCTCCTAAATCGCAAACCTAAACAATTGTCAGGTGGCCAACGTCAGCGGGTTGCAATTGGCCGAGCAATAGTTCGTGAACCAGATGTGTTTTTATTTGATGAGCCTTTATCAAACCTGGATGCAGAGTTGCGGGTAACTACCCGTTTGGAAATTGCTAAATTGCATCAGGCTTTAAGCGGCTCTACCATGATCTATGTGACGCATGATCAGGTTGAGGCAATGACTTTGGCTGATAGAATTGTAGTACTCAAGGATGGTTTGGTTGAACAAACTGGGACACCTATGGATTTATATGAAAATCCTCAAAATATTTTTGTAGCGGGATTTATTGGAAGCCCAAGGATGAACCTTATAGACGTCAGTGATGTGATTAAAACTGGTGGTCAAAGTTTGAAGATGGTTGGGGCCAACGCAAAGCAAGTCGTAACCGTAGGAGTGCGTTCAGACGCTTTGGCACCTGCGCGAGCAAATCAGCCATCATTTTCAGCAAAGGTAACGGTAATAGAGCGTTTAGGTGACGCGGAGTATGTCTACTTTTTGACTGACTGGGGGAAGGAACTGGTTGCTCGTTTTGCTCCAGGAGTAACTGCCAAAATTGGAACAACCATCGACTTGGCTTTTGTTGGAAAAGTGCATTTTTTCAATGTTAACGGCAATGCTTTGAATAAAGTTCAACTAGATGAAAAAAAATTGAAAAGCGCTGTCACTTAAGTGCAAAAGAAGGAAAAAAGATGCAACCAAATATAGTGTTCATCATGTCAGACGATCATGCAGCGCGGGCAATTTCGGCCTATGGCAGCGGAATAAATAATACACCAAATATAGATCGCTTATCAGAAGAGGGAATACGCCTTGATAATGTCTATGTTACAAACTCTATTTGTACACCGTCACGGGCCTCCATCCTTACGGGTACGCATAATCACGTGAATGGTGTGACAACACTTGAAACATGTTTAGACAACAGATGGCCTAACGTTGCTAAAACGCTAAGTGCCGGAGGCTACCGTACAGCAATTTTTGGGAAATGGCATCTCGGCGAAGGTAAAAGGCACGAACCCAAAGGGTTTCACGAATGGGACATTTTACCAGGACAGGGCGACTATTGGGATCCCGCTTTCATTAACCCTAAAGGATCTCGCCGGATTTCTGGTTATACCACTGATATTATAACCGATATGTCCGTTGATTTTATTGAACGACATTCACAACAACCGTTTTTTTTAATGTGCCACCATAAAGCGCCCCACAGAAACTGGCAATATCATCCACGCTATAAAGATATTCACAAGCCCGGTACAATCCCTTTGCCAGGTACGTTCGAAGATAAATATGATAATCGCGCAGCTGCAGCTGCAGCTGCCAAAATGCGCATTAAATCCGACATGGTCTATGAAGATTTAGGATTGGTACAGCCAGAAGGTGGCGCAGATCTTGCCGGACAACGGATGCTAAACGGCGTCTCTGACTGGTATCAAGCTCGCAAGGTGCCAGAATTAAAATCTGATGAGACCATTACAGTAATTTGTGCGGAGACCGGAGAAAATTTTACTTTTGATGACCCAAAAGCCTTTGCTGAGTTTAAATACCAACGTTATATGTCGCGCTATTTACGCACAGTTCAAGCTGTAGATGATGGCGTAGGCAAAATATTAGACACACTTGATGCTCTAGGGTTAAGCCAGAATACTATAGTAATCTATACTTCCGACCAAGGGTTTTTTCTAGGTGAACACGGCTGGTTTGACAAACGTTTCATGTATGAAGAAAGCTTCCAAATGCCGTTTCTCTGCCGCTATCCAGCTGCGATACCAGCCGGGAACGCTTCTTCAAACATAGCTTGCAATGTCGACTTCGCGGCTACATTTCTAGATTTTGCAGGACTGGAGGTGCCAAGCTATATGCAAGGAGTGTCAATGCGTCCGATATTAGAAGGTAATACCCCGCCAGATTGGAAGCAGATAGGATATCACCGTTATTGGATGCACAACGATGACAATCATGAAGCTTGGGCGCATTATGGCATTCGCGACCAGCGGTACAAGTTGATTTATTGGTACAATGATGATCTCGGCCTACCTGGAGCGCGGCCGAATGGCGCTCCACCCGAATGGGAACTTTTCGACTGCGAGACTGACCCGTTCGAATTAAATAATTTGGCGTCTGAGCCAACATATTCAAAAGTTTTTAAAGAAATGCTATCTAAACTGGATAGCAAGATGGCTGAAATTGGTGATATTCCTGAACACAATAGTAAAATAGTCATTGCCTCACTTAACTAATTGAACCGAATCCACCTTAATTCTGAGCATGGGTTAGGCCTTACCGCACACAGCTAAGCTGTAACCTGAATTTGTAAGAAGGAGGCCTATGCTTACTAAAATCAGACTGTCATACCCAAGGAGGAAAGCAGAGCTGTGGTTACCAAAGTGATAATAGTGGTGCGTTATGAAACCTAACATCCTGTGCTTGGTCAGTGAAGATTGTCCTCCTCTTTTGTCTTCTTACGGCAATGATGTGGCTCACACTCCACATCTTGATCAGCTGGCCTCAGAAGGCATAACTTTTGAAAACGCTTACTGTTCATCCCCAGTTTGCGCTCCATCACGCTTTGCCATTTTAACTGGGCGTATGGCTGAGGCGAGCGCTCCAGCCCATCATATGCGCAGCCTTGGGCCAGCTCCATCTGATACCCCAACTGTTCCTGAGATGCTGAGAGATGCAGGCTATTATTGCATTAATAACAGTAAAACAGATTACAATTATAATGTTGATCCTAAATTAATTTGGGACGACTGCAGTGCCGTTGCACATTGGAACAACCGTCCAACTGGAACACCATTCTTTGCTGTCTTCAATTCAATGATCACACATGAATCATGTGTGTTTGATAAAAGTCCCCTTGAATTTCATCCAAAAGATATGACAGTTCCACTCCACTTGCCAGACCTGCCCTCAATGCGAGAAACTCTTGCCAGTTATTACAGCGCCGTTAGCCAAATGGATGACGATCTTGGTGCGCGTCTTCGGGAACTGGATGATGCTGGGCTAACTAATGACACTATTATTTTGTATTACTCAGATCATGGTAGTCCATTACCGCGGAGCAAACGGTTTTGTTATGACGAAGGCCTACGGGTGCCACTTGTTCTCCGCCTGCCGGATAGGTGGAGGTCTTTGTTGCCACAAGTTCCAGGGTCTCAGGTTTTAAGTCCAGTATCTCTGGTTGATCTGATGCCCAGCCTTGCATTGATGGCGGGTATTGAAGCTCCCAATTCTATTCACGGTCAACCTTTCATCGGCGAACAGTATAGGCCACGAAAGTTTGTTTTTTCTGGACGAGACCGAATGGATGAACGCTATGATCTTACTCGCACCGTGCGCTCTGAACGCTTCCGATATATCCGCAATTATGCGCCCCATAGACCCTGGGGACAGCACTATGCCTACGCTTGGCTTAGCACCGCTTATCAGGATTATGAGCGCCAGTGGTTAGATCGTAAATTGCCTGAACAAAAGGCAAGCTTCTGGCGGCATAAGCCAGCAGAAGAGCTTTATGACTGTGCGTCTGATCCAAACTCAATCAATAATCTTGTGGAAGATTCTCATTATTCTGAAACATTAGCCGAGATGCAGGTAGCCCTTGATTCTCATATGCTCAGCATCTGTGATATGGGCTTTATTCCAGAGTTTAGCGATATTGAAACCCTGGAAGCTAGTCGTGACCCAGCACGATACCCTTTAGAGGAAGTTATCGATTTGGCTAATAAAGCCATCCGCCGTGATCCTGCCACAGCAGAAGTCTTTAAAGAGCTTTTGGATAATGATAAAATGGTACTACGCTTCTGGGCAGCACAAGGCTTGCTCATGCTTGCCATAAAAGGATATGCCCCTCCATTCTCACTTCTGCCTTATCTAACTTCTGAGCATAACCCACAAGTCAGGGTAGTAATTGCTGAAATACTAGGACATCTGGGGGAAACAAATTATGCCACAGAAGTGCTGTTAGGATATTTAGATAACTCTACAAATTCACGTCTCAAACTTCAGGTCCTAAACGCACTAACCTATTTCGTGCCAATGTCAGAGTTAGTTTTACCACGCCTGGTTCCGCTAGCCGAAAATTCTGACCCCTACATCCGAAATGCTTCTGAATACCTACGTCTAAAATTAAATGGCCAATATGATCCATCTTCAGTTATTTTTAGGTTAGATTTAATGGCTAAGTGAACCACATCAGAAAATAAAAAGTGGTGTTCAAGCATAAATGAAAATTATTGCTTCAAGGTCGTCAGTTTGATCTGCGTGAACCAGCTTTGGGTGTAAAAAAATTACTGCAAAGATCCATCATCCGGATCAATGGAGGCCAGTCAGCCATTTCTTGACGGTATACTGCTCCAGAAGCTATTTGACGACGGCCTAAGTCAATTGGAAGAGGTAATAGACGTGGGCCATCTAGATGCTCTAAGGTAGCTTCCGGCAATATGCATAGATAATCGTTTGACTGAAGCAGATTAATTACAGCGATAAGGGATTCAGCTTCTATTTTAATATCTGGCATTTGTCCCAGGCGCTCGATGGTACCATACACAGAGGCCTTCTCGTAAACGGGGTCGGCCGTATAAACAATCCACGGGTAATTAAGCACCTCAGCCAAAGGGATTTCTCCTACTGTGTTAATTTTGTTGAAGATTGGGTGCACTTCACGGGCAACGATACTATCACAAAAAGATGCAAATTCTTGGTGCTCTAGACGTTTATCGAGATTGTTACTTCCCTCCACTGAACCAAACATAACATCGCAACGGCCCTCAACAATTTCATCAAAATTAGAGCTATGGCTACTATTTTGGATTTCGAAAACAAGAGAAGGAAAGCTTTTGTGCAGATCACCCAAAATACTTGGAAGCACGATTGCGCGCCAAAGAGGTCCTGCAAGAAATCGAAATCGCCCAGTAATCTCTTCTCCTGAGCGCATAAGAGAGGCTTCAGATAACTCCCAATGCCTCGACAAGCGGTTGATAGAACCTAGAACTAGTCTACCAAATTCCGTCGGTTCCACTCCACGAGAACTTCTAATTAGTAAAGGCCTTCCAAACTTTTTCTCAAGTTTCGCTATAGACCGAGATAAGGCCGGTTGTGTCACGTTTAGTCGATTTGCCGCCTGGCGCATGCTGCCGAGGTCGACGATTGATTGCAAACGAAGTAAGTGTGACATCTGATCTAGCATTAGTGATTACTTTTCCTGATCGCTTAATAAGCATTTGCGTGATAATATATTAAATTAAGATATACCGCCACTAAATTCATAACCTTCACCAGTTAACATCAATGTAATTCTCCAGAGGGTTGGTTGAAAAATAAGGAAAACAGGTCCAATGGATAACGGACAAATTTTTACCAATGGTACCATCTTCACAATGGATTCACAAAATCCAATCGTAGAGGCGGTTGGTGTAAAAGATGGTCTAATTAAATGTGCTGGCAGTCTCGATCAAGTCTGCTCTGTAATGCCAGATGATAGTGTTACAGTTGATCTTGAACTACAGACAATGTTGCCCTCTTTCATCGACCCTCATGGGCATTTTCCAGATACTGGGTTTATCGAACTTTTTCGAGCAGACCTTACCTCACCGCCAAGAGGGAAATGTAGTTGCCTAGATGAAATATTTGGTCAGCTTCGGAAAAAAGCTGTCCAAACTCCTAAAGGGGAATGGGTGATGGGAGCTGGACTTGATGAAACAGCTCTTGTCGAAGGGCGGTTACCCATTCGTGATGAGCTTGATGAAATTTCCACGGATCACCCCATCTGGGTCATTCATGCATCAGGACATTGTGGGGTTGCTAACTCGCTTGCTCTTGAAAGGCAGGGCATATATGATGATACGCCGAACCCATCTGGTGGAAGATATTGGCGAGATGAAAATGGCCGTGCGAACGGCTACATGGAAGGCCTTTCCGCCATGGGTGATATGGCTAATACTCATTTTCTCATTGGTAAAAAGGATTTTGCAGAAAGCTTTGAAGTAACTGTGCAAGAATATCTCTCTGAGGGTGTAACCCTTGCACAAAATTCATGGACTGCGAAGCCATTATTGGAGTTGTTTAAGGACTTTGCTGAAATGAATGATCCAGGAATTGACCTCGTTCTTTTACCAATTTCTGAAGATGAACCGGAACTCTCCAAGAACGGTCTTGCGGCGCAGTGGCCAGAATCGAAACACATAACGCTGGGACCAAGAAAGATACTGACCGATGGTTCTTTTCTAATGCGAACCGCATTTTTGTCTGAAGCGTATTACACTGGAGCAAACGAACGCCCATCTGATTATGGTCTATCTTATGTGGAGCGCGATACACTTTTTGCAGAGGTGAAAAAACTTCACGATATGGGATTCCAAATTCACAGCCATTGCAATGGTGATGCTTCGGGGGACATGTTTCTTGATGCAGTCGAGACAGCACTTGCTGACAATCCGCGAAAGGATCATCGCCACACACTAATTCATGGCCAACTGATGCGAAAAGACCAACTGACGCGGTGCGCAGAGCTTGGCGTCACAATCAGCTTTTTTCCTGCTCATATTTATTATTGGGGCGACAAACATTATTCAGAAATTCTTGGCCCAGAACGCTCACAAAATATTTCACCGGCACGTTGGGCTGAAGAAGCGGGCGTTCGTTTCACAATTCATAACGATGCAGCTGTTACTCCTACTAAACCACTGCACTTGATCCACACCGCCGTTAACCGAAAAACCTTGTCTGGCCGTACCCTTGGAGAGGCTCAACGCATCTCAGTTGAGACCGCACTTCGCGCTCATACAATAGATGCGGCTTGGCAGGTTTTTCAGGAGACTGAACGGGGGTCACTTGAAGTTGGTAAAATCGCAGATTTTGTATTTTTGAATAAAAATCCAATTGAGTTTTCTGATACCATTGATGAGATCAAAGTTAACGAAACATATCGATCAGGTAAGATTGTCTGGAAGAGATAGCTCCCATATGTGAAATGAAATGTTCAGGGCTAGAGAATTTGAAACGCAAATATCTTGCGGGAGCTTGCGTCTTGAACAAATTTTATACCATGTGAACATTCTGACCTATTTTGCGCTGAGATCATTTTTGGAAACCTCTTTTTTTATTTATCTTTAATTCTAATTCTTTGCGGGGATTCCTGTCATAATTTTAAAGCAAGTCCAGATTTTAAAATATTGTGTTAAATAAGCTATTGCTTGCCAGTAGTTTACCATAGATGTACTCGCTTGTGCTTTGGAGCTTTTTAAATGTTGGCAAGTCAGAAAAAAAATTCCAAAGGAATTCTACTCATGTTGATTTCAATGGCTGCTTTTGCTGTTGGGGATACATTTGTTAAAATTTCTGGATCCTTTTTATCTCCGTCACAAATAATGTTTTTTCTGATAAGTGGCGGCTTGATAATATTTACTCTCATTGCCCTATCTAAAGGTGAAAGGCTGAGAGACCGCAGAGCCTTTTCACCAATTTTGCTAATCAGATACTCTGCAGAAATGTTAGGACTTGTAGCAATGATCATGGGGCTAACAAAAATTCCACTTTCTGTTGTAGGAACGGTAACTCAAGCATCGCCGATTTTAGTTGCCGCTGGTGCGGTAATTTTTTTCAAAGAAGCTGTCAGTTGGCGTCGCTGGAGTTCCATTATTATTGGATTTTTTGGTGTGGTACTTGTTATTCAACCTACTGGGCAAAGCTTGGACTTCGCTGTCATATGGCCAGTTGTAGCACTAGTGGCTTTTTCTGTAAGAGATCTTGTAACAAGATTAACTCCATCAGACATCCCGTCAGCCAGTATCGCAACTTTCACTATGATTGCAGCTTTTCCATTCACCGTGGCATGGGTATTTTTTAGTGGGCAAAAATTTTTTCCTCCAGGAATTGATTGGGCAGTAGTTGCCGGCATGATAATTCTTGGGTCCATTGGCTATCTGTTGCTTATCACGTCTCTTCGTATCGGTGATCTCTCAGCAATCATGCCTTTCAGATATTCTCGTATTGTTTTTCTTCTTATTTTGGGTGTTTTAGTGTTTGGTGAACGACCAACACTGTCAATGTTAGCAGGCTCTGCTTTAATTCTGATCTCTGGTTTGTACATAATGTGGCGTGAACGAATAGTGACAAAGGGTCTATCCGCAATATGATCTAATTATTATTACCGTTCCCTAATAGAATTGCGGTCAATCAGAAAAAATTACCAAAGTTCCAAGAATGAACTTCACATGCGCATACGCGGTACGTTGTTTGAATCCAATTTAAGTTCTATAATTATTGGGCCTTTACGTGCATGAATTGCTTCAATTGCAACTTCCAGTTCTTTAGGGGACGTTACCTCGATGCCCTCCCCACCGAGAGACTTGGCAACATCGGCAAAACTTGGCCAATTAAACTCTGTCAGAGTGGGATCCATTTTACGATCCAGCATTTGAATATGTTCAGCTCCGTAAGCAGAGTCGTTACAGATAATCACAATCAAATTACAGTTTGTGCGAACAGCAGTGTTGAACTCGTTCAGCCCACCCATCATGAAGCCACCATCGCCAGTAAACAAAACAACGGGCCGCGTCGGGTCCCCATGCGCCGAACCAATGGCCTGCTGCATTCCCTGACCAATTGCTGCAAAATTATCGCTCATATGAAAACTGTTGGGATCTGGCACATTCACACGACACCAAACTTCAGTAATATAACGACCTCCATCAGTCAGCATAATCCTATTTTTAGGGAGTGTTTCGTTCAAGCGGTCCAGGGCATATTCAAAATTTATGTAACCAGGGGTAGATTTTTTAGGATCACCTTTTGGATATTTAGAGATATCGTGAGATGGTAATTCTTTAGAAAAACCCGAGGGCGCAATTTCAGCCTCATCTAACCAATAAAGAATGTTTTCAGCTGTCTTTCCTGCATCAGCAATTAAGACAGCATCAGGTTGGTAGAAAGTTCCAATATCAGAAGCATTATTGTTTACCTGAATGACACGTTTACCCTTAAGTAGTTCTCCTTTATCAGTCGTGAAAAAGTGCATCCATGCACCGAAAACTATCACACAATCAGCCGCCGCCATAACATCATAGGCTTCAGCAGTGCTGAGCGTCCCAAAATAACCAATATTGTTTGGGTGGCCGGCAAAGAGACCTGTACCTTTTAAGGTAGTTGCGAGAGGCGCCTCCATCCTTTCAGCTAGGGCAATCAGGTTATCTTTAGCAGCAACCGCTCCCGCTCCTGCTAAAATCAGTGGCCGCTTCGCTGAAATGATCATACCAATGGCCTCTTCGTGTACCGAGCCCTCAGTGATTACAGTTGGCGATTCATCAAACGAAAATACAATCTTTTTATGTTCAACTTCAGCCCACATATAATCAGAGGGAATGTTGACAACGATTGGTCGCTTTTCCATACGCGCGCGATAAATCGCTTTTGCAACGTCCCGTGAAGCTGTATCTGGAGCTTGTACCTGCTCAAACCCTGCACCAGTTGCCTTAACCACCTCACGTTGGTCTATATTTTGAGGATGAAAAGGCGCAGTTACCGGAGTATCACCGCACAAAAGTATCATTGGGCAACGCGAAACTACGCCTTCCCTTAGTGCGGTTACGCAATTGGTTAGACCAGGTCCCTGAGTTACTGTCGCAACACCAACTTGATTTGTAACTTGAGTATAGGCCAGCGCCATGAGAACAGTGCCACCTTCGTGCACTGCGGGAACAAGTGTACCCCCACACTCATTCACAAAATGGTTTGCAATAAAAAGGTTGGCATCACCAACCAACCCAAACAGTGTTTCAATCTCGTGATCGCTAACTGCTTGCGCAATAGATTGGTGCATATATTGAATTTGGTCAGGCATTTATTTCCTCAGATCCATATTGGGCATAAAAAGGCATATTTGGTCAACTCGAATTGGTCCGTTTGTGCGCTACGTCGAGGGCAATTTCGTCACTCCGGGCACGTGGTTACCCACCGTTACATTCTAGACGCAGAAACTAACACCTAGGACCCTCGATCACCAGCACTAAAGAAAAACTCTAAATTAGTATTCATGCCTGTTTTAATTTTTTGACTTGGGTGTTAGGTCCACTTTTTGACACTAATAAAAACTTTGGGAGAAAAAAATGTCCAGTAATGACTTCAGGCGCACGCAACTGGGCGGAAAGCAACTGCACCCATCAACTCAGATGACTGCATATGGCTATGATCCAGCTCTTTCAGAAGGAGCTGTGAAGCCACCAGTATTTCTAACCTCAACCTTTGTTTTTGAAACCGCCGAACAGGGCGCCGATTTCTTTGACGTTGTTGCAGGACGTAAACCGGCTCCCGAAGGAATGGGCGCAGGTGGTTTAGTCTACTCACGCTTTAACCACCCTAACACCGAAATCGTTGAGGACCGCCTGGCAATCTATGACAGTGCCGAAAAAGCGCTCATCACGTCGTCAGGCATGGCAGCAATCAGCGCTGTGGCACTAGCATATTTGCGCCCCGGTGATGCATTTGTACACTACACCCCACTCTATGGCGGCACCGAAACGCTGTTTGGCAAGGTCCTGTCCGGTTGGAACGTTAACCCTATTCCCTTTACCGATGGTGCCAGTGCAGACGCATTACTTGATGCGCTTGAAAAGGCAGCACGCCATGGTCCTGTCAAGATGGTTTACCTTGAAACCCCAGCAAACCCAACCAATTCGTTGACGGATATCAAACTGATCCGCGAAACCGTGGATAAATGGGCCAAGACCTCTGGTCAAAAACCAATCATCGTCTGTGACAATACAATGCTGGGACCAGTATTCCAGCGGCCTATCGAGTTTGGTGCAGATATTTGTGTGTACTCGCTTACCAAATATGTGGGCGGCCATTCTGACCTGATTGCAGGTGGGGTCACTGGGTCAGCTGAGATGCTAAAGCCTATTCGCCAAACACGAAGCGCTTATGGGTTCCAGCTTGATCCACATTCAAGCTGGATGCTGGCCCGATCAATGGAAACCCTCTCATTACGAATGGAACGCGCGGCCGATTCTGGCCGTAAAGTGGCTACATGGCTGGCCAAAAACGAAATGATTCCATGCGATATTCTACATCCAGAATTCACCAACGATCCAAAAGAGCGTGAAATCTATGATCGCCAGTGCAGCGGGCCAGGATCAACGTTCTCATTCGTTGTCGAAGATAATCGAGAGCTGGCATTTCGCATTTTGAACGGGCTAACACTTTTCAAACTGGCGGTATCCCTTGGCGGCACAGAGTCACTCGTGTGTCATCCAGCCTCAACAACCCATTCAGGTGTCCCACTTGAGGCGCGCAAAATGGCAGGTGTGAATGAAGGGTTGATCCGTCTATCGGTTGGCTTAGAACATCCCGAGGACCTGATCCGGGATCTGGAACAGGCCTTTGGAGCTGCCATTTAGACCAGCTAACAAAAAGGCAGCCGTTAATATTGAAATTTTTGCAAATCTTGAACTGTTGATTAATTTTCAAAAGTATTAACAAAGACAGTTTATATTTGGCGCGTATAATCCAATGGACCCTCACTTTAGTCCTGATAGGCCTAAGTCCGTAACTTTTCACCTTTCGGATCAAACGGTGGCTCATGCAAGATTTTCGCTTTATGAGGTTGACCCAGCACCATGACGTCAACGTCATCCCCTGGCTCTACATCTTTTACCATGGCCAGCGCCAGCGACATGCCAACAGTATAACCATAGGTGCCCGATGTTACACGGCCGACACCCTTGCCATTTCTAAACACTGGCTCGCCCCCTGTAGCATCTGCGTTTGAGGCAGTCACTTCTTCCTCGTCAAGGTGCAGAAGTACCATCTGCTCGCGGGGCGGTTTGGCCAAAACCTCTTCCAGCGCCGCTTTGTTCAGAAAATCTTTGTCTAATTTGCATAACCGATCCATGCCTTGCTCATGTGGCCAGTATTCAGGACTGTATTCACGCGACCAGCTCCCATAGCCTTTTTCCACCCGCATCGACATTAAAGCACGGCTGCCCACGGGTCCTGCACCAAATTCTTTACCAGCGTCCAAAAGAGCCGTGTAAAGCGCCATTTGATCAGCAGTATCGCAATGCACCTCCCAACCCAGATCCCCAGTAAAGGAAACGCGGAGCATGGCCACATCTAAACCCGCAAGCTCCAAACGTTTCGAATGCATAAAGCGAAAATCTGCGGTATTTAGCGATGTGTTAGTCAATCGCTGCAAAATGGCGCGGGATTTAGGGCCAGCTACATTAAATCCACAGACCGCATCAGTTCGACTTTCAAAGCTAACGCCCTCTGGCATGGGTACCGCATCAAAAAACCTTTTGTGATAG
>MDSX01084734.1_pt1 | contig 20376 bp, 16 predicted proteins | sample 811141 | NCBI WGS metagenome assembly MDSX01 (sample SAMN05326642, study PRJNA326480) | marine metagenome | isolation source: seawater | place: Atlantic Ocean: South East | collected 2010 | reverse complement strand
GAGAACTAACCACAAGCGACATCGAAGATACCTTAAATAGCGGCGTACGCCAAACCCGGGGCAATGTCAAAGTTGTAGACGGCGACATCCCCACCGACATAAAATACAGGGAGGTAAAACCTTTATCGGGAAAAGACACCCTTAAAGAAACTCCTAGCGATTGGAAAAATGCCGTTTGTATTTATTACATAAGCTCTAAAGGAAAAAAAACACAATTTCGCATAGATAAAGAAGGGAAAATTCTCGTATTAGAGTTTCCTTTCGAAGACTATAAGGACGGTAGTATCGTGAGAGAGATAACGAAACGCATATCTAAGGTAATACCGACGTGGAAGCCTCTAAAAAAGAAACCGGCTGTGTTAGACATGACTATACGGTCTTTGGAACTGACCAGCGGCGAAATTGACATAGAAAAATTGAAACGGGATCTTTTCCCTTTGCGGGAAGACAAAAGGTATGCTAACGCGGAACATTTGAAGGCGGAGCAAGAATACGCGAGAGGTCCCTCAAAGTTGGTTTTGCTCGGTCCTCAATTGACGATGCTTAGCGGAAACCCGACGCTAGAAATTCCCATCGTGGAACCTCCCAAAACCAGCAAAAAAGGCAGAATACTTTTCAAACTAAGATTTGACGGCATCAACTATTCTGTACAAATATACAAAAAAGGAAGCGTACAAATTAACGTCAGCTACTTTAACCGCCTAGATACCAGCCAACTATCTTACAAAAAAATACAACCCGTAATACTCACCGTATTCAAAATATTACAAGAACTTCTAATAGAAAAAACTGCTTCCAAAATAAAAGCCAGCACTTCGACGCTCAGCAAAAACTACACAGTCTCGGGCTCCAATTTACCAACCCGTGAAAACACTTCTTCCTCCGTATGCCGAGGCGCCAAACCCGGAATACCGAGCCCGCAACCGCAACCTTATTCGTTCAGAGGAAAGTGCCCGTTGCCCGGACAGTTTATTTATCCTCTGGAAGGGTTTAAGGGAAAAGACGGAAGATACTACCCGTGCTGCGGAAAACTAACCAAAACAGGGAAAAAATCAGAGTCCAAATACAGACAACAACTATTAAACGGTTTCCCAAATTCCGAAGAAGCCCGCAACGCAGGCGTGCCGAATTCTCCAGACACGGAAGATAAGCTAAGCGGAGTCCTACCAAAAGACTTTGACAAACCCGGCACAAAACTCCAGGTCAAACTCTCTCGCGGAGAAGGTTGGATTAATGTTAAAATGAAATCCACCGAAAGAAACGGAAAATTCACCGTTACCACCGACGGCGGAAAACAAGTCGTTATTTCCAGAAAAGATATCAAACCAGAATCCAGGTTCTTGTTGGGCGTGTCAAACCTTCTAAAACAAAGAGAATCAACCCTCAGAGAAAAATTCGGCAAACAAAAAGGAAACAAACTTTACAGAGACTATCTTTGTGCTCTCATGTCCAGCGTCGGAAGAATGTGCCCCGGCTCAGAAATAAAAACCCAATCAACGAAGCAAATGTCGCAAGAAGAAGCCTTAGACATAACGGCGTCAGGGCTAGATTCCGTGCCGTTCTTTTACCTCACTTACACCGAAATACAAAAACTCGTCAACTACAAATACGGGGTCGTATCTGTGCCAGATTCTTCTCAAATTGTGGCTCTTCGGAAAGGTAAAGAAACCGACACGGTGAACATCGTGGATTTAGAAAACGGCAGTTTAGTAAAAGTTAAAGACTGGAAAGGCTTCGGCGGAACGTTGATTGGCTGCGTTTACAAATCCGGAAACAAAAACGTGTTTGTTATTTGGAAGATTGGGGAAAATGGGAGCACCTACGGAATACCGCCACCGAAGTGGAAAATGACAAACGCTTTGGAGAAAGGAGGCGTCGTACAAGAAAATATCGTGGAATTCTGTAAAAACACGACCGAAGCTAAGCTAAACAAAAGTACCCTCATTTTTGTTCCTATACCTAGACGTGGTTTCAGCGATTCCGGATCAACCGGAAGTTCAAACACACCTCTCGTATGGACATCAAAAGGCGTACAAAACAAACCCCACATCACTTTACAGTTATTACAGGAAATCAACAGAAATAAACAAAAATCAGAGTGGATAGTGGGAACTGAAGGGAGCGTTTTCCCCAGAACTCTTCTCGGAAAGCGACCCCGCTTAACCATCAAAATTAAGAATACCGACGTAACTAAAATGAAGTTAATCGATATACCTACACAAGAAAGATACGTATTTGTTAAACCGCAGTTTAACAGAGAAGGTGTTTTAGACACAGACAATCCTTTTGTTATACTGGGATTGTCTTCCAGGGGAGAAATGCCGAAGAGAAGTCTTGAAAATGCCATTTCGATGTGTGTGTCAAGACCCCCTTCCCGCATTTTTAAACCGTTGAAATATAAAGGAGAGACGGCTTTATTCATAGACGGTAAATATTACATTTTTGACGAAGATGTCGGGAAATTAGAAATAGCGTAAAAATGCTTAACAGCAGCTACTGTCAACAAAAAAATACGGACTTTGTTCGAGAGTTTTAAACAAAGTTGATTCGATATTATGGCTATATTGCGGATTAATATGTATAAATTCCAAATTTAAATTTGATATTTTCAAATATTTATGATTTGTTTCTAAAAAATTATCAATATTTGTAATTTCGTCTTTTATGAAAAACTTTTGCGTCTTAATTTTATTATTCCTATTTGACACCACAAAAGTACAAATTAACCCCTTTTCATCCGTTTTAATACACCTATCTATATAATCCTTGTAAGAAACCGAATCGGGGATTCTCTTCATTACCTTTTTCAAGGAACTATTAAATAAAACAATCCACACTTTTTAAATACTATTCAATTGTCATCGTCGTAAGGAGTATTTCTGTTATCTTTGTATAAATATATCACCTTGCTACACTTCGGACACACAGGTTTGTTTAATGAGTTGGTGGCTATTTCGTGACCATATTGTATATCTACATTACAAGAAAAACATATGTAAGTATACGTAAAATCAATAGCTGCTCCGCCACCATCATTGTCGTTTTCTTCATCTTCTAGGCATTGAGCACAATCGCAAGTTGAGAAATTGGTTGTATATCCTGATGTAAAATGTGCGAATCCGCATTGGTTACAAGTATAACCTCTTTTTCTGTCCAATACGATTTTGTTGCCGTTTAATTTCTCTCCGCAATTTAAACATGGACTTGCGAGAAGCCACGAATGGTAGGATATTTTTGGTGCTTGTTCGTGCTCCATTTATCGTAAAAAGTTTTTAGTTTTTAAATTTCCTAATTTGGGTGGTTTGTTTTGTGCGTTTTATTTGAAAAGTTTGTGGATATTATCGGTTCTGTGTTGCTTCTTTTCCGTTTTTTCAGGTCGTCGTCGTTGTAATCGCTCGGTTTCCAAAAATAGATTGTTATCTGTTTTAAATCATGAGACGTCTCTATCGAAGTAAGAATCCATCCTTTTTTGTACATAATCTCAACTATTTCATTATAATGTAATTCCTCTGGTTCCGTAACAACGTACGATATACTAAATTGTTTCATTAACTACTCTATATTATATATAATTCTCTAAATCAAAAAAAATATTGACATTAATTAATATTAACATCACAATAACAGATGTCTCCAAAACAAAACAAAACCCCAGACCTCGAAAGCGGCGAAGGAGAAAACCCAACAACAAAACCAAAAACCGTGTGGCACGAACAACAAATGGTAATACTGAAAGAATGGGGAGAAAAAGCGGGAGGGTATAGGTGGATGCACGAAAGAGCTGCGGCACGCTACAAGAAAATGCACATTCGTTTCAGTTTACCCGTAATTATTCTTTCAACGCTTGCCGGCACAGCGAATTTTGCCCAGGGCTCTTTCACAGGAGAACTCGCCGAATGGGCACCAAGCATAATCGGAGGCGTTAACTTGTTAGCCGGGATGATAACAACGGTAGCTCAGTTCTTAAAGATAGGAGAGTTAATGGAAGGGCACAGAGTCGCAAGTATCACCTTTGGTAAATTCTCGAGAGCTATTGCGGTAGAATTGTCTCTTCCTCCCGACGACAGAACCATGAACGGAGACGAATTTTTAGATAAGATGAGAATGGAATTTGACAGTCTATTAGAAATGGCACCTCCGATACCGGTGGATCTCGGGCAACTTTACCTTTCAACCATCAAGAAATTAGAAAAAGCTAATCCCACAATGCCCAAAATATCCTTGCCAGAAATACTCGAAGTCAAAGGTCTCACGATGTACATGCCGACCGTCGAAGAAAGAGCCGGCGACATCGTGGGTCACGCAGCAGGAAAATTACTCGAAAAAGGCATTCTCGGAAAACTCAGAAAAGAAGAAAGCGAAGCAAAAGGACTCATAAAGAAAGCCACTGCTTTTGCTCCTGCCGTAGTATCCAGCGTCGCCAACGCCGCAAACGCCAAAGCCCAAGTCGACGAAGAATTGGCAAATCTCAGAAAATCGGGAGCCGTTAAATCAGTAAAACAAGTCCCCGCGGGTATCGCTATGAATTTGGTAGAAGACGTCATGAGCAGACAAGATGCTCCTCAAGCTTTGCGAGGACTCGCCGAGTTCGGAGGAAAAGCAAACAAAATGGCAGACATCATGAGACGCAGCGAACCAAACTTGTACGCTTCAGAAACTACGAACCCCGCAGAACAAATGACACAGATGATGACTGGTATGGCGGGAGATATAATTTCCAGTAAAATAGAGGAAGGTGTGGAGGAAAGTATGGAAGAATTACAAAAACAGGCGGGTGGGTTTTTACAGAGCATGGCGACTGCGGGGAGTAAGGGACTCGCAGAACAAGGTGACAAAAAGAAGAAGTAAAGTATTTTAAAATAAGCCGATAAAGTTTTAAAACAAACTTGGGTGGAGGAGGTGGTATTTTAATTACAATTCGAGCAATAATTTGATGAGTTTGAAAAGTTGTTCTGGATTTTCTCCGGGGTAACTTTCCACGTAATAAGTTTTTTCTCCCCGCTGGGGATTTTCAAAAATGATATTTGTGTAAGCAGTTATGCGAAATATGGTTTTTAGTATTTTTCCTTTGTTGGCAACCGCCGCAGCTCCGGCAGGTTTTAGCGTCATAGGTATTATAACAACGGGGGTGTTGTAAATGTAATCGGTTTTGAGTTTAATTATATTTTTTCCGTCTGCGGTCCACATTTTGGGTTGTCCGTCGAATTTCGGGACTTCGAGTTTGTTTTCGAGGAGAATGACTTCTCCTTTTGAAGGGCTGTGGGATTCGTGTAAAACTGCTTTTGGGAAGTCTCTTTCTTCGAAGCATTCTATTGGTACGGATTTGTTAGGTAAGCGAATAACGAACTTTCTGATTGGTTTTTTGCTTGCGGCGGAGTCTTTTTTACAAAGTTTTTTGAGAGAAGCTTTGTTGGATTGAGAAAATAGATCGGACCGGTGAAGAACTCGGAGTATTTGGTACCGCGTGAGGTACTTTGTGATTTTGCGGGGGTCTCTTGCGAATACGCTTTTCAGATTTTTAACTGGGTAAATCCACGCATTCACCACGCTATTTATCGTTTTGTAAGCGTTCGCTTGCTTATCGGTTCGGTACCTAACCCACGAATTCTTTATGACCTGCCTCTTCAAGTCAAGCCCGGTCAGTCTAAGTTCGACGACCAGTTCTTTGTTTTCTTGTTTGGGTTTGTCGGAAGGCAAGTCTGCGGGTTTGTCCAAACGCAACGTGTATTCTTTTTGAGTTTTCTTGTCGGTGTATTTGTAAGTGTATTCTTTTCCGTCACGTCCGAGCACTTTGTTGTTTTTTCCTAAAACCATGTCGATGGTTTGTTCTTCCTGGGGTTTCCATTTGTGTTGAATGTTGTCGCATCTGGACCAAGGACCTTTGACGTATGGCGTGGAGGTGTCGTTTAATATTAGTCCGTCTAGCACAGGTTTGGAAAATCCTAGTTGTTTACAGTAGCCGGTGAATTCTTTTTTGATGTCTTCGTAAGGGTCTTTAGAATTGGAATAGAATTGTCTGGAGTAGTAGGGTTTTATTTCGAAACTTAGCCAGTTGCTATCTTGGTTTTCTGCTTTACAGTATTTGTTTAAAGTTTGGAGTATTGAAAACCGTTGATCGAAGCTGAGTCCTGTGATCATTTGTCCTTCGAAACTTAAAATGTCGAAAATCCAATAGATGAACCGAGTTCTTCCTTTTTTCGTTTCGGATACCATTTCTCCGTCTAAAATACAGGCAGGAAAGTTGCGTGGCGAAGGCAAGTTTCCGGTTGTATGTTTTGGTTGAAAAACTCGCAAATGAGTGCCTGAACCTCCTCTGTCGATAAAAAAAGGTTTTTTGGGTCCGGTGGATTTGGGGTTTAAACGGACACTGTCAAATATACACAAATACCGCGTCCCATCAACTTTCGGCGTTACGTTGAAATTCTTTCTCCAAAGATTGTATACGTGTTTGCTTTCTAACGTTACAGGGTTTCCTCCGATAAAATCTTTTTGTTTGGTCCTATTTTTATATTGTTCTAAAACTGGTTTAGAAAATTCCACGCGTTGCATTTTATTAAAAACGAACATTTTATTTTAGAAATTTTTTGATAAAGCTTTCGGCTTGATAAAAATCGCTGTAGTGATCGTTAGGTCTAAACACTACATGATTAGCACAAGTGTGTGCCAATTCGTGAACGAGAAGGTCTTCGTCGTAAGGATATTTAGTTGTTACGAATATTGTTCTGTAGGAAGGTCGTAAAAAGGGTATATTTTCGGCTATGTGGCTGGCGAAATCTCCTTCTATGGCGGAACCTTTTAGTTCTCTTTTAGGGTTAGTTATTTTAGGACCAATTTTGGCGGCATCTCTGTCTAGAACTATTTTGTACGGTTTGTTCATTCCGGAGAAGTTGGGGTTTTTTTTGTCGTTTATTTCGCATATTTTGTGACCTCTTTTGTCGTGTATAGAGAGAAAAAGTTTCATTTGTTCTTTTTCTAATTTGGTATTTGCGCGGTGTTTATTTTTTTTCATATTTTTAATTATTTCTTCTAGTTTAGTTTGGTATACGTATAATATATTTGCCGCTTCCTTAGTTTTTTCGGGAGTGTCTTTCAAAACTTTAAATTTTCTACTAGAACCCGTATCGTTCGGTGCTTTTACATTTGTATAATGCGTATTGCTTTCGGGAAAATCCCACGAAAGTCTGATTATGTTTCTAAGGTTTCCGTTTACTAAAACGTCCCATTCTGTAAGGGGAGAGCTGCTCATATTTGTTTATAGTAAATATTTTAATACCGCACGATTAAAAATGTGGGTTGTTAAAAACTGTTAGTATTATTAATAACGTCTGTAACACCTTTTGAATCACTTCAATAGAAAAGCAAATTAGAAAATACGACAGGTAGGTTTAATTTGGAATTATCGCAACTTTACAAAGAAGGTAAAAAATATACGTGTTTCTAGGAAAACGCTTTACAGTATACAGAACTATTAGATTACATGGAAAATGACAAAAATACATACAACCTTTAAGAGATTCTATAATGCTTGTGCGAAAAGCTCGACCCAGATTTGACTAAAAAGTACAAAACGGATCCAAAAAATTATCTAGTAGCACAACTCGTGGAATACGGACACAAATATTCCAAGGTCCTAAACAAAGGGTAAGTTCAATGAATTCAACTATACCTTTTCCTTACAATAACGATATTTACGGGTCTGTGTAAAATAATGCCGAATAAATATAAACATATTTATTATATATAACATAAATGGCTGTAGCAGCAAATAGAGTGGGATTAAATAATTACACAAGAGAAACAGTGTCGCCTCATCCAATATTAGAGACAGAACTTTTCACACAATCGGCAAAAGACGAAGATATACAAGAAGAAATGGACCTTACGAGGTTATACGACGAAGGCAAAGAATACACGTATATTATGACTCTGTCAGGAATTACTAACAATCATTCGGTTTCTGTATCTCCGAGTTTTAACAACGTTATCTCTGTGGAAATAGTACAAGCTCGCATGCCTTTTACGGAGTACACTATGGAACCTGACAGAAACACGTTAATTTTCAAGGTGGGTAGTGATTCCGAAGAAACTTTCACGTTTGACTCGAGAGATTACACGAGCAACGATATTGTAGAATTTTTTAACGCTCGGGTAGGAGAACAAGTTACGAATGAACACAATTCTAAATTAAGGATGGGGGAGGAAGAAGGCACGGGTAAGTTTTATTTTTATACTCTACGTGATGTTAACAATGTAACAACTTACGAAAGTAGCGGAAGTAGCGACGGTCCTCTTGGATTTGAAATAAGTTTGTCGAGTACGGCATTTTATCCGTTAGGGTTGTGCGAGAGCAAACAGAACAACAAGGTTAGCAGCACAGCCAATGTAAAAATAAGAGAGTTGTCGAACGGCGAGATCGGAGATAAAACTTACGGTCAGTTATTTAAGTGTCCATTTAGATACGATTTGTTGGTAAGCGATATCATAACGGTAAGATGCGAGGAATTGGACTCTTTATTAAACCGAGGTCACGAGTCTGAAAGTATAATGCCGCTTGGCGAATTTTTCTTGGCGAGTCCTGGTATGAACGAGACAACATTTCAGAAAACGATACCTGACAGACCTATAGCTCCTCCGATAGCGTTAAATAGGCTATCTTTGCGATTTACTCGTAAAAATACGGGGAGCAACACGAATCAAGAGGTTGATTATAATTTTAGAGGGGTTAGGTGGTTCGTTAAAGTCGCAATAAAAACGTTGGAAATATCTAGCTCGTCTGCTCTTAAAATTAGCGAATCGTTTAAATTGGGCGATCGAGAAGATTACACCCAAGGGTTTAGGAAAAATGTTTATCAAGGTAAAAGAGTGATACAAGGTCCTAAAAATGGCGTAAGTAATATGACGTGGACGCCATAAATAACAATTGTTACAATTTAAAAATCTGGGCGTTTATTAAAGAAAGAAATGTCGCTATCAAATTCCGGAGGAAGTGGTGACCAAACACCAGAAACAAGGTATACAAAATCTAGTACGAAATCTAGCAAGTCTAGCGTACGAAGCATTCCAGAAGCTTCTCAAAAAATAGAGGAGAAAATAGGGATTCTTAAGAGAGAAATAAAAGGTTTACAAAGTAAAAATAAGTCTTATGCGGAAAAAGAAAAAGAACTGGATGTATTGGAGCATATGAAACAAATTAAAGACGTTCAAAAAGAGTACCTGGTATCTATAAAAAAAGACAATAAAAGAGATTATTTGCTTGAAAAGCTAGTGGAAATGGACGACAAAGTAGACAACTACAGCCAAAAATATTTAGACGGAAGCATGAATTACGAAAAATTCGTTTTAAAAGCGTCTTCCACATTAGAAAAACTAAAAGAGTTTCTAAGTACGCTGGAAAGGCACATATCCGTAGAAGCAACCGCCAAAAAAATAATAGGAAAAAGAACCCGAGCAGACGGAAGACCTTTAATTAGAGGAATTGAAGTGCCACCTTTAGCGATTCCGGCGGTAACAAGAAGAAGGTTCGTAAAAAGAAGCAAAAGCAGCAAAAGCAGCGACGAAAAGCCAAGAATTTCATCGAAAAAGTCTGATAAATCGGGAACGTACGATCTATCTAAACAACTATTGGATAAGCAGTTTAAAGTAGTAAATAAGTACACAGGAGTTCCGCAAAAGAAGAGGATTGGCGTAGGTTCTCCGGGGGTAGGTTTGGTTAAACCGGTGAGAGATATAGATGTGATGCCGGACAAGGACGTGTTGAAAATGGTAAAAGACCTTGGATTGAAGTTTCCCGTTATTAAGGATCCAAAAATACGGAAACGAGGAGTTATAATTAACGAAAAAGACAAAGCAAAAGTAGCTCGCCGCTTATTGAAAGAATATTACAAAAATCAAAAACCAGGAAGACAATTGGTAATTAAAAGACCCGAAGACGTTCTTCCTAAAGTGCTGTCTAAGAAAGAAATCGAAAAGATAGGCACTCAACCCGCTAAGAAACTAGCTATTCCCGCTCTTCCCCGCCGAAAAGTCAAAGTTCAAAAGAGAAAGCAAGTTAAAACGCAGAAGAAACCTCCCCCTCAAATAACAGACGAAATTTTCGATCCGTTCAACCTTAAACACAATCAAGTTGTAAAAGTCAAAGGAAAAGGAATGATAACTAAAATCAGAAGTCCACCTACGCCTTTGGGAATTCCCTCTCAACAAACTGGCGAAGTTCCGAAAGTACAATACGACCCCCGCGAATCGTGGTTGTGGTCGCCCACGGAAGAAAAATACAAAAAAGATTACGAGAAGATGAAAAAGTCTTTACTGCGAGCGATTTCTCGTGCTTCTGTGGGCAACCAAATGTATTTAACCCACGTAATAGATTATAGCCACAGAGAACTCCAAAAAGCACGTTTCCAGATTGGTCAGAAAGAGATGATGCGTGGAAAAGGTGTGGTTGGGAAAAAGCCTTTGGTTCTCTCTGGAAAAGCGAAAGAGCTAATAGATAAGATTACGGCTAAAAGAATAGACCGTGTTCCGGTTTCTAAGAAAATAGCGGAAGTTTCGCAGAAAGATTTGTACGTGCCGGTGGAAGGTCAAATAAGACCCGGAGGAAAAGTGCCGCAAAGCCGCGTTATTAAGGTTGTTCCGAAAGAGGTGTTGAATTACGATATACCTTCTCATTACCAGCGAATCGAAGTTTTGAAAATACCTAAATACATAGAAACAAAGCAGGAACACTTTTTGGATTCTACAGGTAAAGCGGTGGCTCCCGGAAGAGTGGTGGAAGCAAAGAAGCAGGAAATCGTACGAATAACGCCAAATTGGAACGACGTAAAAGCTACCGGAGAAACCTGGAAAGACGGCAACACTTTGTACAAAAAAGTCACAGTCCAAGACTTAGAAAAATACCTCGCCGAAACATATCTAAGAAAAGACGCAGAAACTTCTCCGGTCCGTATAAGCGTTGAAGACAGAGCTTACGCCTATCAGCACGCAGTAGATTTTAGAAAATTGAAAGGTATAATAGACAAAAAGGCTATAGATAAGGCTCGAGGTTCGGATTCTCCTAGCAAGTCTGGTTCTTCGCAGACGAAGTTGATAAGAGAATTGAACAATATTTTTGTGGAAATAAGGCGGGTCGGAAACCTAAAAACGGAAGACAAGTACGTCAAAAAAGGCAAGAAAACGGTAAAAGCGGCAGACGTAATTATGACCGAGGAGCAAAGAAAGAAAGTTCTAGAAGGTAAGATCACGGTACCAGGAGCTCCGATGGTAGAATATTTACAAACGGCAAAAGCAGAACTTCAAAAGTTGAGAACGCAATTCGAGGCTAAAGGTGCTAAATTAAAAGACGCAAAAAGCAAAGCCCAATTTGCTCGCTGGAAAGAAAACATCAAAAAGATTTTCTCAAACATAAACCAGGGTCAATTTAAAAAAGAACTCCCGAAACTTAAAAGAGGAGGCGGTGGCACCGAAAAGAAAGCTCCCCGTGCGGCGGCTTTTATGCGGGTCCAAAAAAGTAAAAAATCGTCTTCTTCCTCGTCGTCTTCTTCGCCGTCGTCGTCGTCGAAAACGAAGTCTTCCCCTAGCAGCAAAAGTTCCAAATCTTCGAGAAAGTCCTCTTCTTCTTCGTCGTCGATGTTAGACTTTGCGGCTGAGCTAGAAAAAGAAATGGCAGGCAGTCCGAAGAAGGCGAAGTCTCTTGCGAAGTCTCCTGCGAAAGGCGGCGGTAAAAAGGAGGAAACCATAAAAGAGTTCATAGACAGGCTTGAACGGGAGAGGGAGTTGAAGAAAAAGGGAATAACAGTGCCTTCTTCAAAATCCAAACAAAAAAAGGTTACGGACGTCAGCAAACCTTTACAGAAGGCGTACCCGGGGGTCACAATGGAAGATTTGTTTGGGGAGGATTACGAAGAGATACCTTCGCCGCCGAGCCGGAATTAATTCGTTCGGATGAATAGTTCAGCCGAATAAAGTTAATTACAAAAAAGCGGAGGAAAATTAAATTACACGATGTCGTCGATGGCGTCGTCGAAGTTAGCCTTATTAATAGAAACGTCCTCAGTTGCGTGATCATCGCAAGCTGCGGCACCGCACATAGCATGTTGTGCTGCCAATTTACACAATTCGTGTAGATCGGAGCCTGACATACCTTCCGTATCTTTAGCGATTTGATCTATATCGACTTCGCCGTCGATGGGTTCGTCGTCTAGTATTTTTTGAATAATTTGTTTTCTGGCTTCTTGGGAGGGGAGGTCGACTTTTATGTGTAGTCTCATTCTTCTTTTTAGAGCGGGGTCGAGGTTGTCTATTCTGTTGGTCGCTCCGAACACGATGACGCCGGGGTCTCTTTTGTGTATTCCGTCGATTTCTCCGAGGAGGGTTGTTTTAACGCTGGTAACGTGGCTCTGGTCGAAAATGTTTCTTGTGCCGCACAGTCCGTCAATTTCGTCGAAGAAAACGACGCATGGTTTAATTTTATCGGCGATAGAGAAGATGGCGTGAACAATTTTTTGACTTTCTCCGTAGTATTTATTTTCGATTAGATTGCTGGTTACGTTAATAAAGTATCCGCCAATTTTTTTCGCAACGGCACGTGCCGTCATAGTTTTTCCTGTTCCAGGGGGACCGTAAAGAATTATCCCGTTCGGAGGTCTGAGAAGTCGTTTTCCCTTGTAAATAGATGGATTTAAAGTGGGCTTTATAACGAGTCGGTCGATGTTATCTTTAACCTGTTCGTTACCGCCGATATCTTCAAACGATTCGTCTATATCCTGGCTCATAACAATGTTGGAAAGGACGTCTCTTTCGTAGTAGGAAAGGCTCATAGGATTAACGCCCAAAGTTTTGTAAATGTTCCACAGACGTTTGTAGTCTGTGGCGGCTCCGGTTCCTCCTGTTCCTGCGTCTGACATTGTCAAGTAGTGTATTACTAAGCTGACGAGAATGGATAGGATTGCTAGAAAAATGGACCGAACGAAGAACATAAAAGAGTTGCCTTGTCCGGCGGCGGTGCGAGTTATTTTGGTCATTTGAGGATAGTGGGGAATAATATTCTTATTTGGTGACCGCAGAGGGGGTTTAGAGGTATTGTAGAATATCGTTTGAAAGGTCTGAAGGTCTGTTGTCGTACCAATTTTCTACGAATGAGATGTATTTTTTAATTTCGGTGATGTTTTTATTGGTTTGTTGGGATAGGGGTTTGATATTTTCTCCTTTTAGGTTCATGATGAAGCCTGCGATGCCGATTTTGGTGATATTTGGTTGTTTTTTTAGTTTGTCGTATACTTGTTTTTGAAGCGCCTTAGAAGAAATGCTGGCTTTAGATTCTTCTAGTGGCAATTCGGAATCTGGTTCTTCGGCGTCAACTTCGGGCGACTCGAGGATTTCGGGGGAACTGGAGGGGGAAGAAACGAGGTCTGTGGTTAAAAGAAGAGGGAAGAGTTCTGCGGCGATGGGGGCGCCTTGTTTTGTTTTCCAAAAGGCGTCGATTTCTTTGTCTTTAATTTTTTCCATATCGGAAGTGTTGACTTCGAAAATCTTGGCAATTTTGTCCCATTTGAGACCTGTTTTGCTCAAAACGCTCCCGTAGTATACGATAGTTGCCATAAGGGCTTTGCGTTTTTGTGTTTTGGGCATTCCTTTCGTAGATTCGAGGCTTTGTAGGTATTTTGAAAAAATGGAAGCGGAGTACGTGATTATGCTGTTGTAGATTTTGAGATCCCACTCTTTTTTGAAGGCTTTGAAAAAGTCTAAAATTTCGTTCATTGATTTCAGAAAATACTTTTCTTTGGCGTCGTTAGGTTCGGAATCTGGATAAATTTTAGGAAACTTCGGATCCACCACGTTCCCCTTTTTATCCACATAACCAACAGTTATTGGTATTTTCCAATTGTTATAAGCACTTCGCCCTCTATCAGCACCGTACCAACCACCGCCAATTAACTGCCAAGTGTGAGCACAAGTCCGGCAGATGAGGGTGGAGTCTGCCCAACCTTGGCTAACGATATCGGTGCTTTTGCATCTGGGGCAGGACATAACGAGGTTTTCGGGTGATCCGGAGCTGGGGCTTTTGGGTGAAGATTTGGAAAGGGAAGAGGTCCACAGTTCGTTTATTTGGGTAGAGGATGCGTCGGGGTAGAGTTGTTTACATTTGGGTATGAAAACGTGTATTTTTATGAGTTGTATGAGAAGATTTCGGCAAAGGTTTTGTTTGTTTTTATTTTTGTTGAAGCAGTTCCAAGAATTAAGTTTGGCGGCAAAGGCTTTAGTGTATAGTTCTTTTTCGTTATCTTTTTCTGTAATTTTTTGGAATTTTTTTTTTCTGGTTTTATTCGAAGACATTTTTACGAATAGCAAATAAAAAAAATAGCACGTATAATTAAGAATAACGAAAGATGAGTATGAAAAAGTGGACGATAAAACGAGAATGCGGAGATGACGTTACGAATATATCTCGGGAAGACATAAAGGATATTTTCTACAGATTTTTTCTAACTGACAGATTTAAGACGGGAGATGCGTTCGAAATAACTACCCCAGAAGGAACGCACATAGAATTTCCGGAAATAGCGTTCCCTTGGGGGTTTTGGAAGAAAGAGACGAAAAACAGAGATTTTATCGCAAACAAAAACAATCTTCTTAAACTGACGAATTTAAAAGACACGGAAAAGAGGAACGAGGAACTTGTAAAATATTGGGACACGTGGTTTTATTGTTTTGGACATCCTCTTATATACCTTCAATACGAGCGTTTAATTTTAAACACGGAAGAAAAACACAAACACAGCGAAAAAAAGTACAGAGAAACCACAGGCGAAGAAGAAGTTAGCAAAGACTCGGCAAAAAAGGACAAAACTCTGGAATTAATATACAAAACCAATTACGCACTATTTTGTAAAACACGAACACGTTTTATAAAATGTTACGGAGAGACGATAAAACCGGCTCATTTCTGTAGTGGAACCTTTAGTAAAATACCGGGTAACAAAATCACAAAAAAGCACATAATAGATACTGTTGAGAAGTTGGGTTATCCCACGATACGAGAAGATTTAGAAAATTTTGCTGGTAACGAAGGTATTCACCATTCAATGTATTTAACAAAAAGGCGAAGAAAAGAAAAAGAGATTGAGGCTTCTGAATTGTCACGGGAGGATAAGATAAAGAAAGTCAAACGAGAGCTTGAGAAATTGTTGGACGAAGAAAAAACAGAATTAGAGCTGGAAGCCAAATTGGACGAAGAAGAAAATATGGACGAAATGTTAACAAATCTAGAGGAAGAAGACGCAAGTGTTAGAGAAGAAGAATCTAACACAAAAAAAACGTCTCGAAAATCTAAACAATCGTTTGGGAAGATCAACAATTCCCGGATAATTGATGCTACAGCCCGTGTATTAACAAAATGGAAATCGGGTAATAAAAAAGAAGCAATAACATTGTTTAAAATGTACGAATCGGTACTATTTAAAAATCCCCGCACCAGAACCACTTTACACAAAGTTATGTGGAAAGCACGACCTCTTTTTTAGAAGTTTGTTTTTTTTTGCTTCCAAATCGGTTGAAAAACCAAGAATGTTTATCTTTTAGCTCGGGTTCTAAAGAACATCGTAACTTTATAATTTCAAGAAGTTCTTCGTAAGGATAATGTTCATAAATTTTAAAACTCTTGGCGGCAGTTTCGACTTTATTTTTGCTTATAATTCTCTGATTCGAAGAAGAAATTATTTTATAGGGTCTTAGCTCTTTATTTAGCTTCTTTTTTTTAGGACCTCCCGTTTTCTCATCGTAAACTATATTTTTAATACGTTCCGAAGGTATTACAGCACCAAACATGGAGTCCAAGTAAGTTTCAAAAGAAAGGTCGTTAGCTTTAATGAGATCCATATAGCTAAAGTCGTCGGCTATGTTAGATAGGTCGTCGATATCGGAAAGTCTGGAAATGTAATTTTCGTGTAAAGAATACACTAAACAATACGTGTCGCTTTCTGACAAGTACATTTTACGCTGGAAAGACAGTTCTCTATTGTCTATTACGGTGCCTTCTACATCATAATATAGAAATTTCTTAGCTATATCAGTAACAAGAATGTCTTGATCTCTTAGCATGACGATATCACGAGATTTTTTAACGAGTAAAATTTCTAGATTTTTGAGGGTGGCTCTAACATCTCCGTTTGATTGGTTGAATACGTGGTCGCCGAAATCTTCGGAGGAGCGTTTTCTTTCGAGGCGTATGATTTTTTGTACGAACGGTTTTAGTTCTTTGTTTTCTATCCGGGTGAAAGCGAAAAGTTTAACTTGTTTGAGTTTGTTTAATTTTTTAATAATGTTAACGGATGCGGTGAGGAAGAGTCTTGAATTTTTTTTAAGTTTTTTTTGTAATTTGGGGATGTAGTCTTTTTCTGTTGTAATTTTGGAATCTACGTTATCTATGGTAAAAATGGTATTTTTTGGTTTAGAACAAGGTTCTTGGTCGTCTTCTTTGAACAAATCGATAATGGATTTAGTATTAGTTTTTCCTGATATTATTTGTTCGATATCTTGATCTGTTTTTTCGGAGAGATTTTTAATTTCTAGTTGAGATGAATTGTAGGTGTCGACTAAAAGTTTAATTAGTAGACTTTTTCCAACGCCGGAAGGAGCTAACAATATGGCTGCAGATTCTGTTTCTTCTGAGGGAGAATTTATCCATTTTAGCACATTTTTAAGGTTGTATTGATTTCCCACGAAGTCGTCGAAGGATGTGGGTTCGTATTTGAGTAAAAAATCCTGATTTTTGTAAATGATTTTTTGTTGTTCTGTGATTTTGATGATATTGGAGTTTGCGTATTCTTGTTCTCTTTTAACTAATTCCCGAAAAGGCGTTAGTTCCATCTATTTTATTTAGTTTCCTACTTTTAAATATGGAAAACAATAACGAAAATAAAACGCACACGGAGGAAGTAATCGATAACCCCCTGATATCCAATTTAATAAATAAGATTTCTGGCAAAATAATGAGACAATATAGTTTCATATTGATGGTTCCGGTAATAGTTCTTTTGTTGATATTTATAATTAACATTCTCCAATTATACATAATAATGAATATTGCGATTACTACGAGAATTTCAAAATAAAATATTTATTAATATTAATATCACACAATGGGACTTTTTTCTAACTTGACAGGAGGAATAGCACAACTAGGAAAATCTCTAGAGACTACCGTAGCTTCCGAAGACGAAGATAAAAAGGAAAGTTTCGCACTTAGCGAACTATCCGATCAGGAATTAACCCAAGAAGAAAAGACCAAAAACGCATTATATTTGATAGGGTGGGCAATTTTACTTACTCTGATATTATACTTTCTTGGACCTTATCTGTTCAATATGAGTTTTGCTAAGGTTTTTGGAACAAAAGATATAACCGGAATTCAAGCGGTCGCCATGGCACTTTTTATAGATTTGGTATTATAAATTAATGGAAGACCTAATTTTTGTAAGCGTAGCAAGCTATAGAGACCCAGACACACAAAAAACCATAGACTGTTTGATAGAAAACGCTTACAATCCAAAAAGGTTAAGGATTGTTGTCATAGAACAAAACGATAAAACGGATAAATTTGCGTGTGAACCCCGAGACAACGTAAGAGTCATGAGAAACGTAGAAGCTAAAGGACCGGCGTGGGCACGATATTTGGCTTCTAGTTTGTGGAGTAATGAAAGATGGTATTTACAAATAGATTCTCACATGATCTTTGTAAAAAACTGGGACAAATACATAGTAGAAGAAATGTTAAACATACAGCGTTTGAGAAAAGAAGATCCTGAGAAATGCGTAATAACGTGTTATCCCCCTCCTCAAACAAATAAGGATATTTTTGTGAGTAGCGTGACGGAAAAATGGTTTTTTGACAGTAACTCGCACATAATAGCTCAAGGCAGCATATCAGCCATAAAAACGGAACCGGTGTTGGGTTTTTTTGTGAGTGCTGGTTTTTTATTTTTTGAGTCCGAGTATTTTTTGGAAGAGATTCCTTACGATCCGAAATTGCAATATCTTTTTCAGGGAGAGGAGATACTTTTATCGGCTAGACTTTTTACTCGTAACTGGGGTGTTTATCATCCTAGATTTTGCGTGTGTTTTCACGATTACATACGTAAAGATAAGCCAAAAATTTGGACAGACAATCCAGAATTTTGGGTTAACAATAAGGCTGCTGTAAGGCGGTATAGGTATTTGACGCATCAGTTAAAGTGTGGAGTGCCGCCGCCTAATATTTACGGAGAAGGCGAGAAAAGAACGATTAAAGAGTGGAAAGAAAAGATCAAATTGAGTTCCGAACGTCTTTTTGAGTGATTAGGTCGTTGTATCCACCTTTTAGTCTTGTTGCGTTATTTTTTTTGTTGTTAAAATGAAATACTTGAGGCCAAGTCACGATGAGTGACTTTGTCTGTAGTAAGTTTTTAAGTTCTTGGGATGCTTCTTCTATTTTTTCTCTGTTTTCTATCCCGGTTTTGCCTCCGACTCTAATTAATTCCGTTTTTATTCCGTTTTTCCTGAGTTTCAGACCGACAAGGCGTGCTCTTTCGCTAAAAGGGCAACCGGGAGCCCAGAATATCATATAAACGGTGCCCTTTTTGTTTGCTTGAAGAAATCTTTCTTCTGTAAAAATTTTAACCTTTCCCATTTAAATATATTTAGTAATACTAAAGATATTTAAATATGCCATCAAAGTGGGAAGAAATGCAACAAGATCGCGAAGGAGTAGAAGCAGCCAGACGGGCGAATCGACGACGCCGTGGTCAAAGAACGACGCGCGACGCTATCGCAAGAGATAGAACTCCCGCAGAAATGCCAGCAGCACCTCTCGTAACGCGAATGCCTCCAGGTATAGCAACCAGAGGGTACGGTCAGGGAGCATCAGAAGCTAGACAGAAACAATACGCCCGTCTAGCACAAGATGCCCGTGCTGCTCGTGCTGGTCGTGCTTCCAGCAATCCGCCTCGTGATGCTTTTGCTAGTAGTGCTGCGGGTGCGGGTTCAGGAGGTGAAGGGAGCGACCGGAGCGACCGGAGCGGTGCTAAACCTCTAGCTATGTCTCCGGTGAGGCGGCGTACGAGTGGCGGTGTCGAAGATGTTGATGGAAATTTACCGAACTTTATGAAAAAAACATCAGAAAGCGACCCGGTACCTTCCGGTAAGTTTTCAGATAGCGGCGGAGGTTCTTCTGGTGGAGACAAAAAGAAGTCGGAAAGCGGTTCTGGAGGAGACGACAAGAAGGCGGAAAGCGGTTCTGGGGGAGACAAGAAGAAGGTGGGAAGCGGTTCTGGGGGTATTTCGTTGCCGTCGAAAGGTTTTAATTCGGCTGATATGTTATTTCCGTTGATGATGATGAAAGGAGGTATGATGAATGGAAGTCCGGTAAATACGCAAGAAATTCAAGGATTGATAAAGCAAAACGAGAAGGATAAGAAGGAAGCGAACGAAGCTATAGAAAAGATGAATAGTTTGATGGTAAAATTAAGAGAGTTAAAACGTGCGTTAAAGAAAGAAAAAGCCCAAAACGCCCAAAAAGACCAGAAAGACGAAAAATGCGATTGTTCTAAAAATGTTAAAGAAAAGGATGTAATTGACATAGAAGAAAGTATAAGACAAAGTGACGTCGTTGAGGCTTTGGCTAAATGTAGAAAAACGTTAAGTACGTACAAGGATATTTTGATAAAGCTGAACAACTATTCTGCTTATTTACAAAGACTTACCCTGAAAATACAAAAGAGACTTAAATACAACATTTTAAAATCTAAACGCGTTTGTAAGAAAAAAAGCGATGCGGACAATAAAAAAAAATAAAGCCCATAATTAAACATGGTAAAAACAAACAACAAAAAACACAAAGTGTCAACAAAGCCCAAAGTTAAAAAAAGCCGATTCGGAATGGTAAGACCAGAAGTTTCTCTAAGTTCCGCTTTTCATGACAGACTCAACCAAATTAGAATCTGGGTCCAACGGGCATCGAACGAAAATATTGAAGCGTTTTGGAGAAAGATAGACGCAAATAAAAACGGAATGCTATCTTTACCAGAATATAAAAAAATGATATTAGGAACTTTAAATATACCAGAAAAAGATCCACGTGACGGTTCTAGAAATTTCTTAACCATGTCAGAACGAGGAGATACATTTATTTACATAAAAAAATTTTTTAACCAAAATAAAAACGCCAACGACATAGAAAAAGAAGCATTCGTAAAGTTTATCCGAGACGGCATAAAAGATCCCGGAGCAGTCTCCGCACCTTTACCAACAACACCTCTCCCATCTACTGCTACCAGAGATCCGTATAGTATTCTACCCCCTCGAGCACCCCCTCAAGCACCCCCTCAAGCACCCTCTCGAGCACCCCCT
>MDSX01041995.1_pt1 | contig 20399 bp, 32 predicted proteins | sample 811141 | NCBI WGS metagenome assembly MDSX01 (sample SAMN05326642, study PRJNA326480) | marine metagenome | isolation source: seawater | place: Atlantic Ocean: South East | collected 2010 | reverse complement strand
TGTTCATGTACTTGTATGTCTATACTATTTGTACTGCCGTTTTGTACTTCAGTGTATACTACATTACTATCACCATTATCTATTGTTACTGCAATTTGATTATTGATATCCCCACCATTGCCTATTTCAGTATGTGTAGAATTACTATTGCCGTCAATATCGACAGACATGTTATTATTGTCTCCGTGATTGTCCATCATACTTAAATTAGAATTACCATCTTGTGTAAGGCTCATCTGTTGATTTCCACCATTAGTCCATACTCTTATTTGATTAGTATCTCCTGTCTGACTGAATGTAACTGTTTTGTCATCTCCAGACAGTTGTGCATTTCCGGAGCCTGATAATGCTTCAATCTGATTATTTTCTCCGTCTTGAACAATATCTAAGTCTAGATTGTCACCAACTTGGTTTATATATATTTCATTTGCGAAACTAGTTGTTGGACTGAATAATAGTAATACTATTAGTGCCTTCGCTACCCAATCTATAGTCATATAGAAAGAACTCCCCTTGTTCAATATCTAGTGTGTAATCGTGTCTAGTATTTAATCTCAATCTAATAAAGCCGCCTTGTTCAAAGTCTTCACGTTGCCATACCCAATGCGGTTCTATTTTGTCTAATCTAATTTGTGTTGTAGGATCAAACCCTACTACAGGAACATTAGATAATAGTCTTTTGTTTTGCCTAGCGAGTTCATCTTGAAACAACGCCGCTAGTGCTTCGTTAAGTTTATCTAGCATGTCATGTAGCATTTCTCCTAACATAAAGTCTGTTTCGTCTAGAGCTGTTTTCCAAATACCTTCAATGCTATCTTTGAGTGCATCTCCTTCCAGTCCGTCAAACTCTAAAAAGTCTACGCCTAAGAAGTCTGCTAGTTTTCTACGTCTTTGCATTTCTTCTTCGGCGTATTCATCAATAGGTGTGCGTTTTCTAAGTATTAGTAAGTTGTTAAGTTGATCTTCGGTAAGATTTAATATTACTGGCGGTGTTGGTTTACGCATGCCATGTACTGTTGCTGTTGCTTGAAACGCTTGATTCATAATAACCATACCAGCATCTGTTTCTACAGTAATTTCACCTACATAGCACATACCTGCTGTGTCACAACTAGGTAATAGTGTTATCATTGAACCACCCATCTCGTCAACAACCATTACAAAGTCTGTACCACGTACACCAATAGTAGCACTAGGTGTTCTAATCTTTACATTCTGCTTGTATTTTTTAGCAATTTGTCCACTAGCATACCGCACTGTTCCAAGTGAGGCTTTGATTGATAATGAACCGACATCGTTTGCTGGGTCGTATACAAACTCATCAATTACTAGTCTAGATTGTTCTGTAAGTTCTACTCTAGTTTCGTCAACAAAGTCAATACGCATAGTACCGTTTGCTGTAACCGCTTCGTCCATGCTTAACACACCTACGCCTGCATTACCGTCAATGACAATATCACCTTTACGCTCAAGTACCCCTGATCCTTTTATCTGTCCGATCTCACCTACTTTACTATGAGCCGGCTTGGCTACTAGTGCTATAAGTATTAAACCTGCTAGAAGGATCCATGTGTACTTGTTAGGCGCCATGGATATTCCTTAGTCGCTTTGTGTTATGTCAACGTCTTGGTCATCACCATCAAAGTCGGCATCTATTGTGTTATCGTTAATTCCACTTTGTGTAACTGTGTAACTACTTCCGCCACCAGTGACATCTAATTTTATTGTATGTCCTGTAGATCCGTCTCCGTCTACATCAATATCAATTACATTACCTGCACCGCTTGAAGTTAGTAGTCCACTTGTTGCACCGCCTGTGGCTGTACTTGAACTATTATTAACTACTACTGTGATGTCTGCATTTTTTCCGTCAACGTTAGATTCAATTACGTTACCGTCGCCTGTAATTGTAAAGTTAACCTCAGTACTATCAGCATCTGCTGTATCGCCTATGTTGAAGTCAAATGTGTTTGAATCACCTGTTGTAGTTATGTTAAGTGTAACGTCTTCACAGTTAGTTCCGCTTGTGCTATCACAACTTAAATCTACTGCGTTTGAGTCGCCTGTAAACACCCACGTACCTGTGTAAGTATTACCTTGAATGTCAGCTGCTATGGTGTTTGAATCACCTGTTTGTGTAATAGCAAATGTCATGTTTGCGCCGTCTAAGTTAACGTCTGTTGTTGATGTACCAATTACGTTGCTATCGCCGTCTTGTGTTATATCTAAATCCAAAGTGTCGCCTACTTGCTCAATATATATGTCGTTAGCTTGTGCAGGAGTCACGGTGAATAAAGATAGTAGTACTAAAGCTAGTAAGCTATTCCTTGTGTACTTTATGTTCATTGTTGTCCCTCGTTTTAATTTTTAGACTATTTTCCATTGGCCAACATAAATCTTTCTTATCGCAGTACAGTCTTGCTTCAGGCCATTTTTCCAATGCTTGTTTTATTGGTAATGGTCTTGGTTTAGGTGTGCCGCCCTTATATATGTTGTCCTTAAACTTCCATAATCCTTTGTTTTCACCTTCGTATACCACTTGAACTACGCCTGCCTCAATGGCTGCTCTCACAGCGTAATTTGTTGGTTCGTTAACGGAATAACCCGTCTCCGACTCTATCAATTTAGTCCCCATATCAAGGAACTTAAATATATCCGCTCCGGACCTTGAGCTTGCTATTGTCTTCTCTGTTGCAATACTCAATAATACTTTGCCTGAACTTACACTTACTAATCTCATCACAACTGTGACTGTATCTACTCTATATTCTGTTTGTGCGCCTAATCCTAAATATCTTGCTCCTACTCCGCCTATGGCAACATTACTATCGTATCCGATAATTCCACCTTCAAGTATCAGCCCAGCAAATATCATTGGTTTCAATTCGCGTGGACCGTTTGGTAACTCTTTTTCATATGCTTGGCGTGTGTTTCGGATCAGCTGTCTCTCTTTGATCAGATTGTCCATTCCCACACGTTCAACTACTTCAAACCAGGTTTCATTGCCTACATCAGATAATGCTTTAATTACCCAAACTTCTGCGCCTTGTGTTACAGCACTTGATAGATTAGCAATGTTATCAGCTGGTTTACGTTGTCCTGTTTTATCTTGGAAACTGTAAACAGCAATAGTCATTCTCTTACCATCTATCTCAGGTACTTGTAGCATACGGTCTGCTAAAGGTGCTGGCTGTATTCTCGGTGGTCCTGCCTCCGCTTTTATAGCCAAGCTCTGTTGCATGGTATTACTACACCCTGATAGTGCTAGTAATATGCCTGTTAGGATCAATATACGTTTCATTAGAAGTTAAAGTCACCTGTCCCTGGTATTTCAATAGTAGTAATGCTTCCGTCTTCTTCAACAATGGTTAGCGTAATTGCTCCTGTTGTTGTGTCTTTGGCCCACGATATTTGCGAACCTTCGATTTCAGCCGATCCACTGTTTGCACAACTTGTGCCACAATCAGCGAACATACTATCTACCATTTGCTTACTTAACGTTGCGTAAATTCTTGACTCAACGTTCTTAATAAACTTGTTAAGGGTAGTGTTTTCTAATTCACGTTCTAATCTCTTTGCCTCTGCGTCTGCCTTGTCTTGTAAGTCTTGCTTTCTATTATGTTGTAGTTGCTCAACACTCAAAACGTGTGACGAATAACCATTACCATAATGGAATGCGGGCGACTTAAATCCCCATGTAAGTTCAGCACTAACGCTGGTTGAACATAACATTAAAAAACTAGTGATTAAAATTCGTAATTTCATACTTACTCCCCATTCACTTGTATTTATCTTGTCAGCTTTCCCCCACGCTCTACTGCATGTATTTATGTAAAGGTGTAAATTTTTTTACACCAAGTTAATGGATATAAATATAGTATGGATAACAAAACGGAACAAGATTTTATATGGCAAAGTTTAGACGATGCATTTCCTGCTGTGCCTGTGGTGTACAAAACAGACCTAAATGAAGAACTATCTAACCTTGAACGCGGCTGTATTGAGAATGCGTTAGAAGCTGTAGAAGGTAATCAAACTAAAGCTGCTAATATGCTTAGTATAGGTAGAACATGTCTTATTGCTAAAATGAAAAAATACGAACTTACTTAATCTTAAAAGTAAATCCTGCAGGAGGCTTTGTTGCATAAAAGTAACTGCCAGCTTCTAGTTTAATACCGCCATCAAATGTAGGCGGATATATTACATTAAAATTAGTAAATGCTGCTTGTCCTTCTTTTTCTGATATAGTTGTCATAACCTGTATCATATTTGAACTTTCAAGAACTGTTGCGAAGAAGCTAAACACTTCTTCTTTATTTTCATTAAACTTGTCAGCAACTAACCTAGCAAGGCTTGCTGTTGCATGATAATGTAATTGATACATAGCATGGGTTCTAGTTGGTTTATATCCTGGCCAATCTATTGTCATTGCATAATATTTGCCATTGTCGATTGCTTTTAAACTTTCTATATCATTAGGTCCAGCTATCATTGCGTTATATGCTTGTTCTGCTACTTGTGGTGTAATAATTTTCATCACAGCCGCTACATCAAATGCAACCTTTTTACCTGTTGAACTTTCTATAGTTTTCATTATGTCCATATAAGTTTTGAAACGCTTTTTAAAATTAGGCACTCTTTCTTCAATAATATCCATTTTCTTATTCATTGTTTCAATAATAGATGTTATACTAGCAGCTGCACCGCCTTTTTTATCTTTTGAGCTTACGCCAATTTTACTTCCGTTAGGGGTAATTAAATAACTATCAATTAGTTTCTCAGCAATATTTTCTGGAAATTCTACCTGTTGTATACTTCGAAATTTTACACCTGGATCAAGTAAATTAACCAATTGCTCTTCTGCTTGTTGTATTGCACCAGATACATTTATTCCGTTTGTAATTGCTAATGGTGCGGCCACTTCACCGAATTGTACTTCGTAGTTAGCTTTATACTCTGGATTAATAGTGACTGTGTTGCCGCCTAAGTTTTCAAGTAGTTCTACACAAGCTACCTTTTCAGGATCAGGAATACTTGTTTGGGCGTTTACTCCAGACTGTACTTCTGCAACAAGATTATTTAAATTTATAACTCTGTCTGTAACTCCAACTTCTCTAGGTCCTAATACAACTGCTCCATGCACACCTGTTGCGCCGGCCGCCGCTTTTGTTTGAAGGTCAATACCTAAAGTTTTCATATCTTGTGTAAATTTAGTAAGTTGCCAAAATATATGCCCTGCTTGATCTTTTTTTGCAAAATACTTGCCTACAAACTCGCGGCCTTTTTCGCTAGTCAATTCAATTACTAAAGCACAAAATCCTGTTGCTGGTTTTTGTCCGCCAATCCATTTTATATTGTTTACTTTTAATTTGGTTTCTTGTTCTAGTTCTTTTGCAAATTGTCCATCTATGTCTAAATTTTCAATATCATCATCTGCGAGTTCTGGATTAGGCTCTGAAGGTTCATATCTCTTTATAGTAGGATCTAAAGGAAACTTGTAAGCGTTTGTTGCATTGACATCTGTGCCATCTGGCTTTTTAAAACTTTTGCCTCGGCCTGCTTGGTTATCTAGAACGACACCGATTATACCTCTATTAGATTCAAATAGCTTTTGTTCAACTAATCTTATTTCGTGATAACGCATTTAATACTCCTACAGAGTATTTATCTTAGGAAACAACATATCGGTACAGAACTTATCTACGTCTGCTTCGTTAAGTCCTAGACTTTTCATAACGTTTGGGGTATGTGGATTTTGTTGCTGATTGTGACAATAGTAATCTTGCGATGCTTGTACTAGTGATCTGTCACCTTCACCTTTAGTTGCACCAACTTCATCAAAGTAAGCTCTAAGATTATCAGTAGCAATGCGTATAATCTCTGTTGCTTCTTCATCTGTCTTAACATTGCCTGCGGCAAGCATTTTGCCTGTAAATATATTGGTTGCCCACTCAGGCAATTCACGTTGCTTTTCTGGTATAAAGTGTTCTACACTTTCAAAATAGCCTTGTATCATAGGGTGGTCTGGATCTGCACTAGGTGAAAAATCATGGAATGCACCTGTCATTTTATTCTTACCAGAAATAACATCAAAACCGTAAATAGGTGCAGGATTATCTAGTGTAGGAAATATACATACATGCATCATCCATAAGCCTTTAGACTCACGTGCATCAACTACATCAATATGAGCTCTTCGTACACTATCATTAGCCCAAACGCGGTTAACCCAACCACCATCGGGGCGGTTAAAATAATCAAGTCCGGGTTCATTAATTTCTTTAGCTTGTTCGTCAAAGATTGATATAATCTCGTTTTGACAATCAATCAGTTTGTTCCAAATAAGGCTCAATGTCTAACTCCATAAGTTCTTTAAATAATTCAGTTGAAGCATGGAAACAATACTTTGATTCCTCAGCCATATCATCGTTAGTTTTTGCACGTATCGATTCTTTTAATTCTGCATTGTCTCCATCAAATTTATACATGCGTCCTTCACCTGGTGCTTTCCTAGCTATCATTTGTCCGCCACTTAGGTCTCCCATATGCAATGTATAAATGTGTGCCATTAAAGCTGTCGGGTCATGCATAATACTTTTCATATGCATAATATAATCATTTGTGCTTTTTACAATCGTAGGTGGTTGTTTGTCTTTCCATAATTCTAAAAAGTCTTGTTCAATTTTCATTTTTCTTCTTATGTCAGGCAAGTCATCTAGTAAACCGTGTACGTTTGCCATAGCTTCTAATAGATCATATTTTTTATGTTGGTTCCAAAGATATGTAGCATACAGCTCTGGATTAATTTTTCCACTCATTAAAATTTTAACAAAGTCTTGCCTTTCAGCATCTCTGTGTACTTCTTTAGTTAGTTCTTTTAAATTACTCATTCTTCCTCCACTTTCACTACAAGAGGAAATCCGCGTTCTCTACTTGCCATATTAGATTCAACTGCTTTTTGTTCTGCAATTTCAAAGCCATATGTTCCAACTACTGCTGAACCCTTTTCATGCACTATAAGCATAAGATTCTGAGCAGTCTCTTCAGAGTGCCTAAATATCTTTTGTAGTATCTCTACCACCCATTCCATAGGTGTGACGTTATCATTAAAGAAGATGACATTATATTTTCCAGGCTCGATTACCTGTTTTTTTATTTTTTCGTCAATCTTAACTTCTTCTAAAATTCCAGTGTCCATATTACTACTTATCATGTCTATATCCTTAAGAGGGGGAACGCGGACGCTCCCCCAGACTGTGTTACTTACTATCGATTACCGAACTATCATTAATTTTAATAGTCTTAGGCTTTAATGCTTCTGGTACTTCACGTACTAGATGTACATTAAGCATACCAAGTTCAAGATTTGCGTTTGCTACCTTTACATGATCAGCCAATGTAAACTCTCTACGGAAGTTGCGTCCGCCAATACCTTTGTGTAGGTAATTAACATCTTCATCTCCTTTGGGAGCTGTACCTTCAATCTTTAGTTGATCACCATCTGTAGTGATTGAAAGATTGTTCATACCAAAGCCGGCAACTGCTAATGAGATCATATACTCATCTTCGTTGATTTGTGCTATATTGTATGGGGGATAACCATTTCCGTTTGGGCTATTTGCAAAACCTCTTTCAAGTTCATTAAATAGTCTATCGAAGCCAACTGTGGCTCTGTGGAATTGAGGTATGTCTAGAGTTGTTATTCTTGTCATTTTTTTCTCCTTTTTAAAAGCAAGATTAATTTATGTACCCTTTCGGCGTACATTTTTATTTATCATTTGACGCATATACTCCATTGAATTGTTGAGTACAACGTACAAACGTTGTGCAACGCATAAGGTGTTTTAACCTTAGTGCGCCTGCATAAGTGCAAGTACTACGCAATCCGCCTAGTAAATCCTGCACTGTCGCCGCAACATCGCCCCTGTATGGAACAAGGACCTCGCGGCCTTCTGATGAACGATAGTCTTTCAGTCCACCAAAATGCTTTTCGTTTGCGGCATTACTACTCATACCGTAGAATTGCACAAACTTCTTTTCATCAACGTGATGTGTTTCTTTTGTTTCATAACCAACATCTTCACGTACTAATTCATTTGTCTGGTAGTATTTGGTTATTACTTCACCACCGCCTTGATCATGGCCGGCAAGCATACCACCAAGCATAACAAAATCTGCTCCACCTGCAAAGGCTTTAGCGACATCTCCAGGGCAAGTACACCCACCGTCAGCAATAACGTGACCGCCAAGTCCGTGTGCTGCATCAGCGCATTCGATGACCGCAGATAATTGCGGATATCCCACACCAGTTTGAATCCTAGTAGTGCAAACGCTCCCGGGACCAATGCCCACTTTAACAATATCAGCTCCACTTAAAATTAACTCCTCTGTCATTTCTCCGGTAACTACGTTACCTGCTATAATTACTATGTTTGGATAGTGATTTCTAAATTCTTTTACAAATTGTGCAAATCGTTCTGAGTAACCATTTGCAACATCAATACACACATACTTTAATTTATTACCTGTCTGCTCATATACATCTCTAAATTTTGCATGGTCTCTATCAGTAATACCTATACTCATAGCAACATACTCTGTTCTTGCAGGATCATGCGACTTATCATCTTTGTCAAAATAATCTACAAGCTGATTGACACTATAAGTTTTAACTAAACAAGTAAAGATGCCACCAGTAGCAAGTACGTCTGCCATTTCAAATGTACCAACACCATCCATATTACTTGCCATAATAGGAGTACCGCGATAATCTCGCTTTTGCTTTTGTACAACTGGATATCCGTCAGGTAAGACGTCAGTATCTATGTAAGGTCTATAGTTACGAAAAGTAAAACCACGTTCTAAATCTACTTCTTTTCTGCTGCCTAACGTTGAACGCTTTGGACGAATAAGAACATCCTTATAATCAAGTTTAGTATCTTCTTCAATTCGCATCTGTTTTCTCTCCAAAATTAAAAGACATACTTATTCTATCAGTATGTGATTGATTGCCTTGTACACTGTGCTTCAACCAACTAGGAAATATATAAAGCCCTCCTGTTTTCGCAGCATAAGTTGCTCGGGTTGAATTAAAGTAATTTATTTTTTCTATATAGTCTGGCAAGTGGTATTCCGCATTATCAGATCTTTCAAACTGAATATTGCCTTGCTTATCAGTGGCATCAACATAATACACTCCACTTAGCACAGCACCTGCATGTGTATGAAGTTCATTATAACTACCCGGAGGATTTATGTTTAACCAAATATTTTTTAGTTCTAGTTGTGGCAAAGCAACTTGTGTTGCTAAATTCTTTACCTCTTGATTTAGATAGTCTACTAACTTATCAACCTGCTGGTTTGCACCTTTTAGAATGTCATCACTTTGATACCCGCCAAAGTTTGTAACCCTTCGGCCTATGTCGTTTACTTTACGTTCATAGGCCCAATTCTTTAATTCATAATTATCTACCATATGAATTACTGCTGACCAAATAACTTGCGGGAACCATAGTTCCGTATGCATTGCCATTTTAGTATCCTCGTTCTTGTTTCTCTTTCGACTGCTTTTTTAACCAACGAGCTCTGCCTGCGGCTTTTGCCTTACGTCTTTTTTCACTCGGCTTCACGTATTCTTGTTTAGCTCTATAGTCTTGTATAATGCCTTCTTCTGCAACTTTCTTTTTAAAGATTCTTAATGCTTTGTTAACATCATCGTTCCTTACAGTTACAGTAAGTCCTTGTAGACTGACATCATCTCTTCTGCGTTTAAAGTTCTTCACTTATCTTCACCTCCTATCCATGTGTTTAAAAAATCAAAATTATATATTCTATTTGCACTTAGCTTATTATAGTACAGATGTTCACCTTTTGTCAACCAGAAAGTTGAATTAAAACTAATAAAATATGATACTAATTTTGCCAATTCAGGTGGAAGATTATCTAACTCTAAAAATGTTCGCTCGCAAAACTTATGAACACTGAGCAACCAATCAATATTAGATTCTTCTGTGTATAAAAATACATTAAAATGTTTGTTTGACTCTGCAAGGAAAGATTGTATTGCTTGTTTAGATTCATCGGACGGATATATTAAAAGAATACTGTTACTCTGATTAAATATCTTGTCAGGTGGAGTAATAAGAGTTATATCAGACATGTTACTTTTTAATTCTTTGCCAAATTGATGTATCGTTTTGTTCTGCGTTTTGTATATAGCCTTGCGGTTCAATAACTTCAGTTAGAGTTGGTTTGATTATTCTACCGCTGTGCCTTTCTTCTGTTGACCGTTCTCTTTCATTAGGTACGGTCTCTTTTTTTTTGGAACATAACTTTCCCAAGGTAGTTTATCTATCTTGCCCGATAGATACCAATCTTTGTATGACTTTATACTGTCGTCTGGGTTATCAACTTTCCATTGTTGTTTGGCATGCTTCCAATCTAAGTCATCGTCTAGTGCATCTAACTCTTCTTTAGTTAATTTTTTTGAATCGTCCGACGACTCGTCTTTTTTTTCGACTGGTTGTTCTACTTCATCGTAAAGTTCTTGCCATTCTCTAGTTTGGTCTTGAAATTCTTTGTCTAATGTTTCTTGGTCGACGTCTTGGTATTCCGTCTCTTCCTCTTGATGTGTTTCAACAGGGTTATTATTAGGAGGAATGTTGTCAACTATTTTTTGTGCTCTTGCTTGCTCGTATTCTCGCCTAAGACGTTCACCGTCGTCATCTTTGCGTGTGTGTCTCCACTCAAAGGTATATTGGCTTGCAATTAATAGTAAGACTGCTAATGGATCAAAAACAAATATAATTGTTATAATTACCCAACGTACTGCTTCTTCTAACAAATTCTTATCTGCTTGCTCACCGTAGACAAATTCAGCAATATATTTTATAGGTCCTACTTCAGCTTCTAATTTACGGTACTCAGACTCCAGTTCAATCCGGTTATCATTCAGCAATTCTATCTCATTCGACGCTGTTCGAACACGTTCTTCTTGTTCGTCTATGGCCGTTTGAATCTCTTGTGCATTATCGTTGTTAGCAAGTTGTGTTTGTAAACGCTGAATTAACTCTTGAGACTTTACAACCTGTGCTTCTGCACTTGTCCTAAGTCTTTGTATCTCATCTCTTGCTGTAGCTATACTTGGCGATTCTGTTTGACGTACATTATCAATCTTACCTAGCATTACAAGTTCACGATCTTTAAGTGTAGGTATCTGTACTTCACGTATATCTTTAACAACTCCTGCTAAACGGAAACGTTCCATCTTAACAGTTTTAGTCGCTTCGGCACGTACTGTCGCTACTTCGCCTTGAATTTGTGTGATTCTATCACGTTGTCCTTGTACCCATTTAGCGAGAGCAGTTCTAGTGTTGCCACCAAACAGCCCATCACTTGATACACCAATAATTGCTTGTCCGGCACGTATCTCACCTTTTTCAGTTGATTGTAATTGATTAGTTACACGAATAATTTCTTCTTCTAGTGCATCTATTTGTGCAAGTAAAGGTTCAACACCACTGTTGTCAGTGTCTAAGTTTTCAATCTTTGTTTCGTATTCTTTTGCACTAGTTTCTAAACGTAGAATCTCTGCTGTAATACTTGTAAGCTGATCTTCGTAAGGCTTAGTACGTGTAGCATCTGTACCTCTAGCATCGGTAATAATTTTGTTTTGTTGTTCAATAGCAGGTTTGATACGATCAAATGCTTTATCAATACGATCCTGTTCTTTATCAATTTGATTTTGAATATTTGTATCAGAACCGGTACCACTAGACTCAAGTGTAGTAATTTTATTTTCTGCACGTTTAATAATTTTTTGTAGGCGGACAGTTTCAGTTTCAATTGATTCAATTCTAGCAATGCTTTCTTCACTGGCACTAGTTTGTTCAATATGTGCTTTACTTAGGAAACCAAATATACCCATACTTGTAATAAGCATAAGAACAACTACTGCTAATGCAAGGTATGACCTTAACCACCAAGCCGCTTGTTTCCAATAGCGGTGCAACCATACTGCTGTAACTAACTTTCCAATTTCTAATGCGCTACCCATAATTATAATAGGCACAGCCGCCGCCGCAAAAATGGCTACCAAGCCTGCGACTGAGTAATAAATTGCTATACCGCTGATAGTGAGAGCGGTTATTAAAACTAATAATCCTAAGAACATACTGTATTTACCGGAGTTTTGCATATAATATAACTACCCTTATTTAGAAATAAACTGCCATTTGCCGATATTAGGGTACCAACAGGCTGTGTCTTGAATATTTTTTGTTTTGCCTTTGTAGTTTAAACTTGTATGGAATGTTTGACAACTTCCACTACCTGCAGGATAAATTCGTACAACTTGAACAACTCCTGACGCACTACTGTTTGGACTATACCATTTACAATCTTCACCTACGTTTAAAGTTTCTAGTGCAAAATACACACAACGTTCATGACGCTGTCTATCTTGGGCAGGAATTGCATAAGCATTTGCCTTACCAATATTAAATGCTACATCAAATACAGATTTGTTTTGTCTAAAATTATCTGCTGTAGTCATGTTGCCGTAGTAAGGTGTTGTAGCACCGCAAGCACTAAGACTAATAAGCGTAACTACCATCAACAGCTTGCCAACTACCGTCTGCAAACTGGCATAGGAATCCTTGTACATTCTTTTCCCTTCCTTTGATAGAAACAATTTGTTGATAAGGTCTGCAATTTTTAGCAATGCCTGTGTCTTTAACAAAATGTTCTACTCTTGGTTTATCTGAACAATCAAGTGTAGTCTTACTATTAACTTTTTGACCATTTTCGATTTGAATCTTTTCGTCTGTATAGCAATACTGTGGACCAGCGGAAGCAAGTTCAACCTGCTTCCCTGAACACGCCGCTAATAGACTAACCGTTGTTAGAATTAGAAGCGATCTGAGCATTCCGTTCATCCTTTGCTTGCTGTAGCAGTCTATCAAATACTTCAAGCGGCATCTTGATACGCACATACGTATGTACTCTTCCGGTTGCACCTAATTCATATGCGTACCTTTTGACTTCAAGATGTTCTCTAATTACAGTATCTTGTACACTGTGTTCTACAAACGTTCTAGTTACTCTAGTTTCGTTACCAGTGTTACCTTTAATCTCAACAGTAGTGCTTGAGTTTACTTCACCGTTCAAACGTTCGGCATAGCCTTTTACTGCAAATGCGTATGCTTGAGATTCACTTGCTTGTTCAAACTTACTCTCACCCATTCCACAGGAATAAGCAAAGTCTGTTTTCCAAAACAACCAACCTTCGGAACCAATCTGTTCACAGTCTTCGTACCAAGTTGGGTGTGCTTTTGTTTCGCGGATTTCAATTTCTTTCATACCACTACATGCACCTAGCATACCTAGCATTGCAGTCATAGTGACGATCTTAGTAAAGCCTTTCATATTAGCCTCCATAGCCTAGCCTTTGTTTAATGTTAATATAATAATACTATCTTTAGATGTAAAAGTCAACCTATTTTGGTTAACCTTATGGCCACCTATAAAATATGTGAGTTGAAATACTACCAACAAGTTGTATCTTACTTGCCCATTTCGGTGATACATAATCAGCATGATAGTGTGTTGCACCTTCAGTAATGCCTCGCATTTTATCTGTGTGCAAAATTTTGTATGCAATAATCTGTGCGAGTCTCCAAGCATCATTGTCTCGAATAGTATCGGCCTTGCCATCGCAATACCAACTAAATTGGCAACGATTTTTGATTGGATGATAGATACGTTCTTTTGGTGCTAGATCTGCGTGTTGTCTAGTTTTCCAACTTTCTTTAATTGGACCTTCACGTACAACTTCGCAAATTGAGTTTGGATACCGTGTATCATTAACCCTATTTAGAACTACATCAGCAACTGCATATTGACCTGCTAGTGGTTCTGATTTAGCTTCAAAGTAAATATTTTGTGCCAAACAATAAAGTTCAGGTCTGTTTTCTTCTGTATACAATTCTTCAAGTTGTGGATTTTGAAAAGTAGATGCCGATGATGCGAACGCAGTAGTCGCTGTAAGTATCATGGCTGCTAAAATAGCTGTCTTCATAATATACCTCATAATTTATTTAGATTAATTTGATACTACATTTAGTGTGTAGTTTAGTTCCTTCGCATTTGTGCTATCTCAGTAGCTTGCTTTGATCCGTTCTTATCGTCATCATCTGCAAATACTGGCACCATGTTGCTTTTGTGCATTGTTGCAATACCTACTAGTCTACGTTCACCTGAATACTGTAATGGTTGTTTCTGTAGTGCTGGGGCAAAACTATCCTTAGTAACACGACTAGGAACGTGCTGTGTTTCACGTAACTTAGGACCTTCATATGTCCAAGCCTTGTTTGATGTTTTTGCTTTGGGTTTGAAGTTGCCACTTACATATTCTACGTACTCGTCAAACGTCATCACATTACTGTGTGCATGTATACGTTTCATATATTTGTTGTGTTCACGATGATCTTTTTGTAGCTTCTGTAGTCTACCGGCAGTCATCTTAGTTGCCTTACGTTTTTTGGTATTCAACGATGTCATACCGCGTACTAAACTCATTGTCATATTTTGCGCCTTTCGTATGCCTATTATTGTATATAATATAGCACGCCTAGGCGCAAAAGTCAACCTATTTTGGTAAAATTATGCGTGTGTTCTTCTTTGCATGATTTTGTATGTAGCTTGTGGTCTACCTGGCATATCGTTTGAGTTTGATTCAACTACTCTTACGTCAAAACCGCTATCTCTTAGCTCAGTTAATCTAGCACCTGGTGACATAATGTCTAGGTTGTCAGTTAGATCTTCTGTTGTAAAAGATTTACCTGTACCCCAGTAATTTTCTAGGATTTGTTGATTTTGTGTTCCTTCTTTAAAGAACTTAGTTCCTTTAGCTTTAGTTTTCATGTTTCTCCTTTTTGTTAACATTGTGTATATAATATACTCAATAGGAGAAAAGTCAACCTATTTTGGTAAACTATTTCATTTCTTCAACAGCTGCATCGTAAACTGCTTGGCTCATAGTACCGTTTTCTAGTAATCTTGTTCTATTTGCCATATGCTGTGCATCAACTTCGTCCTTAGATCCGCCAAAATATGCTACAGCATGTCCCTCTTCGACAAGTATATCAGTGCATCTTCTTTCGTCATCTGTGATAAAGTCTCCGAGGATACGTCCGAACTTTCCTTTTTTGTCTTCTCCACTTCGATCGATCTCTGTTTTGAGAACTTGAATCGATCCGATAGGTAACAGTTCTTTAAGTCTTTCTTTGCTTGCGAGTCCAAAGGCTTTCTCCACTCTATCACGTGTTCTTGATTCAGGTGTGTCTATGCCCATCATGCGTACACGTTCTTTGTGCATCCACACTCCAAAGCCTAGATCGATGTCAACATCTACTGTGTCTCCGTCTACTACACGTAACACTTTACATTTATATTCGTACATTATTTGCCCTCTCTTTATTTGCGTTTCTCTAATATATCTTTCATAACATTAGTTGCTGTGTTACTAAAAAATCTTGGTGCTACACTGTGTATGATTAGAGCTGGCACTAACAGTTGTAATTTAACTGCTGTCTTTAATGCTACTGCCATATGCTCTAAAGGTTTTTGGTTTACTGATTCTAAATGCAACTTGCATTGCTTACTGAACATTGTCGCCCACCATTTCAAACAACGCAGGACCAAAACTACTCGCGGCCCATCCTAGTGCTACGATTGTAATAACTCCATAAATTAACCATTTAATTTTAAAATCATCTACAGTCATCTTTAGTGCTACAAGTTCGTTACCTAAGATACGTACTGCTACTTCCATCTTACCTGTGTTATCTTCTTTTGACATTTTACACATCTCCTATTATATGTGTATTTATTGAATCTTAGTCAAAAAAAAGGGCCGCCTAAGCGACCCAATTAATTTTTAAAATAATAAATTATTTAGAAGCTGAATTTTACACCAGCAAATGGTGACCATGCTTCAGCGTCTGTGTCATAATCAACACCTGCGCTTAATTCTGCACCATTGAATGCCATAACATACTCACCACCTACGTGCTGTAGTTTGTTATCATCCGAACCGTTCAGATATGCTGTCAATCCGTTCGAGCCTAATGTACCTTCATAAGCCATAGCTGATGCATCTGTATCGTATGTCATCATACCGCCTGCTGTCAATCCAGCTAAGTCTACTCCTGTAAGAGCTCCACCTAGTACTGTGTTTTCACTTGTGCGGTTATAGTCTGCACTTGCAGTCAGCATGCCAACACCTGCGTCTACTGTGTATGCACCTTGTAAGTTGTTTACTTCAGTAACGTCTACATTCCAGTCAGTTAAACCTAACGCAATACTTGCTCCACCCATAGTAACTTGTAATGATTCTGTCATTACAGGCACTGCTAGTGAACCATTCACTGCTTGGTCTGCTGATGTTTCTGGCATTAAGTTATTGTTATCACCGAACGCTAAATCAACTGTACCTACAGTTGTTCCTACTGTCCATGTATCTAACTTTAAAGAGTCATCATCTGATGCCTTAAAGTCTAAATCTACTGTTGCAATATCTCCAGCATCAAAGTCTAATTCGACACCCATAGTTCCAGCTGTTTTATTTGCTGTTGTTTCAGCAAAGTCTAATGACACTGAACCTGTTAACATAGGTGTTGTGTCTACTGTAGCGTCAACATTATCCGCAAGCGCATAAGTTGACGTGATAGCTAGTACCGCTATCGCCATAATACTTTTATTCATTTTAGATTGGTTTCCTTTTATTTTTCTTTTTATATCGATATAAAAAAACGCCAAGGACTTGTTCCCCAGCGAATTTATTTATCTCCTACGCTCTGTAGTAAACTACAAAGTGAATTAAGTGGCCCGTCCTGTTGCCCGGTGGAACCATACCGCGAAGTTTACAGCCTAGGCTGCAAGTAGCTCACTATCCATAGACATGTCTATAGATGTAAACGCTTCAGGTTTGAAATTTGCGTTTGCAATTATCAATTTTCTTCGCGATAACCGTGCTTAGATCCGGGCAACTCCACTCTTCTACTAATCCGCCTGTCGATCCTAGTTCAGCCCCATCATAAACACACGACTTGTACCCTTGCGAGGTCTTGTCCTATACACAGAAAAGCAGGTGTATCTACTCTCATGTGTTTATGGTGGAGCTGTCGGGTACTGCCCCCGAGTCCAGCTCGTCGTTTGAATTGCTTCAACGTTACAGTTATATTTATACAGTCATTTTATTGAGAAGTCAACCTTTTTCTGCATTTAATTTACTTTGTTCGTATTTCATCATTAGAGCATAGAGGTCGTCTGTCTTTTTTAGTACACCGTTTGGTTGTACTACAAAAACATCTCCGGGTTTATACAGATGGTTGCCTTTATAGGTTCCGTCTTTGTTTAGACCCATTACTTCGCCTGGCCAATCACCTTTGACTGTAAAGTTTTCACCAAACTGTTCTATATTATAATCTAGCCACATCATATAAAGTACTCCTTTTAACTGCGTACTTTATTATTTATGTGAAGAATAGTGTTTTTGTGTTGCCTGCTATGATCATACAACATGTAACTATGTGTAGTACGATCCAAAAGGTACGAAAAGCCAGAGCCTTCCTTACATCTGATTGTGTAATTGGAAGAAACTCTGGCTTGTCGTTATCGTCAATGCCTACTGGCATGCCAACAGTTCTAGCCCATAGTTTAAGCCAGCGCCGTTGCCCACTCATTACATTGCGTTCTTTTTATCTTGTACTTCTTTTCTGCGTTCTTTGGTAAGTTTACCTAGATCACCTAGTGCTTTTCTTGCTCTAGTTGCAGCAGCTTTTACACCTTTTGTTTCAAATGACTCTTGTTCATTTAAATAGTTGTTGAAGGCTTGTACGATTTGTTCATGTACATTCATGTTATTCTCCTTTGTTTTATTATTATACTAGATTATTTGTAGTTTGTCAACCTTTTAATCGCCTACAAATACATTTCCGGATCCACCTGCTGTCACAGGAGCACAATGAGCACCACCTAATGGCACACATAAATTGTCCGGTTTTGCATTTTCAGGTGTATTGTTGACTACAAGTTTATTGTTTATATAAACTTTATTATTTGCAGCAATAAGTTCGCCGCCGCCGTGTGTGTTTGGATCTCCATCTACAGAGACTAGCAAGTTATTTGCATATACATTTGACTGTCCGGTAACAGTTGTAGTTGCACCACAAGCTCTTCCGTCAGTGTCTCTATGAATGGCCACACTCATTATATTGCAATACCTGAGGTTGTTGCAACATACTGTTTGCTTATTTCGTCTTGTGTTTTTGATACACAAGATACAGATGCTGTTCGCATCATGAACTTGTTTTCTGGACTTACACTAAACATAAACGGTGCTAAACCTAAACCTTTTTCTTGTGCAATAAGCACCATAGGCTTTCTCAATGTATAGTGGTTGTCGTCTTCTGATTCAAGTCGAGCTACAATTTCTTCGCCCGAACTTAGTTTTAGAGATACTGTGTCTCCATTTTTATATGGTGTTTCAATTAACATTATAATGTATGTCCTGTGCCTGTGTAATTTGTGTCTTCAACATAACTTAAAAATTGTTCGTAGCCGCCTACTTTTACGCCGCCTACTATAATTTGTGGAAATGTTTTTGCGTTTGGAAAAGTTTCAAATACTTCTTCTCTAGTAAAGTCTTTACCTAGTTCCTTGTATTCAAACTTGAATTGGTGACTTTCGCACATCGCCTTTGCCTTTAGGCAACTTGGACATGCTGGCTTCCCCCAAATTGTTATCATAAACTAAATCCTTTTAGTGAATCCTTGTCCACGTCTTGCTTGATGCCGCCAATAATATAAGACTCTACTTCTGTCTCTTGTGGTGCAACTTGCAAGCCTGAGCTAGATAGCCAGTGCTGTGTCCAAGGTAGTGGGTTAGTGTTTACTGGTTGATCAAATATTGCTTGCATACCTAGTGCTTTTAATCTACGGTTTGCAATATATTCGACATAGCGGTGTAATAATTGTGTATTCAAACCAATCATACTGCCGTCTTTGAACAGATATTCTGCCCAATCTTTTTCTTCTGCAACACACTCGCGCCACAGTTCATATACTTCTTCTTCACACTCTTTAGCAATACTTGCCATTTCTGGATCGTCTTTGCCTTGTGCCCACAACTTCAATACGTGTGTGCTTAGTGCTAGGTGTTGTGCTTCGTCGCGAGCAATAAGACTAATAATCTTTGCAGAACCTTCCATTAGTTTTAGTTCGCCAAAGCCAAACGTACAAGCAAAACTTACGTAGAAACGTAGTCCTTCTAGAATGTTTACAGTTTGCATTGCCATGTAAAGTTTTTTCTTTACATCACGCATATTGCCTTCTTTGCGATGTGTATAAGCATCAGCAGCTTCTGTAAATGCATCGTAGTGTTTAGTTACACTAGTTGCCCGTGCAATAATCTTCTCATCATCTAAAATAGTATCAAATACTTCTGACGGGTCAGCATACACGTTCTTCATAATATGTGTGTAGCTACGTGAATGAATTGTTTCAAAGAAGTCCCAAGTAACAATACAGCCTTCTAGTTCAGGAAGTGAAACATGCGGCAAAAAAGCTAGACACGGACCACGTCCTTGGACACTGTCAAGTAGTGTTTGATATTTTAAATTACTAGTAAAAATATGCTTCTGTTCAGGGCGGAAGTTTGCAAAATCAGCTCTATCTTTTTGTAGACTTACTTCTTCTGGTCGCCAAAAATAACCAAGCATTGTTTGGTTAAGTTTATCAAACACAGGAAACTTAAATACATCGTAACGCTGTGTGTTTTGATCTGCTCCAAAAAACATATTCTGTTTAGTGAAATCTATTTTTTCTTTGTTAAAAACTGTTTTTGCCATCTTTTCTTTCCTTAGCTATCTTTATAGTATAACACCATCAGTACCCTGTGTCAACTATATATTGCATGCCTCGCACTCTTCTTCGTCACCAATTTGTAGGGTAGCAGGTGGTGTCTCTTCAACATTATCATGCCAACCTAAAGAATGTGCTGGTTCTTCGTCGTCTGTTTTATAATCGTATGTGTTTTGATAGTAACTAGTTTTCCAACCAAACTTATAAGTTGTTAATAAGTCGTTCATCATTACACTCATTGGAACTTCATTGTTTTCAAAATGTGTTGGATTGTAACTCCAGTTGCCACTAATTGCTTGGTCAAAGAATTTTTGCATCACTGCTACTATATTAATATAACCTTCATTGCTTGGCATGTCCCATAGCAATGTGTAGTGGTTCTTTAGTGTTTGATACTGTGGAACAATCTGCTTAAGAGGCCCTTTCTTTGACTTCTTAACGGACAGGTAGCCTCTAGGTGGTTCAATTCCGTTGGTA